>Ga0209652_1004239_pt1 | contig 10147 bp, 8 predicted proteins | sample SaaInl74LU_5_DNA_FD_184641 | JGI IMG/M metagenome (GOLD analysis project Ga0209652, IMG submission 184641) | Marine microbial communities from expanding oxygen minimum zones in the Saanich Inlet - ESP_74LU_5_DNA (SPAdes) (version 2) | ecosystem: Environmental > Aquatic > Marine > Intertidal zone ...
CGATGCGCACCCCTCACAAAAATCCTAGGATTCTGAAATCCGAGGATTCGCCGCCATCGAATCCTAGGATTCTAAAAATCCTAGGATTCGATGCAACAGTTCGCTTCGAAAGACAGAGGATCCTCGAACGGACACCCCTTTATCATGATTTGACCCCACTCAAAAATCTCCGGTATGGGTATAGGTTTTCACCACACTCATGCCTTTTTAATATAAGCGATACAACTAGTTTATTTGCTTTGTTGTAGTATTCCTCAAGGGTACAACTCAAGCGATCCTTGTGAGTGTTTTCGCACCCCGGACGCGGGGACACTGCGACACATGCAAAGAGACCCGTCTGATGACCATTACACCCGTCGCAAAGCACCCGCCTTTCATAAAAAACAAAAAACAACCATGATGGCCTCTTCCACCGCTATCGTCAGGCTTGCTGCTCTCTCCTCGAGGGGGCATGCACCAACAGCTGCTGCTGCAGCCTTGTCTACATCCGCTGCGAGTTATGTATCGTCCGTACCATCCATCGCTGCATCTCAAAACACTTTGAACCAAAAAAGATCACATCATTACAACGCTTCGTCCTCCTCCACACAATTTTCGAAGGCTCAATGGAATGGTTGCAATGAGATGAATATGTCTCTCCGCAACTCAATGCACAACTCAATTCTTATTAATAACAGTATCAATAATAATCGATGGTTTTCATCCAAATCAGACAACGAAGAAGACCAAGCATCCTCAGCTTCACAACAAGCACCATCCACAACCGTCGAAGAAGCAGCCAACACCGCAAGCGGATCATCCCAACACAACACCTGGGTACAATTCCAACAATCTATCGCTGTGAGCGGATTTGAAACGGGTCAAACGGTCCGTGAAAAGGCGTTTGGAAAAAAGAGTCGTGGTGGTAAAGTTGATCGAAAGAGGAAGGAGCGGGAGGCGGAGTTGGAGGCTGCGCTTAGGGGAACGGATAACACTCAGGTAAGATTATCAAGCAGTTGGTAAAACTGATATGTTCTGCACTTATAACTTGGCAACATGTGTGTCTCTTTGCTATCATATGATCTGATATGTCTTTTTGCGCCAACACTTGATAACAACTAATTGTTACCATCATCCATCCACACCAACAGCTCAAAGGAGGTGAATTTCCATCACAACGATTCTCCGACGAAGAAACCGAACGTCTCCTCGCCCAAGCCTACGCCGCCATCCCCCCACGTGCCGGAAAACGTGGCACACGCAATCTCAAACGCCAAAAGAATCGATGGGAAATTAAACGACAATACGATGCCACGAAAAAGCAAGAGCGTATGGACGAGCATGAACGGCGTATGGCGAAGCGTCATGAGATTTCACAGGCAATGTATAATATCAGGGTTGAGGGGGTGGATATTAGAGAGAGGGATCAGTCGTATCAGATGGATGTTATGAAGAGATGGGCTGATATGAATGGGCATGCTGCTTCTGGAAATGATGAGGGTGGAGTTGCAAAAATGGAGACATGAAACAGTGAGACAATAGACGCTCAGTAGAAAAAAGCAATGCTCTGTGGAGAGAGTGATTGAAAGTGAACATACTATTCCAAGATACACAGATCACAGTTGACATTGACCACCTAAACACTTATTTCACTACATTTCCACTTGCCGATTTCTCTTGAGCGGCACAAAACCAATTTAGACGTAATAGCAATGTGTTCAACCAAAAGACCAGTCCTCTCTTTTACTCTCTATACAAAATTGTCTATTTATATAAAATACGGCCAGCACATGTCTATCCTTGAGCGCACATTGATTCATAAATCATTGGTGACCACTTGCGAGCATCCAATGCAGCACTCTTCAATGTCTTGACAATGTCAACATTGCAGTCCCAAAATGGTTTGCTTGAATATGGCAAAGAGTGCTTCTTGCACAGAGATGCAATCAATGGCTCCGTCTTGCGTAGGTGCTGACGTCCAATTCGTGGGTAGCAATGATGCAACGTTTGGAACTGAAGTCCGCCATGAAACCAATCGAGATATGTGGGACAGGCCACATCCAATGATGAGATGACATTGCGGGTGAAAAAGTCACCCCCATACTTGGCAACACCCTCCTTGTCGGGAGAATCAAAGATGGGTTGAGAGAAGTGTGATAAAGTGATTTGGACGTTGAGTAATCCCGCCACAGCATGGCTAAGAAGGACAAAGGCAACCACCTCCACCCACGATGGGAGCTGCAATGCCAGTGTTGGCATCCAACAAAGGAATCCCAAAAGAGCCATCAAATCCAACATGTTCCTACCCTTGTGTCCATCATTTGAGTTGGACAAGAATAGAACCGACTGAATATAAAGATTCCACCTTGCAAATGCCATGATAGGGTAATACCAATAATGCTGGTATGGAACGAAAATATTTCTCGCTGCCCAATCAAATTCCATTACACGACCATGATACTTATTGAAAAGACCTTCAAACATCTGCTTATGCAAGGCAAACACGGGCAGATGTGCAATATCCGGATCACAATCCACCGTATTCGGCATAGCATGATGCACATTGTGCGTAGCCTTCCACCACGCTACCGAAATCCCATTGAAAAAAGTCACAAGCGCACCCAAATTATGCACATCAATATGATCCCGAGCATGTGTCCGTGCACTCATATGTCCACAATCATGCCCCACAAAGGCAAACTGCTGCCAAAATATTCCCAACACTACCGCACCCAACATATGCGCCGCAACCGACTCTTCTTTCAACACCAACCACAACACACACCCAAATAAACTCATGACAAACATGACCTTTTGCACATAAAACCACGGAGAGACATGAAAGTACCCCAATTTATCAAAATGTTCCCCCAATTCACGAAAATCTTGCACCAATTGGGATGGGGCGGGTGCGTCCACGACAGTTCCAATGACTAGGTGGGGTAGTTTCTTTTCGAGGACCCAGTCGTCGTGGAAGGCGCGTAGTTCGTCTGTGGCGTCCATGCCGGCGAAGCGGTAGATGGTTTGTTCTCCTCCGGGGTGGTGGGATATCTGTTTGGTTTAGTGAGTGTAAAATAATGGAGTGGATGAAAAGATTTTTGTGGTGAGAAAAAATTGAAAATGATACGTCGTCGACAGCTTGTATAGGCAGTGAACTACTTACCCATTTGGTAATATCTAGAACTTGGTTATTATAAATAAGCCATGCGTCATCTTTCTTGTTATGCCTGGCAACTTCCTCTACCGTATATTGACCATTCTGGCGAGATGTCGACGGCAGCTGTTGCTTGGATGAATCTAGCTCTGCGGGCAATGCTGACTCAGATGAGTCTGATCTTTTGAGGCTTATGACATCGTCTGATTCAATGCCCTGTATTTGAGGCGGCATGATGTAGCTTTATTGGTGAGTAGGTGCTGCTTTGGATGGGCTGTCTGAGAACAAGACCATGGAGGCAGCAATAAGAGCAGCAGGAGTTTGGTTTGGTTGGTGTTTTGAAGGAAAAGAAGCCGCGGAGGTGGTGGCATGGAATAAAGTGTGTCGTAGAACCTCGGCATTTTCTCGTATTTAATGAGAGGAATTAGTACGAAGATGCTGTTGCGACACTTGCGTGCTGCGCTTGATCTTGCAAAGAAAAAAGCTCCAAGAGAAGAGAGAAAAAGGAGTATTCCCAACTGGCGATGTTACGTGGGAATCAATTCAGAATTTTCGCCAACGCCAGCCAAATTCCGCCAACGCACGGCCTCTCTAAATAACATGACACACATGCCACGCCGCTGGTCTTCTCACGAAGACCCAACTACTTCTACTGCCCCTGGTGCATAAATTCTGCCATAGCAAGTTGAAAGCATCTCTACCTCCTAACAATGATCTTCGTCACCATCTTTACAGTCATCGCCATCCACAAAACCATCAAGGATAATATTGACTGCGGTAGAAACATCGAGGACGACACTGACGAGGCACTACTTCAAGTCGTGAAAGACTTGTCATTTAATTTAGATTCGCATCATATGATCAAATCAAACTAACACAGCAGCAACTAATAGAAGTTGCGGCCCCAAATAGCTCCCATTTCATCCCTTATTGCGACCACCACTACCGGATGCAAGGCACTGATAGATTACCACAATCTACGACCAAACAATAGAACGGCCTACTCGGGGGGGAAACATGGGGAGTTGCCCGACAGTTGTTGCGGAGATGGTGTGATATATATTTTTTCCACCCAAACTCTTGACGGTTCCGGCAATGGTTTTTAAAAGTTGCCGGCAACTCAAAAGCTTACTTAAATGGTTTATGAATCCCACCTGGGTATGGGTCAATTACCCCTTCATAGTGGCGTGATATGTACAAAGTGAACGATGCAACTTTGCTGTAGAATAATATAAATTTACATGTATTCTAAATATGAGTGATGAACATGAGTGTTACACATTATCAAATCTAGAGTGTTACACATTATCAAATCTAAGAGTAAGTCTGCGCGACAGCGTCCGACTGATGTCACTCATAGTCGAGGTCTGCCGGCCACTGTGTGCTCGAATATAAGGCTCAAGTCTTGTGGACAGTGAAATAGATGAGCCTCTAGCCTTTGCCACTGCGCCTCTTGTATACCTGTCCTGAATGGCAAACATTGACATGAGGTTCTCTTCTTCTTCACTGGATGAGACAGCAGCGGAGAGTCTATCTTGATCGAGGTTTTCTGTTTCATCATCAAACATGATCTTACCCAACTCTGTGATGATGTGTGCAATATCATCATCCTTTCTGACCATGGCTTTGAACTTGTCTACGTCCAAATCAATACCATGCGCCTCTAGTCGTATGCGAAGAGCAAGCACCAGATCACTCAGCTCCTTCTCACAGATCTTCATATCACGAACGTAAACCATTACAATCCGTGTGATATCCGCCATGGCAACTTCTCTCAAGCACTTCCGCATTTGCATCAACGTGTATTCATTTTCTTTCACAAGTGAAACCATGGTATCACTGTTGTAGCCTTGTATCTTACAAATTTCTGACAAATCCTCCTCGATCCCGTCAAGATTATTGACGAGACCTCTAAGATCATTAATTTCATTTTTCAATATCTTTCTCTCCTCCTTGAGCAATTCAGCTTGTTCACGTAGCGATTGAGATGCAGCCCGTAGTCCGATTTGCTTACCAATTCTGTACTGGGCTTCAGCGACGAGAGGCACATTCAAAATACCGACGGCACCAGCTACATACACCACTATTTGATGGACTTCAAGCATGGCTGCAGCTGAAGTTGCGACTACAGCGGCCATGAGGATTGCTACAATCCCGCCGACTATCTTGTCTGTACCCGAAAACTTTGCCGCTGGTTCTTGCACCTCTACGCTGTACACAGAGACCTCGGTTGTTGAATTAAATGTTTCTTGGCTGAGTAGAGGTGCTTTCATGCTCTCCGCCACCGTACTGTTCCCTCCTCTGAATGATATCGCGTTTTTTATCCGTTCCATTGTTTTATTGTTATTGTTATTGTTATTTTGGATTGTTAACATGGTTGTACACAGAGTTGCTTGGGTTGCCCAAAGCAAGATGCATCATGGAAGTGGCATCCAAGAACAAGACGCGTGTTGCGGAAAACGGGTCTCATCTAAATGGAGCTCCCAATTGCGGAACTTCATTCGGCTCCAGGCTCCAAGCTACAAGGAATAAGCTCGCTCCCCTTTTGCTGCTGAGCGTATGCAAGAGAAATCAAGTGCATATAAGCTGATGTTACATTATCTACGATGAGAGCACAAGTGGTGGAGACAGAGGACTGCATTGCTTTGGGCTCCTGCATTGTTATATGTCTTGACTCTTGTTCTCCTTCTAAATATGAGAGCCATGATGATTACATGTTCTGTTATGATATAGTCTTTAGTCTTGGAATGTTTTACGTAATATGTATATGTTTATCGATTACAAAACGATGAGCCATCCTCATTTGGTGTTGATATTATCAGTCCCAGCGATGTCCATGCAGCTATTGTTACCACTGACAACAGGTAGGATGGTAGATAAACTTGCGCAACGATTGATGCACTTTCTGACAAGCCTCTCGACTTGAGAGTAAGCACAATTAGCTGTGCTCCAGGCAAGCATGAATTCACAATCACAACCAACTTGGCCAGGTTGGGAAATCCATTCAATATACCACCACAATCACCAGCGATGATGAGAAGGCACACAATTGCTGGTGTGACAATCAGGCGTGAAATGCAAAACCAAAAGTGCATTCGCAGTGTAGGTTTGCGCTTTTTGATTGCATTCATTACCCTGATACTTAATTGCGATAGTGATGACCGTCTTCTTCTCATCGATTCTCGCAGACTAGTGCTGCTAGTAGAGTGCTCATTGTTGGACGTAGATACATTCAATGCGCCTACTTCTGTATCAGCCCCTTGTGCAGGCGAGTTTTCGACAGCATTTGCTTGGTGGACAAGACTAGCAGCCACAACTAGCGTTCCAACCGATGCTCCAGCTCTTCCCAGACTTTCTAATGCAGACCCAAGAAATCGTAGCGGTCCTCCAGTGCTAAATAGTGCATCCCTGAGAGGAGGGATGCAAGCTGTAATGACACCAAGGACCATGGCAACAAAGCCGGGACTCTTCAGAGTTTGTATTATTGCATTTGTGAACAATTTCATGATGCCCTTCAATCGTCTTCTCGCTTCACTTTCATTTTGTGCATCCTCGTCGGGTACAATATTTTCGTCTACACCTTCAGGTACTGATGCAGCGGTGCTATTGTTGCTTTGGCGTTCTTGGTCATCGCCTTCAACATCGATCTTTACTTGTAGCTCTTCATTATTAAAAGCATTGTCTGAAGGAGGATTGTGTGGTTCGGTTGCAGAAAGTGCAGCATCATTTTTCATCTGACGTTTCTTTCCAGCTGCAACTAATGTTGGGTAACCAATAATCCAATATAATAAATTCCACGCAAAGAAGTAGACAAAGATCATCGCGTTGGATTCATCAACACAACTCTTGTACTTCTCTCCATCGGTACTTTCATTTCCGCCCTCGTAGAAAGCATTGTAAACCACTGGGAACTCGCAGAGAGTTGGAAATATAAGAATAGGCAACGCCACTATATTGGGAAACGCGGCTGCTATTCTCAAAGCATCAAAATCAGTTCTATCGTCGACTCTAAAGAATGGCAGTTTCCCGAGCAACGATGCTACAGCATATGATATGCATATCACACCAATTCCAGAAACTAAAACTATCCAAAGAGATCCAAGAGCTGACGGCGTTACGCCTGATGCAAGCGCAGAGTAAACCAATGGTATAATGAGCAAATTGAAGTTCATTTTTGATATTGCGTTCATTGCTGATGCTGGTAATATCGGTGCTGCTTTCGGGCGGATTGCAGAGACATATCCTATCGCTCCGATCACGAAAACTTTGGCTACTGCAGATGCACTTGCAATGAGGACTGATGTTATTGCTTCTGACATGATGATAAAGTAAGCAGCAGACGATGCTGCGGTTAATAATATTGTTCTGCCGCACGCTTTTCTGTGGTATCTACGGGTGCGGGTGGCATAATAATATGATGTAGCGATTCGTCGCTGAGTGCGTTTTTTGCGGGAAGCACCACCGTCGATGCTATCACGATGATTCAGATCTGTGAGATATACTTCTCCATATCCAGCTTGAAATCAATTGGTAGCGCAGTACACTGGGTTAACGATGAACAAAGCATATGCAATCTCGCGGGTGGGACCGTTCTGCCGAAGCCAACTGAACCGATCTGTGCTATCCTGCGCAACATTTTCATCATCTACATCCGATGATATCACAGTTACAAAAACGCAACAACCAAAACGAAGAACTCGTCGAAGGCAATTGTCAAACGATGACAATGAATCTGTACCATCACTTTCTGACTTTATGCACCGTGCCAAGGTACGCCAGCAATATCGCAACTTTATTCGATTGGCACACTTCGTAGATGGGAGTAACACATCAGCAGCAGCTGGCAATGAAGGTAAAGCAGCAAGTGGAGAGTGCAGGGCAGCTCTAGAAGAGGTTAGATTGTCATACCAATTGGGTGTCAAAAAGGGCACTGATAATCTGTCGAAGACAATGGCCTTTCAAGATGGGGAGCGCCGACTGAGGCAGCTTGAGGCAATGGTTGGGTACAAAAGAAAATCAGCTACGTCAAATGATGAACAGGCTTCAGCAGAAGAGAGCTATGAAGCTGATAGTTGGATTAATATCAAGGATGAGGAAGATAAACGTGGTAGAGTGGGTGTGGCATGGCCTTGGGAAAGCGATAATGAATCGAAATAAAAAAATGCTGCAGGATAAGCGAGGCAGGTCGTTACATAGGAGTGACTTATTCGTTTAGTGATACTGATAATACAGTATAAACATTAAGTTAGAAAGTGCCATTCAATGTGTTATTGTTTATATTATTGTCTCATATTTGCACCTCCATCTCTTGGTCTCCACGTGTCAGCATCCTCACCCTGAACTTCACTAAGTTCCAATGTCTTGAGCCCCTTCATTTTTGTTCCACCTAACACTTTCCTATCGACTTGATAGCGAACCTTTCCAGGCGTCCAATCCAAACTCGTTACCCAACCAAGACTATCATTGTCAGTATTTTGATCTAGCCTATGCGGAAGCAAGACTGTTGCACCGCCCTCAAAGTTCAGCAGCATGTAGTTTTCAGTGGCTCGTTCTTCGTTACCAACCGGAGGTGGATCATACAAACCGCCAGGTGCTCCAGGTGGACCAAATAGTGTTTCTGTAATGGCCTTTTGATTCTTTCGTCGAACGGAAGATTCAGTAGCTTCTGCATCATCATCGTCAGTTCCCTCATTATCAGCGGGATTGGGCCAATACCCATCTAATGTCTCGCGGCAGATTGTCAGTGTGCGCAAATGTAATGGCGGTGGAGCAGTCGCAACAGCTGACTCTTCATCCTCATCCAACAATGCATAGTCCAATTTTACACGAAATCTCATCGAATCAGACTGCAATCCCAATTCAGACCTCATTTCACTAAATGGCCCCTCATGTCTTTCCAATACATTATTTTCGTACCCTTCCTTCTTCGCTAAAGGTACTGTATCGCAAATAGTGTAAGCCTTTCCAACACACATGCTGCCCCCTGCCCCACGGAAATCCATTGAATTCATCTCCCGAGGCCAATATGCTTTCTCTACATGTAAAACTTCCTCTTCCTCCCACAGTAATTCCTCCACCTCTTCATCATCACTTCGTGTCATCAACGATGGAAAATCATCCAATGTTGCCAATCGTTCTTCATGGACAATACGTTCCCCATCCACTCTCATCCAATCTTCATCATCTTTGTCCATCGTGTTATCCACAACGATTTTGCTCCCCCGACTAACCACCTTCAACACCTTATCCCATCTCAATAACCTCGGCACACCCATAGCCGCCTCATTCCTTCCCTTGATAACATCTTCACCCATAAACGTATCAGTCTGATACACCGACCACTCACCCAAACAAACTTCACCCCCACGCAACACATCGGCATGATACGTTTCAAACTGATATTCATCATTCTTTCGACGTCTCTCCTCTCTCATTCTCTCAATTTCGGCAAGTGTTTCATCATCATTCTTGTCGGCAAGGAGGGCCTTCTCATCAAGGTCATCGTCGCCCATGCCACGGTCCATTCGGTACTCTGGATCGTTGTAATTGACAAATTCTAAATCTGGGTAATCTTTTTTTAGGTCTGCGTAGGCATCTTCTTCTTCTTCTTCGTCATCGTCAGTATCTTGATCGTCTGTGCTGCTTGAGGAGAGAAGTAGAAATGATGTTCTTCCAGCCCTAGAAGCAGTAATAGCCGCATCGTAGTGATTATTTCGTCCAGACAACAACGAATTTGTTGCGGTGGAGAACGCTGCCGCTGTCGATGGAACTGATGATGTGACAGCTGGTGACACTACTGAGAAAGCAGACGCGGCATCTAGCGACAGTGCGATTGCTGCTGCTAGCACGAAGATTGCGGTGGAGCCCTTGATCATGGTTGACTACTTACGACTGAACTATGTTTGCTAACACAACTCCGGCGTTATCTTCCATCGTGGAAGTGACAAATGCATGAAAAGGAAAAAATAATGGTGAGTTTTTGGCGGTTCCCTTGCGTAGTACCTAAGAGAGCTG
>Ga0209652_1004241_pt1 | contig 10141 bp, 11 predicted proteins | sample SaaInl74LU_5_DNA_FD_184641 | JGI IMG/M metagenome (GOLD analysis project Ga0209652, IMG submission 184641) | Marine microbial communities from expanding oxygen minimum zones in the Saanich Inlet - ESP_74LU_5_DNA (SPAdes) (version 2) | ecosystem: Environmental > Aquatic > Marine > Intertidal zone...
TGGGACACTCGTGATTCAGGAATGAAGCACACAGGCTGATCAAGAGACACCAACGAACTCTTGCTTGCTTGTGGGGCTGCACCATGACCGAGGCTGTACCATGACCATTGGGCTGTACTACCTTCCTTAAACACATGTGTGACCACCTGACCTGCCTCTTGTGATAATGACTGATGTGTCCCTAACCGCCGAATTTCATGTAACCTTATCATAAAACTTCATTGCTTATCACACGAGCTATCTCGATACCATCCCTCATAAAGAACAAGTAGGTAATACTCACAACATATTATATAATGTGCGTGGTCGTATCACCCATACCGACAAGACTATACCGCCGCAGCGCCAGCTATCCATGCAATAAACGAACCGCCACACATTCAATATTACAACCACCATCCGCAGTTCAGCCGCCTCTCAAAAAGAAGACAACCTACCACCACCAGCCAGCACCACCACGACAACGAAGAAAACAACACCAACAACAACATCGAGTAAGATTCTCCACAAGCTCCTCCCTCCACATAGTCACCAATCTAACCTTCCACTACAAACACATCCTATGGCTAACCTCGGAAGAAATCCAACGGAAGAAACGCAAGATTGAATTATTCACCTATTTGTTGAAATCCAAGAGGATTGACAAGGCTGAGTTTGATGAGGTTTTGTTGATGGGGTTGGAGAAGCATCTTCATGATGATAATCATGATGATAACTCAAGTACGAGTGGTGGTGGTGGTTCAAGGCAAGAATTGTTTGCAGCAGTACTAAACGAACAACGACGACAAGCCAATTTTGGTATACAAGATGTAGAAGCGCTAGCGATGATTTCGAGAGGGATGAGTCAACGTGCGAGAGATCGTGCAAGGATTATTGGGGTGTTGCAGTCTCTTTAGAGTGTTGTTGTATATATTATAGATAGAGTGCCACTTGTATTTGATATAAAGTAATAGAGCTGCATAATGCAAGAGTAATGGACTGTTGGAAGAATGAGGGTAAGGCTTTTGGCGTTTCGATGAGAAGTGCATCGTCTTGGGTATCTGCGTGTGTAGAAAAAGAGATCCGTCTGAGAACCGTCTGAGAATAAGAAGTAATAGACCTGCATAATGCATGATGATTATCAAGAACATGATAGACTCTTGGCAAGAACAAGAGTTCAATGACTTGTTGCCTTTTCCTTTTCTCTGAAACGCCGCTGGAGATCAACATCGTCATGCTACATACTCGTGTGAAAAGAAGAGGTTCATTGTTATTATTAGCTCGCTCTCTTGACACTGATTTTCCTAGAAAGCTTGGTGTGCTTAGTGTGGAACACCTCATAAGGAGTAATAATAGGCCTGCTGCATATTACTGCAAGAATATCAAGAATGATTAGGCTCTTGCGGCATAAGAAAGAAACGTGCAACCTCTTGCATTTTCTCTTGGAAAGGACAAGAGTACGACTTGCTGCCTTTTCTCTGATATCGTACTTATGCCACATGAGATCATGGTACTCTTGTCAAAGTGGCTCATTGCTATGTATTGTTAGTTTTCTTGACTGACACTCTCAGAACGTGATGATAGTACATAAGGGTGTAGCATGGAATTCAAAAAGAAAGAAGAATACATACATATATGAATATAGCAGAATACCAGACTTTTTCACACTACTTTACACTAGCACAATATGAATGAGGGTGTTTTAATGACGTGCAGCAGGACCAACAGCACATCGAGTCAATCGACTAGATGTACCACAAAACTTGGAAAACTACACCACCATACCACCCAATCTAAATCTACCATTTCTTCTTCTGGATTTGATGATGAAGTATACCTAGTAACATCATTGCTCTAGCTCCATCCCCTATTTCTCCTCATGGAATGTATATTGTAACTAGCAAACAAGTCGTCTCTGTCACTTATGAAACACATGAACTTCCACACTACTACTAAAATCCACTCCATTCGCCACCCACTGTCCATCCAGTGAGTCACAAGAAGGTCGTTTCTGCGACTTATGTAAAGGTTTTTCCAATGGCGGTAAAAAGAAGGAATGCATGGATGCCGATGGTAAGGAGCCTTCGCCTTTGCTGCTTCGTCGTAGGAATCTAGATGACTTTTTTCCTGTAGGGGATGTTGCAGCGATGGTGACAGTGTTGTCATCCGAACCACCACCACCTCCTTTGCTGGATAATGGATGTATAGTACTACTACTTGAAGATGAATATTTGGATGGTTTCAAGATACTAGACACAGATTCATTGACAGATGCACATCTATGGCGTGGTTGGCACTTTTTTCGGCGCCGTATAGCTGCTTTATTATTATCACCCGATGATGATGATTGTGATGGTTGCGACGATGATGACTCCTCTTTGGAGGTTGTCTCTTCAGGTTCTGGAGAGGGGTGTCTTCGTGTGAATGTGGCGGATCGTCTAAATTCTAAATCCGCTGCTCGACCTTTACGGCGTGGCCTTCGCTGTTTACTACTACTACTACTATTCTTGTCTTCATTGTTGGTGGAGGAGGAGCCTTCGGATGTTGAATTGGAGGAGGAGGTTGATCCGATGGATCTACGGAGATCGGCGTCGGCGACCCGTACTCTGCTGGAGTTTTCTTCATTCCCGTTGTCGTGACTGCTGGAGTCATGACTGTCGCTGTCGTCATGACGGTGTTGTGCCATCATCATCGCCATGATGCCTTTCTATTGATTATTGGTTGGTCCCTTGCTGTTCTCTGCAATTGGCCTTTGAGAAGCTCGCTTTGATCTCCAGGTGGGTGATGTCTTGATCAATTGAACTGCCGCGGTGCAGATTGCATCCTACCTGCAACCGCAAAGCTGTGTGGTAAGAAGCGGCGGACCGCTTGCACACACAAAATCTTTCTAATGGCTTCGTGAATTTTCCTCCCAATTCTCAGAAGCATCAGAAACACAGCACATACGACAGATTGCACATCTTGGGGACATTTTACTCGAGATGGGGTCATTTGGGTCTTTGCCCCCGATATGCCCATCGTAGATCTATTCGGTTTTATACAGTGCATTTATAATTCAGATATAGCAATAAATACCCAATTTGAAGTTCAGTGTCATCGACAGTTGCGACATGGTTGCGAGCACTTTACCTAGCCCCCCAAATTCATTACTATGACCCCACATGTCACAAAAATGCGAAGCCTCCTAATACGGTTATGCTTTTCCCTTCACCGTTTTTTCTTCAGGAAATCTGTCACGCGCTCAGCGGAAAAACATGCATTTGCAGGCATTTACGCTTCATCAAGCACATACACGTCAGTTACAAGATGCCATCAAACGATGAACACAACAACGATAGTAGTGCTATCAACAGTAGTGCAGAGAAACAAACCGAAGCAACAACAATGATGTACAACAAATCCGACTCGATCAATATAAATCCGGCGACGTACAATAGACTCTTCATGGCGGACATATCACAAGTGTACTGTAGCCGATCGCTGCTTGCCAACGAAGTTGAAGACACACGTGTCACCAATTCATTACTAGAGAGTGCCGCGTCCGCATATCGCCCCGCTCGGAATAATGCCAAAAATAGACGACCTAATACTATCATCGCCAGAGAGGCGGATGATGACAACGACAATGATGATGATGCAAGAAGAAGAGCTGACGCCGCTCTCCGTGGATCTGTCTCATCCACATCCACCGAAGGCTCCTCCTCTTCTTCTCGACGTAGGTCCTCTGCCGCATCGTCCGCCTCACCCGGCGGCGGTGGAGGAGGAGGAGCAACCCTCCGTCGAAAGTGTCAACCACTTCACAAATGCGCTACCGTCAATCAATCAGTATCGAGTATTATGAGACCATCCAGATATTCCATGAACTCGAGTACACATTCCATATCAAACGAACTTGTTGCCGACAATTCCGTCACTACTACTACTACAGCTACATCCAATAACAAGGCACCCAGAAGAAGAGTCTCACGACGTTCCAGTGAAGGTGGATTACCGTCACAGTCCATGCATTCGTACTTTTCACGGGGGTCATCATCGATAGGTGGTGGTAAAAAACAACCTCCAAAAAGAGAGGACTCTTTGAACAGATCCCTTTCGGCAATGGATGATCCATGGGTGGCCAGTGGAGTGGATTTTAGTAGCAGTGTGGAAGTGTATGTGTTTCGGAAATGACAGTGTACAAGTAGTGCAGTGGGACAATCCGAATAAGAAGTCCTGCACCTACTATTAGAAGAAGAAGTGTGATTGCACACGCTTTGTATAATATTCTTTATCGTCTATAGCAAAACAAATAGTGTTACCCACAATGATCCACGATATGTTATACAGTATACAAAACAAATAGTGTTATATAGCTTCAAGAGAAGCAGTGAGAGGTGAAATGATGCGCCAAACATGAACACAATAGACGAAAGGCTCATACTCATCATTTCAAACATCAATGATGTAATCCTCGTACACTTCGAGATGGTCATGATGCTCCCAAAGCTCTGACACGAGGCTAATATTATCGACTGCACCATCATAAGCATAAGGGGTGCCCTTTCGACGATACTGACGACCAGCTGCTGTAATGCCAAGAGGTCCTGTCTTGATAGTAGCAGGGGACTCAATATCTCTCGTGTAATCATCGTCATTATAAATGGAGCCGGAGATTGATGACCACTCCGAATGGCTTTCAGAAATATCGCTGAGGGGAACTCTAGCGCTTGGAGTCAAGGGTACATCTATTTCTACTTTGAGGCCAGGCTCGATGATGGCAGCAGTCCACGAATCGCCCATCTCTGCCGTATCAGAAGGTGAAACTTCTTCAACTTCTGGCTTGACAGAATCATCGGTACACTCGTCATCAGCCTCAAGATACACGTCTTCTCCTCCATCCATATACCTCAACATGAGTAGCACACTCGCGACAAATACAAAAGGTAATGCAGCAACGATGAAGGACAAGGTGATAATCTGAATTTGAGGCACAGTTAGGACTGCTTCTTTTCCGTCATGGGAGGACGCAATGGCTGCAGTCTTGTACCCAGCATTCACTAGAGTCCCATCTTCCACTGTGAAGAAGACAGAGTTCACTACAACTGGCTCAACCAATGTGCGAAGTCGAAGAGGGAATTTGAGCCGATCATTAAATTCAGAAACATCAAAATGAAGCAGTAGAAGTTCGATGAGTTCAGATTGAGTTGGTGCGAAGTGAGAAAACGATGCTTTTCCGGTGAAAGATGCGTGCAATCGTAGGGTAGACGAGGAAGAGTCGGCCTGGCTCTTCTTGGTCGACAAATGGAGAGAAATGCCTTTCAGATCGTACGACTCTTTGGAAAGATGGGATTCAAAGATGTCGTGGATGCTCTTCGTCATGACGACGAGGAGAACGTGTGTCTGCTCAAAGTTCTCAGCCATGCTGGATGAAAGGCTGATGTCGCAAATAATCTGTGGAGTGTCCACGGATGATATTGCGTTGTGAGAGGTGTTTTGGTCATGTTCGGGTGGCGTTGGCGATGTTGTTGTATCTTGATCATCTGCTACAAAGGAAGAAGGGACGGAAGTGACTGCCTTGGTCAACGTGTCATCTACTGAGGCTGAGGGGCTTTGGGTGATATGTTGCGATGGCACCTGACTTGGGACAAAGGAAGCAATATGACTTGCTTCCTCGGCAGGTAAGATGGTCAAATAAGTAGGAGAATTCGTATCCTCCTGCCTGATTGGCAGCAACATTGGAGTCGGAGATGAAGTCTCGACTTGAAGCGTAGGAAATGACGAAGGCAGCAACATAGGAGAAGAAATGTCTTCCTCTTCCTTGGCGTTTCCTTGGCCTGACTGTATATCGTTATCTGCAGTTGGCTCATTGGTGGGACCTTCTATTGTCAAAAGGCTTGCTAGGAGATTGACTGATGAGGTTGGATTGTAGGTATTCCAAGAAGTTGTTGGCACATTTGTAGGAAAGGCAGAAGACGCAGGAAGAAGTTCATGATCGTACTCCTCTTTTGCCTTTTGGATAATCGTATTATGAGTGGCGATAGCAGTAGATTCGAACTTGCTTCCGATGTAATCAAGGAGATGATTCTTGGCCTTTGTCTTGAGGTGATGATTGACGGATGGGTTTGGTGGGGCCGCGGCTACTGCGAAGACTTGAAGATGCAGATGCAACGGCACTGTTGTCATGAGGAGAAGGAGGAGCATGATGATGGCTAGAGAGGGCCTTGTGTTCTTCACAGGTGTAAGTTAGGTGCTCTAATAATCTAATCAAGTAAATAATTATGATGCGCTCTTCCTTGCCGTTTCATCCTCACCCTACACTAAGAGAGAGCCCCTATCCTCGCCAGAATCGACGGTTGACGAAGTGATTGTGCAAGATATTCACAGAAAAGTTCGTTACAACAATGAGTCGAACACAAGTGATATTTGATGAATAGATGCACATGATAAAATGTGATGTCAAGCTGATAGACTCCTTCTTGACTTGAAGAAAGAGACGGAACATACCTGGAATGCAACACGATCTCCCATACCTTGATAGAATGAACTATATATTATGAATTTACTTGAGCAAAGAGCATTGTAAATCAACCGAGCGAGGACCGAAAATGGGCATGTTCCAGTTCAGTTCCGACTTTCACTCAAAGTAGACCTACATGTACCACCATGCATCCTACACACACTACACACTACAGCTTAAATGCACTCAGCTCTCCTTTGCTAATGCAAATCGCATTGCGTTTGCTACTTTCACCATGGAAATGATCTACTCCTCTCCTTCCAGCTTTTGCTTCTTGGTTGGCAATTCTCCTCCCTCATTATTCCTCGCTCCATCATCATCCTCTTCTCCTTCTTCTCTTGAATGTTTTTTATCCGCAGCAACAGTGGATGCAGTATCAGCATCAGCTGCTGACACTTGTGCATCAACACTGCTATTATTTTCTACTTTTGCTTCTGTTTTTCCATCCAACTTCTTGCCATGTTCATGTTCTGCCTTCTCATCATCATCCACTGCCACCTCATCATCATCATTATGTTCCTCCTCATCTTTTCCACCACTGACAAACTTGCCCCCCTTGTCCCTCTTATCCACCTCCATCACAACTTTACCATTATTACTACCATTATTACTACCACCACTATTCTTCATCCTCTCCTTCTCCTCCTTCTTACTCCGCTCCTCCCTCCGATGCCCCTCCAAAAACCGTTCCATACTCGGCACAAACTCCTCAAAGTCCAACTCCTTCAGCGCCCCAATGACATCCTTGGCAACAATGGTGGTCCGCCGTCCCTCACGTGCGACGTCATTGGCGCAGGCGGTGAGGTAGAGGATGAAAATTCCGGAGGCGCGGGAGAGGGCGCTGAGGGAGTCTTTGGAGATGTTGGTGGATTTGGGGAGGGTTTGTTTGAGGAGGCGGCGGATGCAGGCTGCGGGGGGTTCGAAGTCGGAGGAGGTGGTGGAAGTTGAGGTGGATTTTGAGGTGGATTTTGTTGCTGGTGCTGTGGTTGAATTTGATGTTGACTGTTCCGTCATTGCTGGTGTTGCTGATTGATCTTCCATGGCAGCAGTCGAAGTCGCCATGGTGATTGTTGGATTCTCTGTTAAACTTTCCTCCATTACGAATTATGAGATTGTGTGATTTTTAACTGTTTTATTTTCCTGTAACAATTATATATTATTGACAACTAATGAGTGAGAATACAACAACAATTTTCACAGCAATAATGTTCAATATGATAATAATAATGTTGCATCGATTCATATGGCTCTTTCTGTATATAGTTGGTCCGGCGCAGTAAAGTCCTTTTCAGTCAAGTCAATCAACAAATCATCAGTCCATCAAATCAAGCAATGCAGAGAGAAATGGTTACATCAAGATCTGAACTAACCGACCGAGAAATATTGGAATAACCAACGTAAGGTTTGTCACTGCAATCGATCTATGTTATGGGCTGATTCATAATGCATCCATCCAGAGGGATGGTCATTTTTCCGGCACTGCGAATTTCATTGCTGTTTTCTCGACACGATTTTCGTTCATGTAGATTACCGTCGCCATCTGCCCACCACCGGAGAGATGGGCTGCTTGCTGCGCTTCCAAGCCATTATTTACGCAGCTACCAGCACTATTACTCACTATTTCACAGACCACCTTATAATATCTACTATCTTTGCTCGTGATAATTATGGCTGCTTTTTTAGGCTCTTTTTCGGGCGCAGAAAAGGGATTATTGTCCTCACTTTCAGGCGTATAGTTGCTAAATCGGATATTTACGAAATATAATGAACACCAGAACTTTCTCTGGTATCCAATTACTTGTCTTGGGGGGGGGTTTCGGGCAAGAGGGCTCCGCAGCCTCCATTCCAAGATGAAACGGTACCCTACGTTTAACTGACACCTCTGATTTTGATTTAATTGACAAGACTGGTCGAACACCCCGTATTCTGATATACAAGAGAAATACCCGAAGAACCTTCCCTTAGCCAGGAAAGCCTGTCCTTAGACCACGTTTGTAGATGCAACCTTGATGCATGGCGTCCTCAGTGGTAAATCTGTCACTGGCCATCTACAATTCTTCAACAAGACTCCGATTGATTGGTACTCCAAGAAACAGAACTCCGTTGAAACAGCAACTTAACGGATCTGAGAACAATGCAGCAAGATCCGCTGTCGAACAGGCAGATCAAGGCTAACAAGCTTACCCTCATGTCTCATGTGGCTCAGAGTACCATTTCACGGTTCACCTATCCTACTCGGCAACAACGAGTCGGTTCACTACGGGAGTACAATATGGTCTTGTGAACACAAGTAGATATGCTCATAGTAGTGATCGACCCATTATTGCATTAGCATTAGTGCCTTTGCGCTCACCAACTCATACTGGAAATCTGTAGTAACATTCCCCCCAACGCATTCACAGGCAATGCTAGACACTTCTTTACCATGAAACTGACCTTTTTGTCTCTTTTTGCCCTGAAATGGGCTCTCCATTCGACCGCGACAGCTGATTCATGACACTTGGACAAATTTACCCCATCCATTAGATAGCCCTGTGCTGCTGAGCCATGAGTCACGGGAGCCCTCGACGCTCTAACTCTTCAATTTCCCTTCTTAGGCTATATCTTTTTCCGGAGGCTCTTCTGATGCTGTATAACTCGGCTGAGGACTTGATGATTCGGACGATACAATAATTGTCGGAACATACGTAGGTTTCAATGAAGGCGATAATGACGGAGACTCTGACACCTCTGACGTAAGCTGAGAGCATGTTTGTGTGCTATTGAGCTGTAGCTGCACCATAGCGCACCCCATGGCTTCCCCGATGTTCATGAAGCTTTGAGCATGGCCGTAGTAATGATTTCCAGAGCTACCCCCTTTGGACAAAGGGTGGCTGTAGACTGCCGCCACGTTGCCTTTGAACTCGGGATAACTGGATGAGAATCGGCCATCCACAGCTAACATGGCATCCAGTATCTCCCTTTCGTTGCCTACGTCGTCCTTCTTCGTTTGCCCCAGTGAAGCACAGACGAATTTTGCTCCAGGGGCATTGAAATCTAATTGTTTGATGAGTTGGACAAGATTTGTTTCGTAATGCGAGGACAATGCTTCACTTCGACTATCACGATCCCCCTGCCACCAAAAGAAACCAGCTATCTCGTATTTCTCGGCGCCTGGATAGTACGTATCGAGTTCATTCAATACTTGTTTGGCTCTTGCAATGTCCCCGTCATATTGTATACCTGCATACCAAGTAGAAGTTGCCTTGTTCTCTGGAGCAGTGCCTTTTCGCCAACGCTCAGGTGAGCCTCCATACAAGTCAAAAACCACTTCTCGGGTCACAGCTTTTTAAACACCACTTCTCGGGTCACAGCTTTGTAACTATTCTATTGCCCCCCGTGGTCCGATTCCGAACCTGTAAAGCGGGTCGATGAGAGCCCTACTCTTCCTCTCCAAGTAGATGTAATTATTATAGTGATCGACGAATGATTCCCCGAGTACTATGATGTCTACAATGAGGAGTGCTTTTGTGTCTCTTTTGATTTACATAATTCGATTTACATATTTTTGAGGAGCCAGAGATTTAGAATTTTAAAAATTTTGCCTTGCCGACAGCCACTCTGCGAGAAGGGTAACAATGCATCGATGTCCTATCATTGCCGACTCTACGAAAGAAGAATCGTACG
>Ga0209652_1004244_pt1 | contig 10137 bp, 8 predicted proteins | sample SaaInl74LU_5_DNA_FD_184641 | JGI IMG/M metagenome (GOLD analysis project Ga0209652, IMG submission 184641) | Marine microbial communities from expanding oxygen minimum zones in the Saanich Inlet - ESP_74LU_5_DNA (SPAdes) (version 2) | ecosystem: Environmental > Aquatic > Marine > Intertidal zone ...
ATCAATCTTGTCCACCAACCCTTCTGCAACAGCAATCTCAAGATTTTCAAGTATACTTCTATCCAACCCTTGGCTTTCTACAAAAGCGCTCTCTGACGACGCTCCAAAACATGATAAAATGAACAGTGCCCACTGAACCTTGTCCGGCAGCTCCCCTAATGAGTCTGTCAGGAATATTGCAACATCGTCGGGCAGTGTTCGAGATCGGATCTTCTTCGTGTCCCACTCCCACCGCCGTCGACTCAAGCTTAAACGCAGCAGACCTTCTTTGTTTAACGAACGCATCAGTCGACACACGAAGAGTGGATTCCCCTTCGTCTTGTGGTATATTACATTCGACAAAGTCCGAGTCAGCCGTGGTGAAAGACATAGAGTCTCTGAAACCATTGTGTTCAGCGTATGCTCGTCCATGCAATCGAGTTTGACATGGATTCCCCCAGCGACGAGAATGTCAACACAAGGTAACCACTTGGTTGCAGAATCTTTTTCACGGGCGCATCCTAGAAAGAAAAAGTTCCTATGTGAAAAGGGCCCTGCTGCAAACAAGAGATGGTTGACTGCTGCGATGGATGCAGCGTCTGCCCACTGCAAGTCATCGAGAAATAGTGTGATAGGGGCCGACGATGAATTGGATATCACCTCCACGAATTGACACAACAAATATTGCACTCGCTTCTGAGCATTGATGCAGTCTTCACTGTGATTCAGCACAGGCAACGCAGAGCCTAGAATGGTTGCCAAGTTGGGAATTATCTTCGTCAAGTGGTATGTCTCCTTCCCCAATACGGATCTCAACTGAAATACCACCTTATTTTTCGTCGATGCCATGGCTTCGTTATGTAACAAAATACCACAATATTGGTCCAATGTTGATGCCAACGCACTGAATGGCTTTCCCTGCTTAAGTTGATCGAACTTTCCAGATAGAAAGATACCCCCGTCTGCTAACACGAACTTCCCAAATTCATTGGCCAGAAGAGACTTGCCCGTGCCAGATGTGCCGGAGATTGTTGCTAACCCGCATTCGCCTGACATCGACTGCCGGTATGCGTCCTTGATACTTGATAGTTCCACATTCCTACCAAACATCGTCTTCTCCATGAATTGTGATCCCGTCGTTGATAATTTCGTCATGTCCAAATCACGAAGGAAGGTATTGGGATTATCCAGCATGAGCCGCAGATCACTCCGGACATCAGACATGCTCTGGTAAGAGTCTTTTCCACTAAGAGTAGCATTGGTGCACTCCAGCATGTTGGCAACTAAATCACACAAAGGACTCGGAAGGCCCTTTTCTCTCAACGATTCCATCGGCACAGAGCAACTGTTGCTGATATTACGATTCTGTTGCGATGAGTGTCTCTTTTTTGGATTTGGATGTTGAGGAGCACCATCAAAAGCATTCTCACCCATTGGATCATGTACGTATTCATCATCACCAACACTATCAAATCTGAGCTCACCAGTTAGATCAATGGGTGAAGGTTGGTCGAAGGCGAAGGGGAGAAGATCTGAGTCTTCTGATAGGTCCTGGGAAAGCTCTTCAGTCTCAGTGTCGGAGTTGCTACTTCTACTTAACTTCTGTTCTACAACTTTTTGTGAAGCTGTATGAAAATGTGCAGTAGGCCGTTCTCCCCCCGAGAATATCACATAGAAGACTAACCCAAGAGAATAGATGCGTTGCATCGCATCCCTACCAGGCCCATTATCATCATCATTAGTATTGAACATAAATGGTGCAAATTCTGCTTTAATGTAATCACGACCCTCTTCAATACCTTGATCTTTTTCTTCTTCTGAAATCGTTGTACCATCATGATCATGGATAATCGATTCGAATAAATTATCCGCAAAGTTGTCCTTCCCGGCATCACTGGGATCAAATCCTAATCCTAGACTATCAAGGAAAGCTAGACTATCCATACTGTCACAACGATCACTATCGCACATAGATACGCGTGCAACTTGATTATTAATGTAAACAACGATATTATCTACCCAATCAACGCTTAGAGGAGGCGATTTGCCGGTTTCTTCCTCTTTGCAAATTTGATTAGCTAATGAATATGCCACCTGCAGCGCCGGCATCAAGTAGTCATCCGAGCAGAGCGCCATGGACTTACGAATAGTTGCTGTCCACTGCGAAGATTCTGTGCCGTATGCTGTTGACAAAACATTTCTTTCTCCTGCGAGGGCGGAAAGATCGACCCCAGCTAATGCACGGCGAATCCAGTCTGATAGAAGAATGATGGTCTCTTTGCTGTTACTGTTAGACGACATAATGGCAATCTCTTCCACCTGAGTTATGAAGTTGCCGTGACGAAGAGTGATACTATTAGATTTGGAAGGATGGAGAGGATATTATTGGAATAAGGTCCTAAGTACGCCTGTGCAAACTTGATTGTTTGTTGCTTGTTGCCGGAACGGAACGCCGGTGGGTCGGGAGACATTTTATACGTATTGATTCCTACGCATGTAGGTCAGTTAATGTGTCGCAGCCAGCTGGTCGGCGACATTTCGCACTATCGCCAGCTGTCGGCCAGCTGTCGTGTCGGCCAGCAACGTGAACTAAGTACATAAGTACAATACAAATAATAGCAAAGAGGTGGTAGTGGAGGAGTCCTCTTTCTACTTAGTCGACGTGACGAGGCGGAGAGTAGGAGGTCATATTCTGCGCTCAAGAGTTATGTATCCGGAATCCGGATGATGAGTCGGAGGAGAGGAGGGGGGGAAGTGAGTTGGGATCAGAACGTCGTGTGCTATTGCTATGGCTATGGTGTATGTGTATGAGAGAGGGTGAGAGCAGTGTGCTTTTGTGCGTACAGTGCAGGATATTTTTTGAGTGGATGTTTCACACTTATTTGGAATACATTCATGTCAAGAATGAAGATGATAACATCGTAAATGCGTTTTATGTTATTTATCAGCGTGACAATGACAAAGAGGAGAGATCAGAAGGATGAATACTGCTCTAGGTACTTACTACTTACTCTGACAAATAATATGGCTGAAAAAAGACCGAACTCACTTCATTAGACGACTGTGACGGTCACATCTCGGTACATAGCAAGTAGCGAAGTATAGTACATAACAACAAAACTTCGATGCAATCTGGGCACTAACTCCTAAAAGCACATGAGCTTCTTCGAAAGGGATAATTATTCCATAAAAGAATCAAACTATCTATATTTTTGTCTAACTATGAAACCAATAATGAAGCTTTCGAATCAGTTCTGAACTAGAAGAAAGCAGACACACTTTCGAGCCCCAATGTTTGGCGTTACATCGATCTTGTTGGATTTTGGATCTTGTTGGCGACAACTACAATACAACCAACAACGGACACATCGCATTGCTTTGTTGTCATTATTTTCACGTTGATAGGAACGTGATATCACTCTGCACAATCGGCGCTTCAACACAGCAACAGCTCCGCTTCAACAGCTTTCCGTCCGTCCGATATCTCATCTCTGCGTCCAATTGTCTCATCTCTGCGCATCATTACATAATCATTTTCGATTGTGAGTATCTGCATATCATTATCATATAATTTAATATATCACTTGTCTCCACATCCGCTGACCGTTGCCTCTCTCTAATACATCATAAAACGAAATGTCTTTCAACCCACAGACACTCACACTCGATTACCATGACTTCCTTTTCCGGCGCTGCACGTTTCCTCCTACTCTCTGTCCTGGGATTTACAGGCAATCCGACTACAGCCGACGCTGCATCTGCTTCACCTGCATCGGGATGGCGCAGTGACCTCGATTGGGCCGCCTTGACTTCAAAGCTCTCCTCATCTGCATCTCTCATCGACACGTCCTACGAGAACTACTTAGGCGAATGCGGACCGGAGTTTTCTGAGCCTAGTCCGACAAATCATGCATAATTGATCAGCCCTCTGGTATGTGCTTGCCTCATATGGGTCTTGGCTGGGAGATGAGCTCGCCTCGCCCTAGTGAAAATGGTCATTTGAATCAAACCTTCGACCAGGCTTTTCAAGACATATTTGTTAATCTTCCGGCAGATAGTTTAAAGTGGATACTTGACCCAACCAATCCAAGTCTTAATCTCCCTTCCAAAGTGTTGTTTCCCATAGTTGCCTCGGATGTTTGCCGCTGTCAATTTTGCCAAGGATAACGGTCTTGAAATTAGTGTGAAGAACAGCGGCCATAGTTATCAAGGTGCATCGTCAAAGAAGAACACTCTGCTCCTCAACATGAATCGATACACCCATTATGCTCCGACTGGAATCACGGACTGTGATGCATCCATCTTGGGTAGCACGGTAGCTGAGGATCTGAGCAACCAGCCCTGCCTGCTTTCATTGGCAAAGAACAAGTCGAGTCAATTCGTGTAGGTGGAGGCGAGAACTTTGGTGAGTTATGATTATTTGATCTGATCATTTTGTGTGCATCACTATCTTATATGAATATTATTGTATTAATGTGTTCTAATATCAACTTCATCTTACTTATACACAGACAAGGTGTTTCGAGCTGTGATTGCTGCCAATGAGGAGGGAGGTTACAAGTATCACCTAGTAGGAGGCGCAGCAGGCACTGTAAGCCCCAGTGAGTAATGTTATATTTGTGCTTGGTATGCTTTTAGTTGCTGTTAATTCTATGTCATCTCATAATTCTTCTTTTTAATCACTCATCTCGCGTGTTTGTTTAACTGAAACGATAATACAGTGGGGTGGTCTTGGCAAGGTGGTCTCGGAGGTACAACAGGAGGCCGACTCTACGGTAAGTGTGTTTACAGTATTTATTCGATGATATCCCTTGTCGAGCTAATAGATCGTTTTTCCAACCGTTGTATTGATTAATAATCCTTATATTAATATCTACTAACAGGTTTTGGCGTAGATCAGGTTGTGCAACTAGAGATGGTGCTGCCAAATGGAGTTCATGTGAAATTTGGCCCTACGACAGAATGGGAGGATGCAAGTGCAGAGGGATTCATAGTACCTCGAACGAAGGTCGTGTCTGGAGTGTGTAGAAGCAATCCTGATGAACACGATGAAGAGAAATGGATCTGGGAAAGTTGTCCTGAAGACTTTGGTATTGATTTCAATGACTTGTATTTTGCAGTCAGGGGCGGTGGCGGAGGAACATGGGGAGTGGTGACATCAGTATTTCTGCAGCTTCACGACTATCTTCCTTCCAGCCCTTATGCTTTCAATTTCCCTCCATCAGAAGAGTGCTCTGCCATCACCCCTCAATATGCAGCGTTTAGGGCCCTGTACTTCTCGGCGCCATCGTTTTTGAACGTGACAATGGAGCAGAGTCTTGCATGTGGCGCCTCCGATGACATAGCTTTTATTTGGTGTTATGGCGAAGAAGATATCATGCAAGCTTGGACAAGGTTCCTAGATCTGTATAATTTGACTGATCCTGCAAAGGCGTCATGTCTTCAAAAACTTCCTGGAGCTCCTGGTTTTGCTGAGGTGTCGATAATTGGTAAGGCCAATGACCGCTTCCCTGGCAAAGTTCCGGATGCTCCCCCTCCTTCGCCGCTTGGAAATCCGTTTGCCTATGTCTTGGTCCCGCAATCCTGGATTGATGAGAGTGTAGAGAATTTGCAGACTTTTTGGAAAATGCAGCGGGTGGTGCATTATCACCATATTATGCTTTTGGAGGCGCTGCAGCCAGTGGTTCCGATCAAGCCAACTCTCTTTCCCAGGCTCATCGTAATGCTGCTTTCATGCTGGCATTAATCTTTACTGCTGATGAGGAGGCGTACTTTTGGGGCAATCTGTTCCCCCAGATGTTTGACATTTCCGACAAGACCAAGTTTCCTCCTATTTTTGGCTTGAACCATGCTGGATTTCTCACCACTGGACCTTTGAAGGAAGATTGGACCAAGCCTTGTCCTCGCGAATGGACATTCGAGGAACGCAGAGAAAAGTGCATCTCTTTCCAGGAAGCGATTTATGGGACAGAGCGGCTAGCCCGGCTCGAGGCAATCAAGAAGGCTGTAGATCCCCACTTTGTTTTCAACTGCGGCAACTGTATCGGAAATAATCTTCCCGAGGCATCCAAAACTCAGGATGGAAAAGATGACGACGGGTCGTCTCCTGCTGCTGCTGAACCTCTACTGGGAAGTTCATCTGATGAGCCATCTGGCGCATCCACTGCACCTTCTTCTTCTTCTTCTTCTTTCGCGGCTGCCATCGCTACAACCGCTGTTTATTTGATCATCAATATCATCTAGTTCTATGTGAAGCAGAGAAAAGAAGCTTTCTTGTGTTGCAAGTTGGTGCACGCCTTACCCTCGAAGTCGAAGAAGCTGGTGTGGAGAAATTTTGTAGAAGAAATATTTGTTTAGGTTTGACGTCTTTTTGACAGCTGTCAGTAAATACATAGTAGAGAGAACTTGTTGAACTATAATCATGTGCATGCTGTCACATTAACAAATAGTGGTGCAAAAGACTGCAGACGCAGAGAGAATGAAGATGGTAACATCGTAAAATCGATGTATGTGATTTTTCATTGCGTGACAGAGAGTAGGAGTAGAGATCAGAAGGATGAATACTGCGTCTACTACTACTACTCTGCTTAATGTTACTGACAAATAATGTTCTACTGATCTAAAGTCTCTGAATACTTCACACCCAAGGTATTGAATGAACTCCAAGGATTCTGCTCATCGACTCCCATTCGCAACCACTGAACAGCAATTTTTTTCTCCCCTTCCAGTACTGGACAGCAACTATGCTCTGTCAGTCGATTGTCTGTCACCATATCTGATCCGAGGTAACTGAAGAAGGCAGCTGTACCTGCTTCAGGAACGATATGAACACCAACATTCCTGAAATTAGTAGCTCCACCCTTGCTTGGCGCTTCACAATACATTACCATGGTTGCTACACGACCGCTAGGCCTGAATAATAGCCCATCACACTGTCCATCGCAGTGTGGACGATATCGGTCGGGCTCTGGATCATCTATTCCTCTCCCTTCGTACTGGATTGACATGATCTCTTCTTGACCATCCTCTTCAAGGTTGTAGCCGGTGGCATCATTGACATAGTCGTAGAGGCGCCTACTTACTGCGGCAATTGGATCGCCGTGTTCCTCTCTTTCCCACGGCACTCTCACGCCAGCTTGCAATGCTTTTCGTGAGGTGACAAGTTCACTCCCTCCCGCTCCATCGGCAACTGTGGCCTTGTGTAGTGAAGGAGCAGCAGCAGCCTCAATTGCCTTGCATTCCTCCGGCGTGATAAAATTCTTCACGTAATGGATCTTCGCCTCGTCCCTATCTAGAAGCACGCCAACCTCATGTTCTTTACCATCGTCATCCTGCCAGTAGTGTATGCTTTTGGGAGCCGTCGTTGGTAGATCCATATCTTTACAGCTATACTCCTCCCACTGACCACCAATCTGCTCTCGCATCATAGCTTGTTCCTTACTCTCTTTATGGGCTTCGTGGAGTTCATTTACCACCAAGGGCTGAGCACATTCGACAAAAGCATCAAGGATTTGAGTTGGATCCATCTCCTTCACCTTCTCCTGACAGGTTGATGTAATAGATGTGGCGATCTCCCGTGCCTTTGATTGACTGTCTTCTATCTCAACTTCCATGTTCTTCAAGATATGAATCACTTGGTCGTCATTATCATTCACAGTAATGTAGGCTTCCGAGGGAGGTTTGCAGAGAGGTGACCTGGTTGGACTCTTGTACTTTGGAGGGTCCGCCTTGCACTCATCTGGCTCTTCTGCGAGGAACTCTTTTACAAGAAACGTGTGATTGACGTAGGAGTTGAGCTCGAGCGTTTGACCATTGACCAAAAATGAAGATGTCTGCTTGATCATCTGTCCATTGGGATCGACCCAATAAATCTCGGCACGTTTTCCACTTTCATTCTTGATTTGGATTGGACGTGATGCAGGCTGTGCACAATTCGCAGCAGGTGAGATGATTAGCAATACCACCGCTAGTGCAGCAGCTGTGAGAGTGATGGAAGAGTTCGTCATGGTTGGCGTTGCTTTGTTGTTTGCTTTGTTTGTAATGCATCGCATGTGATGCTGAGGATCTCTCTGGAGACTACCTACGTCGGAATAGTACAAAATTGAAAGCGAACTCCGATTCAAATAATTTGTCTCCTCTTGAGCTGTACTTTACCCTCAACGCCGTTCTCGTTCACTTTATTCATTCACTATCGCTCACAAGATTGATACGAGAACACTAATTTTGAGGCAGGCTCTCAAATATTTGCGGTGCGGTTGGTGTGTATCTGGTACATGTCATAATAGTACTCTTCATTCCGCAGCACATGCACATACCTACACCTCCATCGTCTACTTAAACTCAATACAATGAAGCTCCTCTCCTATCTTCTACTTGTCATTGCCACTGAGTCATCTGTATCCACCACACCGTCGGTTGACGGAGTTCTAAATGCGTTCGGCCAAGAGAGCTACGGCGTCGATGTCTCATTCCCTGTCCACTATTTGGATGTCTTGGATAAAGAAGACAATCCACTAGGAGATCGTCAAAGCTTTTACAATGAGTTCATGGATGGGTGCCGAGAACACTATGGAGGGAAAATAGGTTCAACTGCTTGTGATATTACCGAAGAGGATCGGGCTGCCATGTCTCTACGTCAGCCATCTTCGATGCAGGTGAGTATTGAAGAGAGCCACGTGCACTATCTCTATTACTCGCCATAAGTAGACGCTTCATGTTATTGACACACCTACTCATCTCTTCATCTACCACTTATAGAACTACACTGATACTGGCTTCAAGAAGGTACAAGCACCCAAGCAAGTCTTTGACATGCTATCTGATTATTGGAAGAAAAACTATGAAAGAAAGGAACACGAGAACTGGCCGAAAGGCAACACCTACGTCAATCACTGGAACTCTCCAACTTACATGGTGAATGTTGAATCAGGTACTCTTCGTGGAGGTGGTCAAAACATAAAACGCAAGATTTGGGTCGGAGTCAAACCAATCCTTGAGGAGTGGACTGGCATGGAGCTGGAACCAAGCTCAATGTATGGGATCCGAATGTACACAGATGGAGGTGAGTAGATTCTTGCAACAACCTTTGAAGCGTATCCATAGCCCTATTTTTAACGAGATTATTATGTTCCTTCTACAGCGGTTTTATCTCCCCATGCTGATCGTACCCCGCTGATTAGTTCTTGCATCATTAATGTTGCTCAAGATGTTGACGAAGATTGGCCTTTGGAGGTTTATGGCCGAGATGGGCTTGCCTACAACGTGACCATGAAGCCCGGAGACATGGTCCTCTATGAAAGCCATTCGTTGATACACGGACGGCCTTTTTCACTCAAGGGCAGGTACTTTGCCAACATCTTCATCCACTTTCAACCTACTGGCAAGCTCCTACGAGAAAGAGATACTCCTATCCTGACTGATGCTGATGATGAAGACTTGCCCATATACATTTTGAGAGGAAGCCCAGAGGAAGATCATTGGTTGCAGCAGCATCCTTCAAAGCAGCACATCCGCGTCCGAGAATCACCTGCCGCAGCTGCGACGCCTCTCGAACAAATCGCTCAGGCCGCAGCTACGGGTGATGTAAATACCATCGCTCAGTTTGCCGCAACTGAGAAGCACCTCCTCCATCAGACGGATAAGAATGGTTGGATGCCAATTCATGAAGCAGCCCGCGGGGGGCACGTGAATGTTGTAAAGTTACTGGTTGAGCATGGAGTGGATATAAATTCACGAACTCACTCAGGAAAAGGATCCACGCCGATGAAACTAGCGGTAGACAGTCATGGCTTGGAGCATGAACTTGTTGAGTATTTTTCCAGCTTAGGGGCACTCAATATTGGACCCGAACTGTAGATTTCTTCTTTGTTGTGTAACTTCAATAAATTTATAACTGAAAACGTGAACAATTCCCTCAGAAGCATGACTATTTTCACGCTCCGGATGTCGGATGAACAAGATGTCTAGAGGCAGCGATAATGCAACATAACCTAATGATAGCAAGTGAGTTGCCAAAGCAAGCAACAGGCCACAGAGCAGAGAGAGTGAGTGGAGAGAAGTGGGTAGCTATAAGAGGTGGTCCACTGGTACAAAATCCTCGTAGAAGCTGCTCACTGTAGGAATTCAAATGTACCTGTAGGAATTAAAAAATCGATGAAA
>Ga0209652_1004245_pt1 | contig 10136 bp, 4 predicted proteins | sample SaaInl74LU_5_DNA_FD_184641 | JGI IMG/M metagenome (GOLD analysis project Ga0209652, IMG submission 184641) | Marine microbial communities from expanding oxygen minimum zones in the Saanich Inlet - ESP_74LU_5_DNA (SPAdes) (version 2) | ecosystem: Environmental > Aquatic > Marine > Intertidal zone ...
TCGTCCAAACGAAGTACTGCTATCAACACCCCCAAGGTACGAGTACAACGTCTCCCCTCCGCAGTACTAATGGAGGCATTCCACTCGGTATTCATGACTAGACATACCTTTGTTCATTCCAGCGGTGGGCATCATTCCCCCGCACTGGCATTTCATTTTGAACAAGTGTTGATGAAAATGATCCATTGTGTCTTTGGTGGGGAAGATAATGGAAAGGCGAAGAGGATGAGTACGAGGCATTTGGGTGCGGGGAGGCAGATATTGGGATTTTTGATTGATCAGTTGTTGACCTTGTCAAAGGGAAGTGGTGGTGGTGGAAGTGGTGGTACAGCGTGGTATGGAAGTTTGAGTGATATTCAGGAGAAGAAGGCATTGTGTTTACGATTGATACAATGTTGCCTGAAGACGGGATGGGGAGGAGATGACAGTACTTCTTCAACAACGGAGGGAGGAGTTAATGCAACAAATGTGGACGATAAGGCAACATTAGCACTTATCGAGGATGATTTATGTCTGGCACTTTTAACCACCGGGCAAGCAGTTTGGGCTCATCTCGATGAATTTGCACAATCAAGCTCTTCGGGAGACATTCTAGGTTCACCTGGCACATCGCTTGAAGTCCTTTCCGAAGTTTGCGCAACGTTATCTCTGCTCTGGAGTTTGCCTCGATTGAGAAGCAGGCTTTGCTCGCAATTTGAAAGCATATTTTCTGGCTTTTATCAACGAGCATTATCACTATTGCGACGTCGTCCTCTACCAGAAGATGGGGCAGTCTATCAAGCAAATGTGCTGTTCGATTCTCAAGTAGAGGTGATACTGGAAAGTCTCGTGGATATCCTCTCGCTGCATGGAATGGAAAATGGTCCAAAGTCGGTAGGATCAATGAGTACGCTCGAGGAGCTATTTTTGGCGTATGACTGCTCTCCTAAAGAATCAGATGTTGCATCAGGCCTACTGGTAGAACTTAGCCGTTGTTGTGGAGGAAATGTCGACGAAGATGGCGAGTCTATACTGCCTTCCATGTCACCGAGCCGATCTGGCTCATCTGGGCAACAGACACCAACGTCTCAGAAGAGCGGATTTTCTCCGACGTTTATCACGAGGCATCGACCAGTGCCAGATCATTTGAAGGAGCTCTGCTTTGAAGCTCTCTTGGGATCCTTGAGGCGGCTCTTTCATGGAGTAGATACACTTTCGTTGCCGGGCGAAGAAAAGAAGGAAGACCCTCAAGAGAGTACCGAGACAACCTCACCTGCTAGCAAAGGACTGCGAGAAGCCAAAAATCACAAGCGCCTGCTCCACCATGCCGCTAGACTATTTAACGAGAAGTCAAAGAAGGGGTTCCAGTATCTTGTCGATCATGGGATTTTGCCTAATCCTGTAACACCGCATAGCGTTGCTGCATTTTTACGCACAGGCCTTGTCGTCGGTCTTGACAAAGCGGCTGTTGGTCAATATTTAGGAGAAATAGGCAAAGATGCTGCCAAGGCAGAGAAACCTCCTCCAGTTTGGGAACTAGATTGGTTTCACAAAGAGGTTCTCACCATGTATTGTTCGTCGTTTGGCTTTGAAAACCAAAGTTTGTTGGACAGTCTCCGCATGTTCTTGGCGGCCTTTCGTCTTCCTGGCGAAGCCCAAATGATTGATAGAATTCTACAAGGCTTTTCTGAAAGTGTCGGGCGCGTTTGTGAAGAATCAATGAATGGATCATTGAAGTTGTTTTCTTCGGACGAGAAACGCGCTGCCGATGCAGCTTACTTGCTGTCATTCAGTATTATTATGCTTAACACTGACCTACACAATGAAAACATTCGACCTGATAGGAAAATGAAGGTAATTGACTTTGTGAGGAACAACAAAAACTACGGGAAAGAAATCAGCGACAGGGATCTTCCTGTTGAGTATCTAGAAGGGATCTACAAGAAGATTAAAGAGGAGCAAATTCGAACATTGGGAGAAGGCGCCGACGGTTCAATGACATTGGAGCGTTGGAAGGACGTGATGAAAAATACGTCTTCTTTCCAGACACATCATCTGCAGGATACGAAAGATGTGAAAGAGCTCTTGATCGAAAGTGCTTGGCAGCCAGTTCTTTCCGCCATGTCTGGTCTTTGGGGGATGATTCCTACTGGCGTTGACAATGGCGATTTTGATATCCAAGATCAGAACGGCACCCTGCAAGGAGCTCGTTTCGGGATCGACTTGGCCAACGAGATTTTATCTGGAGCAAGTAGTCTAGGGCGGCAAGATATTTTCCAAGATTTGTTCATTAATGTTTGTTACATGAGTGGCCTATTAGGCAACTACAACATGTCTACGGAGGAAAGGACGTATTGCTTTGTCGATTCCCTTGAACGCCAGAGTGCTTTGATTGTTGCAATAAATACGGCAGTTGAGAATGGCGACATTATTGGGCTAGATGGGTGGAAGTACATTTGGGGCATGATCTTTGAGTTGCGAGATTTGCAGTTATTGAGTGGAAAGAATCTCAAAGAAAGCGATCCTGATTTATTAACAGGAGAAGCCCGCATGGAGTTTTCGAGAAGATTGATGCAGTTGGATGAGCCAGATGTGATCCACGATACACCACGCAAAGGAATTATGAGCCTTGTGTTTGGAACTGGATCTTCAGAAAATCTCTCCAACCAGTTAACGCGTAGGGGCTCTCGGCAAAGTCTCCACGGGAAAGAAGATCTGTTGCTGTGGGATGAAATCGCATCCAGTGATGAAGAGGACGAGCCAAGTTCAAATAATGACGAGTATGCATCTCTTCCGTACTATCAACGTTCTCCTTCGAGGCAATTTTCATCTGTTGGTACTGCGTTCGAGAGTCAGCTATTTAATGAGATGGCTTACGGAAATGATGACTTGCCAGTGACAGGTTTGGAAAGAATTGACTCTCGGCAAGCTGAACTACTTTCGCCAAGAGGTCGTGTGCGTAATCGTCTTGCAAACTTGGTAGACTTTAACGGTCTCATTTCAGAAACTCGATACTTGTGTGACGATGGTCTATCTGATACACTGAATGCACTGATTGACATTATTCGGGATTCCTCAAAGAACAATAATGCCAACGAAGAAGCTGCGATTTCAGGACTTCCTATCAGTCCCGCTTCAGAAGCTTTTGCCGAAATACTACTATGTGAAGTTGTTCGGAAGAACCGCGACCGCTTTGCATTTATTTGGGAAAACATCTTGTCTGCGCACTACAACTCTAGGCTCACTTGCAGGCCGGAAGGTAGCGAAGTGGAATCTGATAGCATGATCCTCACTCCTGGCATAGAAAAGTGCGTCTCTGGCATTCTGAAGATCTGTATTTGGGCAAGCAGCCGCAGTGTGTTTGCAAATGAAGTTCTGCCTACTCTGGAGATTCTACACCCCCCTTTGGGAGCTTGTGTCTGGTCTCCATTAGAGTTGAATCTTGACAAGCATCTATCGGAAGGGCTTTGGCGCATATGCCGCAATGTGGATGGACTGAGTCAAATTGATGACAAGGCATGGGAAGGAATTCTAGGTCTGTTGGATTGGTGTGCATCAAGAGGAGGAATTCCATCTCGAGATAATTTCGGTAGTCTAGATGAAGATGATCCTTCACTGCAGGCGTTCAGATCGCTCCATTTGATGCTGCATGCTGAAGAACTGAAAGATATTGTTCCTTACGGAGTCGTCAAGTCCATTCGATCTCTTGTCGAGGCTGGCGAGAGGGGCCACTGTCCCAAGCTCAGCATTGCAGGTCTCGACTTGCTGCAATTGATCCATACGCGAATGGAGACACTTGTGATCCAAAAAGAAAGTGAGCTCCTGTTGCATTGTTGGAATCCAACAGTTGATGCAGTCGCAGAACCTGCGGAGAAAAGCAGGAATGGAGTAAGTAATGTGTTCATTATTTGTGCTTATCATCACTGAAGATGACTCTAGCTCATCTGATGCTTCTCTTTCTCTTTGTGTTGCAGAATGTGAGACAACATGCACTCACTCTTCTGACTGATATGGTGCTTGATAGACACGGGACTTGTATTCCCCTGCTTAGTCTATGCGAAATCATGAACAGCATCTGCATCCCAATTGCTGGCGAGAGAATCACAGATTTACTACGTATCCCTCGCAATGCCGACGTCGATTTAGAGGAGATAATGATTGAACTTGAACTTTGCATTAGTCTTCTCTTTAAACCCTTTTTGCATCATCTGAAGAATCTGGTGTCATTGGAACAGGAATTTCTTGGTATTTGGATTTCAATGCTGGGCATAATGACGCATTTGCTTGGCGATGATGAGGCACCTATGGAGGAAGATGATTACGATGACGGTATCATGACGAGAGAAAAGCTCTTCCGTCTTACACAGGAGCTTGGTAGTGAACACCTACGCAATGCCGTCATGGTCTTGATTGCAATGAACGTCTTGGTAAATGAAGACGATGACGAGGCAGAGCCATCCCAGATTTCCTCGGCAACTTGGGCTGCAATTGGAAGCATCGGATATTGCAGACCTCTTATTGATGAATGGAAAGGCACAGCCCAGTGTTAGATGTAATGGACATGTTGTACTTAGTAATGTACTATTTTTGTTCTATATGTGTCTTTATTATAAGTTGTAGTATCTATTTGAACCATCCTTTGCCAATAAATACAGGTCATGCCTATGCTTGAGCCCTGAGATTTGCATGCCTTGTTTGCGTGCAGTCGCCATACGGTGCACAGGAAGGGTTGCCCTCTTCATCAGTACAAACCTGCTCTATTGCTGGGTCACAACAGATAGCATCGCACCAGCCAAATGAGTATGTCGAGTTGCCACATCTCATTTCATTTTCAGGACAGGGGCATCCTACAGAACCCAGCCTTGCACAAGAAAATGCTGTGCTGTTCTCGTCATAACATGTATCTTCTTCAGCACCACAGCACACTGTAGCTGGACACGGATAGTCGCTGCAGTAGTATGACGGAATTGGGTTGCCAGAAGAGTCGTATATACATTCTGTGCATTTGTTACTACCTTGACACATATCGATCATGCGTTCAGCAGCCTGGTCGTGTTCTATTGGGTTTGTGTTGGAGAGGGCAGATGCGTCAAAATGACTTTGGTGCTGCCTCGTTTCTTCATGAACAATGTTCGCCTCTGCAGAGAGGGATATCAATACGACGGCCAGCGTTATACTTTTTCCTTTCGTCATGGTTGTTTGATTGTGGAGAGAGTTCATCCAAGACCATTGTACACAACTTATCTACCAAGAGCTCTCGTTTAGCGGACACCTGATTTCTTTATGTCAGCTTGAACAGAAGTGCCCGGGGGATTTTTTCTATCCGGCACCACCCACACTCCACGCCCCTCCCCCTATCGCCCTTTCCCCTCTTCTCGCTCAGGCTTCCCCAATGCTTTTTCACTTGTGACATGCACCAACTCAACCGATAGGGGCTCTTCGTAGCCTCATAACAATTCCTACGCAACAGCTCCTTTGTGTGTTGGCGCGCATTGGCTCAAAATCAAAAAAATTCAAATGGGCACAGCTTTCCTCTATTTTTTGATTTGAGCTGGTGGACAATCAATCGACCTGCCCTTGAGTATCAGGCAATTTGAATCAGCAGGTGCAACATTCTTATTCGTTAGCAACTGGCATAGTTCGTAGTTAGTCTGCCTCCCTCGAGAGCAGTGTGAATTGGCCATAGTTTGAAATCGGTAGCTGCATTGCAAAGGCTAAGTTGGGACACTTGGAAGTCAATGCGATCACAATTTAAAATCAACAATACACAAAATCAAAGGGAGATGAAACAATCACATCGTGCCAGTCTCCGAATATTATTCGGCGCTTGCCTCGTCTTGACGCTATGTCTGCAGGGCAATGCCGCCTCAAGTAATAGGCCATCACGCGGTGGTGGTAGAGGGTCAGCCTCATCGGGTTCATCACGAAGCCGATCGACATTGGACGATGAATTTTTAGATCTGGACGATGATGCTAATTTCCTCTTTGATGATGACAATGACGTGGGCTATGGCCTTGATGGACAGGATGATTTGGATTATCCAGAGGATGACTTGGATGGAATTGACTTTTCAGAGGGTGATGAAGATGACTATGATCAGGGGGGGAATAATGGCCTTTTGGATGACTATGCCGAGGATGATGGTGAAGGTCAGCAGACTAGTAGTACTGAGAAGGGAGCGTTGTATGATGCGTACAACTTGTTGCACAGTTTGGCACAGGTAAGCTTGATTCTATCGCTCTATATCTTTTCGATTTGCTGTGTTGATGGCAATCGTCACTCATTACACTTGTCATTTTAACTCATTTATTCACTTCACTTTGATATTGATAGGACTTTCAAAAACCTTTTGATGCCCCTGCCGTAGTTGTTGTTGGTCATCAATCGTCTGGTAAATCCGCCCTTATCGAAGCTCTCATGGGGTTCCAATTCAACCAAGTTGGGGGAGGCACCAAAACGAGACGTCCAGTGGCATTGCGCATGCAGTACAATCCCAGGTGTGCTCATCCTCGATGCTTCTTGCAGGGGGATGATGGGATTGAGAGACCTAAGTCTCTTACAGAAATTCAAGAATACATCGAGGCTGAGAATAGGAGGTTGGAGAAAGATCCGGTGAGGAGCTTTGACTCAAGAGAGATCAATGTTAGGATGGAATACAAGTATTGTCCCAACATGATCTTGATTGATACCCCAGGTTTGATTTCAGCGCCACGTGTGAGGAAGAATGGTGGGGCGAATATGCAGCAACGGGCTTTGCAAGCGGCTGCAAAGGAAGCGGAACGACTTGTAGTGTCCAAAATGAAATGTCCAGATTACATTATTCTTTGTGTTGAGGATACTATGGATTGGAAGCATGGGATTACGAGGGAGGTAGTGCAAAAGGCAGATCCAGACCTTTCACGTACTGTGATTGTCAATACAAAGCTTGATACTAAACTGCCTCAATTTGGATCTCCCAAGGATGTGATGGATTTTATCGGGGCGAAGATTACTGACCAGCTTTCGCCTCACAAGCTTGGTGGTCCGTTTTACACCTCTGTTCCTAGTGGAAGAGTGAGTAGAGATGCCAATGATGATGACGACGATGATACCAGGTTTGAAGATGACGATGAGTTTGTCGCAGCGTGTGCTGAGAAGGAAGATTCCGATCGGGAACAAGTTTGGAATAGGGTGAAAAGGATGAAAAACGGTCAGAACCCAAAAGCGTTGTTGCCAAAAGTCGGTATCAGTCGGCTGCGTGGATTTTTGGAGAGGAGAGTTGATGAGTGCTACAGACGCAATGTTGCCAAGATTGTCCCATTGCTCAAGGCAGAGTACATTTCTGCTGAGAGACGGCTCAAAGCATGTCAGAAGGAGCTTGACGCTATTTCTCTTGAGAGACTCAAAGACAATGCGGATGCGTTCTGTGATGACTTCTGCAAAGCCTTGAAAGACACAATCCAAGGTAGTATTATTGCTCCGGCCAATTCTTACGGAGAGACATTGGAACAAGAAAATTTGGCGGCTGGATCCTTTGCTGGTAAGTAGTGTTGCTTTGGTTCTCTTTTATTTGTTTCTTCACAACAAGAAGACCATGTACTAATTCCAATTGTTCCTGCTACCATGATTCGTAGACATTCAAGGATGCCCAATGTCAGTGTCTGAAAGAACATGGGAACATTTGCTTCAAGCTGAAGTTGGAAATACTCAGCACAGATTGTATGGAGGTTCTCAGTACCATCGTGCCTTGCGAGAATTTAATCTCGCAACTAGATGCCTTCGACTTCCCACAATTACCGAGGATGAAATTGCAAACGCTGCCGGTATCGGAGAGACACATGATGGAGTCAACTTTCTCAGAGCTGCATGCGTTATCGCTTTGGAGAAGGCTCAAATGTCATTTGATCCTCTCTTGGACGCCTTCCGTTTACGTATTGGACACATTATGGGAAGGCTTTGTCCAGTGAGCGAATACATGATCCGACAAAAACACGAGAGGAAGGCAGCGTCGTATCAGTACTTACGTGATGGGCCAACCAACAACGAGGGATTCAGCACCGATATCACACACAATCCTCAGTTCAGGCAACTAGTTCGAACTTTGTTTGATCAGTTCGTTCAGAATTGTTCTGATAATACCATGATTCGCTGCCGTGATGATTTGACTTCCATGACCAGATTCGTCACTTGGGATTTGCAAGAACGTGGCGGTGGCGCACTTCGTAGAGCACTCCCTGACCAAAAGGATATTGTGTCAGTGTACCAAGTTGCCGTTGAGCAAGCCAAGAAGAACCAACCAAGGCAGGTGGAGGATAACAGCAAGGGCGGTAAGAAGGGTGTCGTCTCTAAAAGAGAAGAAGCGGCGCTCGCTCCGATGGAAGACATCGAGGACAACAGGGAGAGAGACTATGCGAATCTCGTTCAACTCATGGAAGAAGCACTGTGCACTCGGGATTCCAGTAGAACCAATCTTGTCGTAGGAGGGTTGGTGCAACACATTGTACAACAATGGAGGGAGGCCTTTTGTAAAAGTGCCATCACAAAGTTCAACTGTTACTTTATGCTCCCCTTCGTTGACGACTTCCACATATTCCTTCGTCGAGAGCTTCATAAAATATCCGAGGGAGAGAGCAACAGTGAGCTTGCAGACATATTCGACTTGTCAGCTGCTAGGCGGGCATTGCAAACGCAGGTAGATGAGTTGAGGAGTGAATGCTCTGCCAACAGGCGGCTTCAAGATAAATTCCATACGGTTGCAAAACTGATGCAACGTGAGCAGGAGAAATCAATACAACAAGAAGGTTTCAATAGAGGAAAGTAGGTGATTGGAATGCCTCCCCCCTAATACATCGAAGATTGCGAAATAGAGAGAGAAATATTGCGATCATTTTTGGATCATATCTTCAAAGAGGAGTGATAAATTGTTGGAGTAATTGGACGTCTTCTTCTTACATCACTTGTTCGATTTAGTGAAAAAACATGACCACACACGCACACACCACACACCACAATACATTGCTAAGCATTTGCAAACAGACAACTCCAGGCAACTGTTTTGCCTTCATTATATATAATCTGTGTCTAAAGAGAACCGTGTTTAAACAAACTAGTCTGACTATCTCACTTTACATTTCACCTCAAAATAGTCTGACAACAAATTTTACACTTTATTAGTTCTTTTCTCATATTGCTTACCATACAGAGATGATGATTGTCCGGTCACAATATCTTTAATCACTCCTCTTTCTTCACGTCTGCCATCACCTCATCAGCAGCATCACTCAAACTTGTCGTCATCTCAGGAATCAAACACTGCTGCACATCCATCCCATCATCCCTCTTCTCCATCGGACAAGCAACATTCACCATATCCGAAATTCCCAAATTGGGCTTGGCATCACTCAATCCATACACACATTTCAAAATGGTAGATGTGAACGTATTACAATTGTTGGTGAGTGGGTTGTAATCTGTCCCTGCCCACTTTGAGACACATGTTGTAGGCATCGTCTTGGTAGTATTGCCCCCACATACAGCTCGATAGGCATCCATTCCATTGATACTGTCACTAACACCATATAGGAATAATTGCTTCGCGTCACCCATGGCATTGCCAATTACGGCATGTCGAGAGTTTAATGCGTAGTTTGTATTATCATTTCCGTGTGGAGAACCGCAGCAGACGGATGGACATGCGGCACCTCCATAGCCAAGTTGGACGCATATCGAATTGGATTGTTTGGTCCATTTTTCTTCGGGAACTTGGACAAATGGAACTTTTGTGCTATCATTGCTAGGCGCATCAGTTGTTGGTGATAGTGTCTCTGCCAACAACTGATCCAGTGTCGACAAAAAGTCCGCATCATTGTGAAAACTTTTTCTAGGACAGACAACTACCTCCGTATGAAAGATCATTTGCCATGTATTCTGGAGAGGGAATTTCTGCAGAAAGACAAAGTACTCATTGTCATTATTCGTCTCGCTTGTCTGTTGTTCTGCAACGTTCTTCGTATTCAATCTGTCCAGCGGCCCCGACGTGTCAAGCAGCTCATAATTATCATTATAACTTGTGGATAAGCGAAGAGGTTGTGACGATATGTCACCCCGAAGATTGTAGCGTGCAATGACACCGAGGCATGCTACTGCTGCGAGTACAAGCAGTGCTTTCACAGTGGGA
>Ga0209652_1004246_pt1 | contig 10132 bp, 8 predicted proteins | sample SaaInl74LU_5_DNA_FD_184641 | JGI IMG/M metagenome (GOLD analysis project Ga0209652, IMG submission 184641) | Marine microbial communities from expanding oxygen minimum zones in the Saanich Inlet - ESP_74LU_5_DNA (SPAdes) (version 2) | ecosystem: Environmental > Aquatic > Marine > Intertidal zone ...
GGTAAACTTCTTGAAGGTACGCTTCTTACGCAATTCGGCAACTTTCTCGGCGTCCATTATGTATATATTTCGTGGCTAGGATTTAGACGATTCAGAGTGGACAAAGTGAAGGGTTAGACACTGATTAAATTGTGATCAAATTGTTTTAGTGATGAGGTCGCCTCAAGATGGATGCAATCCAAACTCCTCCTGACCATAAGATTTGCACAGAGGCTAACCCCTGCGGCACAACCTATAATTATGATAATATTGCAACCCTCATGAGGCGGCCAGTACTACTGCTATCGCCATCGTTGCCGTGCTCGACATACCTGAGTCTATTGTTACTACGATGTACAGCAAGAGCGGAAGGTGGAGAGTTGAAAGTGGAGGCTTGAATTGGAGAAGATTGAGCGATACTACTACTAATTCCTATGCTCATTTTTACACAATTCCAAGTAAGGAGGTAATTCCAACCCAAAAACCTCTCTCTCCCACTTTCCCTCAGTCTTCTCCATCTTCTCCATTAACTGTACTGTCATAAAAACGTGTGACAAACCTCCGCCAACCAATCAAAGTGCTCCAAGCCGAGCTAAAAAGCATCTTCATGAAGCTAAAGAACAATCATCATCATTACTACAGTTGCAATCTGAGTCCGCTCTTCCAAGCTGTCTACGATCTACATTGGCTAGTTTGAATTCTGAATATATAAGAAATTCAGCAGGTCCCTCTTCAGAATGGCTCCGACACCACATCAAGCCAAGCAGGCAAAAGCAAAGTTGATTTCCGGTGGGAAACAACCAAAGGCCAGAGTACAGAGATATCTCAAAACAACTGAATCGCAACTCAAGGAGGGAGCCAAAGGTTCTCTCCTTCTAAAAGGTATTCGATGCTCAGATGCCATGTCTACTGTCTTGAAGGATATGCGTTCTGTTCAAGCACCTCATGCAAAGTTACTCTCAAAGAACAATATGATTGTTCCATTTGATGATGAAGGACAGCAGAGTTTGGAGTTCTTAACTACCAAGAACGATGCATCTGTATTTGCATTGGCAAGTCACAATAAGAAACGACCAAACAATTTAGTTATTGGCCGAACATTTGATAGGCGTGTCTTGGACATGGTAGAACTCGGAATTTTGCAATATCGCTCTTTGGGTGACTTTCCTGGATTGCCAAAGCAGCGTGTAGGAAGCAAGCCATTGCTCCAATTCGTTGGCGATTTATGGTCGTCGGATATTAATTTGAAGAGGTTGCAAAACTTATTGATTGACTTTTATCGCGGCGATCCAGTGGACTCGTTGATTCTAAGTGGATTAGATCATGTCATGGTATTTACAGCGGCAGAGGCAAGCATTGGAGGTGTCGAGGCGTCTCCAATCATCCATCAACGAACATATTATATGAAATTAAAGAAAGATCCCAAGGGTGGCAAAGCACCTGTCCCTTATCTAACTCCAAGTGGACCTGATATGGACTTCAAAGTTCGTCGAACTGAGTTCGCCTCGCCTGATCTGTGGAAGTTGGCCATGAAGCAACCACAAGGTGTCAAGGCCAAGAAGAAGAAGAATCAGACAACCAACATATTCGGTGAAACTATTGGTCGGTTGCATCTTGAGAGGCAAGATATTGACAGTCGTTCTGGTAAGAAGTCCAAGGCATTACGAATGGCAGATAAGTTGGATAAAGCTGAGGCAAAAGCAGCATTAGAAGACGAGCTTGGAAGGGAAGAAGAAGAGATGGACAATGAGTTCCAGCAGGCGTACGGCTTCTCAAAAGGTGACATGTAGATAAGTAGTTGAAAAGATAAATAACAAGACACGTTGATTTGATGTTACACGACATATATTTCGGCCTATATAGTTTTACAATATAGGTGGCTGCTACAACTCTCCATCACTTGCGTTTGTTGTTGCTGCCACTCTTTCCTAGAAATCATTCATATTGGTTCTAGCCCCTCATTAAACAATTTGTGGGGTGCCAGGTGCCATTCCAGTGTCACTAAAATAGCTTCCTTTGTACGTCTCATATTCTCCAGTGTGCCTAGCAATCTGGGCTACAACACAGCAAGAGCAAGCGGCAGAATACACCGCATCCTCACATCCAGCAAACCTCGTCTCCGGAATTGAATACTTCGCACGAACACTCTCTCGCACCCTCATCAAGGCAATGATAGAATAGATTGTGAAAAGAACACCACCGATAAATTTCAGAGAGGGGATGTACGCCGGAATATTGTAGTAGTATTGCGCCGCCTCTGCCAATTCGAGAGAGACAGTGAACACGGTGTAACAGATGACAAGAGTAAGGACTATTTTGAAAGAGATTTTGGCACTTTCATCTTCCCCGCCTTCACCGAGCCAATTCAAGCGTAACCTCTGCATTAGTTGTCCCATTCCAACTAAATATATAAAGAATTGAAGTCAGAAAACGCGAAGAGAACGCAACGCTACCAAAATGCACAACAATATAGAAACAACATATTCACAACAATTGTATATTATAAGTAACTCACTTTGAGTGAAGCAAAAGCCACACACCACACTAGGATGGAAAAAGCCTGCACTGAATATATCGAACAATCCATCCTTCCATTGGCCAGTGGGGATATTTACCTGAGGTAAATTATCTCCAAAGTCTTCAGGGAGATCAGCGAGGAATACCTGACCTTCAACAACTCCTCCTAGTGGCTGTGAAACGACATGGGCGGTTGCGTTAGTTGGTATTCAGGGAAAAAGAGTTCGTTTTGAAATGGGCACAACCTACATAGCGGAAAGATAGCATGCTGCTGATGCAAGAAGTGCACATCGCTATCAACATCCGCCTATACATCTAAAAAATACATGCAGCTTGCTACCTAATCACATCCCAACCATTATCACACAATGCTTGAAAACTTACCACTTCGACAGTAACCGTCTTCCTATATCCCGGAGGACCAACTTCTGCATCAAACACATATCCCTCGGGCAAAGTGCTTGGGGCGACGATATGCACCTTCGCGGGGATAGTATTGTTGACCTCATCGGCAAAGGGTGACTCCTTGTATTGGGTCTCGGGCTCGGTTTCGGACGCCATGGTTGCTACTGATATCTTCGAAGCGTTCGCTTGATGCATTTCAAACGGGGAGTTTCCAATTTGCCGCCGAGCTGAGTCTTGTGAAGGTCTTGTGGCTTCTTTGTTGGAATTTTCTTCTTCATAAGAAGTACGACAGATTTAGTACCTGATAAAAGGGCGCACTTTTTTAGGCGCGAACTGAAACTCGAAGAGCATGTTGCATTTTGATGCCGAAATAAAGCTTGTATTCTTGCCAAATAACTGCTCTCCTATCCCGGCAGCAACGCCATAGAGAAGATGAGTCCACGAAAAGAAGACGACGATGGTGGTCCCTCGGATGAGGAGGGATCATCTGCCTCAGAGCAGATTCAGCAGACACCCAGCAATGAGCAGCAGCCAGCAGATGCATCTACTGTCGAGGATGTGCACAATCCCGCCACTGATGACGGTGAAGAAGACAATGCTGATAACAGCAATGGTCTCGGAACACCATCAGAACAACGTATCACACCCGTGACATCAGGTTATGAATCGTTCGGAGGAAAGTCTATTTCGTCAGCAATATCCTCTCCAGCAATATCCTCTCCAAAGGCATTTAAACATGAAGATGACACACCAGATGACGAGTCTATCAGTATGCCGAAGTCGAGAATAGCAAACAAAACGAAGAGGGGACAAGTCCTGGTGCACTATCATCCCCAACTGGGCGATGAGGGATTTGAATCAACATTGGTGCCTGACACCATCGAAGAGGCTCCGCCAACAACTCCATCCTCACGGGGGAGACCGATGGACGAATCAAGTTATTACTCAGGTGGGGCGGCGGGGATGAACTCACGCATGATGGAGGATGTACGTGACGGAAGGACATATAACAGCAGCAGCGAACCACCATCTTCGCCCATGAATGATGAACAAAATAATGCGGCGACACGACAAATTCGACGTCGTGTATTCCGTGCAGCGTTGGAGCGAGGGATTCATGATGAACGGAGGATGAAGATGTTGGATGCAGATGCTGATATTGGTGGACCATCGTTGCGAGGTGGTGGTGGTGCAGTGAATAAGAGCAATGATATTGGATCATCTACATCATATAATAGGAATCCTGGAGGAATGAACTCACGCTCTAGGGATACTGATGATGAAGACATTCCACAAATAATGTCATACACCAAGACAAACATTTCAACAAGGACGCCGAAATCAAATGAAAACTCTTTTTCTCCGACTGCTGCTACTCAACAGCAGACTATCAGTCCACCCGCTCCACCAGCTGGCCCGCCTTCCTATCGGACTATCATTCAAAAATTAATCAAAGACAATGAGCCACAAAAGCTACCCCAATTGGATAAAGTTTTGGCAAAGTACAATGGCAGAGAGGAAGAACTGATTTTGAAGCTTGATGCACGCTACAAAAAGATGAAACAAAAGAGTGATGCAATATTGCAGGATTTGGAAACGAGTGAGAAGCAGAAGGAGCCGGTCAGCCTTGCAGCAAGAAGTGGTGAAGGAAAGCAAAGTTTGGAAGATCATGGTGGCATAAAACAAATGAACAGTTGGGATAGTAAAAAGTCAAAGGATGTATACTTTGTCAAAGTACCTAAATCTCCTCTCCATGGTGCAATGAAATTGCCAAGTGATATCATTGACTCGAATAAGACGGCACCTCATTCAAATGTGCGCAAGGCTCTCGCGATGGAGGACGAGGAGGATGGAGACATTCCTGCTATTCCAAAGTGCAATGCTGCACCTGCTGACGTAGCCGCAGCCGCAGCTGCAGCTAATGAAGAAAAGGTGTCAGAATTGAGAACTGTGGAGAAAGAAGAGACAATAACGTCCCCAACTCTACGGGAACCTTACAAATTCAACATGGCACCGTCTTATGGAGACGAAATCTCTGTCATAACTATGGAGACCAAGGAGACACTGAAGAAAAAGAAAAATGATCGTGGAGAAGACACGTATTCGTGGCTGCAGCGTCCACCAAATTCCATCACCGTTGAAGGAGGTAGTGGATCAAAAGTTGAAGAAAGTCCCTTATCTCCCGAGAGAAAATCAAAAATCAATAAATTGCTGCCAGACTTTGATCAGGAAAAAGAAGAGGATAAAGCCAAGGCAAGTGATGCCAAGTTGGTCCCTGTGGCATTGAATGATGTAGAAGCGAGGATTCGAGCTCGAAGAAAGATAATGGAGGAAGAAGCAAAGAATAAGGCAGTTTCTGATGTCGATGCCAAGAAATATACCAAAACAAAAATTGAGAAGGATAATGATGGATTCTCGGATGCAGATAATACAGCATCGATTATTGAAGATGCAGAGTCTTTTGTTGGAAAACGAAAGTCGACAGTGCCAGCATCGACTCAAGAAGATGAGGTTCAACCCTCTCTAATTGATCATCAAGAGCGTTTGCTTCAAGCTGCGTCTACTCAGAGCAAAGCTGTGAAAGAGGAACCAAAACGCATGGAAACGACACAAGCTGCCTTGAGTGTTGAAGGTGACGATGATGCGGATGAGGAAGAAGATATTGATCTGCTCCTGAAAGAATCGCGGCTTCAAGCCGAGAAAGCTATTGCCTTGAGAAAAGCTCAAAGAGAACTGGAGAAGGAGAAGAAAGCTAGGATAGAAGCAGAAGCTGCTAGGATAGCGTTAGAGGAGGAGTTAGCACGACTTAAAGCAGAAGCAGCTGGTGATAAGAAACCAATTGTACCACAAGAGGATAATGTTATTGAGAGTGATTCAGAAGAAGATGACGCCGTTGGTGTTGCTGCAGAAGATCAAGGCGACACTCCAGAAGAGCCGTTCAAGTATGATCTCAATAAGACATTTTCATCTGTTTCCGATGACAAAAGTGAGCAGGAGAATGTCAACGAAACTGTATTGTTAGACGCAACACTGCCACTTGAAGATACCGATGGAGTCTTGCCTGATGGAGTTGATATTGCCGAGGCTTCTGCGGGGTCGGTGGAAAGCTCAGAGAATGAAGTTGAAGCTGGTCAGGAATCTTCTGATGAGGATGAGGATTTGTCAGCGTATAAGTATCAAGTTCTAAACAGTGCCCGTGGAATTGTAATCGCTGCTGATGAAGTTACACCGACTCAACCTGATGGCATGATGAAGGAAGATGTTGATAAAGTGGAAGAGTCCTCTCCGCGTGACAGTGGTGACATTATTTCACCGCCTTCTGATGAAGTTGCGACAAAGAAAATTGATGAGAAAGTAGACCAATCTCTTGGGCAGGGTGTGACCCAAAGAAACGAGCATGATTTCCCATCGACAACGATGGTTCATGCATCACCATCCCAAGATGTATTATCAGAACAGAAGAGTGATGCAGATGAAGATGCAAATATCAATCACGTTGCAACCATGATGTTTGAGGGAAATCGCGCAAAGGGTCAGTTATCTTTTACTACTGGCTCAAAAATTCTCGCACACTCAAATCAACGTGGTCCGTGGTGGCTTGGAAGGTGTGGTAAGCAGACAGGTTGGTTTCCTGCAAATGCCGTGGTTCCTGAATCTGAGTATCTGAAGAATATCGCCATTGCGCTACCCGCTGAGATGGATGAAACCGGTGGTAGACTTCGTGAGCTCTCTAATGAAGAGCTTGCTGCGACGTATGATTTGATACGGAATCCCTCTGATCCAATCGATGATGTTGTTGATGATGATGATAATGACGACGATGATGATCCTGGATCTCCAGCAAGAAGTCGCTGGCTTGATGACACGTCGAACAAAAACGCAACTCAGTCTTCGCGTAGCGACTCGCCTCCACCTACCAGGTCTGATCCTTCGATGATGGAAGGACTCAATCAACGGCTTTATGAACCCAATGAATCTAATGCTGTTGATTCTGCTCCACAATTAGGGTTTGAAGGAATGAATCGTTTGGGCAAATCAATAGAAGAACGTTCGGAAGACAAGCCTAAGAAGACGTATATTGGCCCACCTCAAGCCGTCACCGAAACAGTCACCGAAACAGATTCACCCAAAATAGTACAAACTAATTCTGGTTCGAAATCAAAGAAAAAGAAAAAGCCACAAGAATGGAAAGCTGCCCAAGATCCTGGTACGGGGTTGACGTACTATTACCATCTCAAAACAAGAGAAGTGAGTTGCATTTGTGTTGGTTTGGCCTCTTTATTTTTCATCCTCAATCTGACTTTGTATTTTCTGTCCTCTCTAGACCACTTGGGAAAAACCGGTCGACTTTGATGAAGCAGCCGCTGCCGAAAAAGATGATGCTAAAGGTAAAGGTCTCTCTGGTGGCAAAATATTACGCATATTCTCCAAGAAGAAGAAGCCAAAAACTCCCACCGAAGACGAAAGTGTTACTCCTTCGTCAACATTCTCATTTTCATTTGACGGCGAGAAGAAGCCAGCGGCTAAAGCTGCAAGTAATTTGACAACAGAAAATGTTGTTGCGACAAGAACTGTGGGTGGTAATGCAAGTGGCACAATCATATTTCCCGAGCATGATGATGATGATGACTCCTCCTCTTCTGACGGAAGCTCTCTTTTTAGCCGCGAAAATATCTACAACAAGAAGAAGAAGCTACAAAACTCGGTAAGAAAATTTACGGACAAGTTTTCGCAGGAGGTCATTAGTCCAAAGAATTCATATGAACAACTTAGTGGGGATGAAGAGGGAAAGATGCAAATTGAGGGTGAGGATGCTGGGATCGAGTTGAATTATCCTGTGACGAGTGAACCTAAAAAGGCAAACCCAGTTCAATGGAGATCTGCGATCGATGCTGCTACTGGTAGAACGTACTACTATCAGAAAGGCGGCACGGAGACGTTTTGGACGAAACCTAAAGATATGCCCTAAACAATGTAATGAATGTTTTTTTGTCTATTGACGGAGAGTATCTATGTTATGCATGGCCAATGCTTTTGCTTAGTATCCCTCTTGTCTTGCCCTTGGGGCGCATTTGATAATGTCATCGACACGCAAAATCATCTCGGCAGCTTCGCTTGCACTCAATAGCACGCAAAGTTTACTCTTGTATGCTTCGGCAACACCGAGCTCGAGCATATCTCCGATGGTACCATTGTACATGTCCAGACCATGAGTATTCTTACCTGCAGCGTGTGCCGCACGTAATTGTGTAACGAGCTCAGCAGAGTCATATCCACCGTTGTCTGCTACAATGGCAGGAAGCTGGCGGAGCGCACGTGCAAAAGAAGCCATGGCAAGAGCCTTCTTACCGGGGGTTGCCTCAACTTGACGATCAATTGCCTGTGCCATGAGCACCTCGGTACATCCACCACCACAGATGATTCTGGGATCCTTGACAGTAGCTGTAAGGATGCATAAAGCATCATGAAGGGACCTCTCTGCCTCGTCCAAAACATGAGAAGAAGCACCCCTGAGAACAATGGAACACGCCTCTCCAGACTTGCATCCACCAAGGCGGATCACCTTATCTTCGCCAATCATTACCTCTTCAATGATGTCACACTCCCCCATGGTAACAAGATCAGGGCGATCAAAAGTACTTACAACCTCACCACCTGTCACTGCAGCAAGACGTTCAATACCATCAAAATCGGCATGCTCAATAGCCATGATGCCATTCTCAGTAAAAATGGATTCAGGAAGATTGTAAATTAGCTGCCTGTTGATGAATACATTGCATCCATGCGAAATGATTTTGTCACACTTTTGACGCATCCTTTGCTTCTCAGCTTCTTCGATCTCTGCCACTTTGTTGAGGGAGTCTACACGGACTCGGCTACCATAGATTTTGATCTTGTCTGTATCCATTGATGTATTGGCAAGAAGAATCTTTGCATTTTCAATCCTTTTCGGCTGACCGACACCAATTTTCTTATCCAACAAGAACCCCTCCTCCAAATATGAATCTCTCAAATGTCCACCTGCCTTTTTGAGAACTTGAATGTGATCCAAATTATTCGATCCTCTCAGCCGCATCACAGCATCCACCGCAAGATTTGCAAAGTAGTCCTTATCGTAGGTAAGAAGTTTGGAGCTCAGTGTCGTACGAGCAATAGTCAATAAATCCTCACGAAACTTGGCATCATCTGCGCTATTATCCCGAGTCGATGCTTCCAAAGCGTCACGTGCGGCTTTTCGTGCAAGACGCCATCCCTCAGCAATCGTCTGGGGATGTATACGCTGATTGATGAGATCCTCTGCCTCACGCAACAATTCTCCACAAAGGACGGCTACACTAGTCGTTCCATCTCCTACTTCATCGTCTTGAACTTTTGCAATGTCGACCAACACCTTGGCAGCTGCGTTGTCAATGTTGACGGATTTCAATATTGTGGCACCGTCATTGGTGACAGAAATTGATTGATCGTGTTCCGAAATGCGCTGTAAAATTTTGTCCATGCCCTTGGGGCCTAAAGTCGTTTTTACTAGGTCGGCAATTGCGATTGCACCGACGAATGATGAGAGACGGGCATTTTCACCCTGGTTGAATAATGATGGTGGTGATTTGAGGTAGGAATTGCAAATATTTGAGATTGGGCTGAAAAGATGAAGCAGTTGACTACGCAAATATTAAAAAGAGTTGAGGGAAACGCACCTTGTCCACGGTCGTTCCTGCTCCTACGAATGCTGCTTCCATGGTTGCAATAAATATATACCGAGAGGTTGGCTGACGGCAAAGCAATGGTATGAAGACTTCGCCTTTTGATCAAAAAGAGAGATCTTTCGACAAAAAATGGAAAAGAGTCGGCGCGTAAAGTGGAGAAGGACAGGCAGCCTCGCTCTCTCTTCTCTCTTCCCCTTTGACGAAACCGGCATTGTTCCCAAGCCAGAATAAATTCAACAATAGGGAGTCCTTTTACACACGTCATTGATCAAGCTTTGAAAAAGCCACGTTGGTGCCTCGATGGAGAACACACCGCCCGATCTCTGGAAGAACAATCCTCCGCCGCTGAAGTCTCCACCTATCCTCACTTTTTGACACGCCACGCTAAACTATTGTCAACATGAAGCTCGCTATTGCCACCCTCCTCGTCGGCTCTGCCGCCGCCTTCGCTCCTGCTGCCACCCCCATGCGCAACAGTGCTTTGAGCATGTCCACTGAGACCACCACCGAAAAGGTGAGATTTATTA
>Ga0209652_1004247_pt1 | contig 10130 bp, 11 predicted proteins | sample SaaInl74LU_5_DNA_FD_184641 | JGI IMG/M metagenome (GOLD analysis project Ga0209652, IMG submission 184641) | Marine microbial communities from expanding oxygen minimum zones in the Saanich Inlet - ESP_74LU_5_DNA (SPAdes) (version 2) | ecosystem: Environmental > Aquatic > Marine > Intertidal zone...
TGTTGACAACACTGTTGTAAGTGAATCTTGACTATCAATGCATTTCTTATACGCCTTTTACTCATTTGAAATCCATGTTAATGAATTCCTAGTCATCATCTTCTGAAGCATGTGTTGATACTCCAGAGTGGAGGGATGGCAATGGAAATGGATGCAAGTGGTACCAAGACAGTGATTACCCAGGTTGTCCTAGTGCAGGGAATGCCTTGTCCGGAGATGTAGGCCCTGCAGTTGAGAACTGCTGCTATTGCAAGGATCCTACGGTAAGTTAGATACACTGTCTCGTGCGGAAGAATCCGATTGACTTCAACGTATTTGACTGTAATGTGCATCTAATTCAATTTCAATTTCCTCGACTCATCATCTCCAGTGCGAGGATTTCAATTGGAAATGCAAAGAAAGCTCAAACGTATGGGAGCCTAATGGTGGAACAAGTGAGCTGTGTGACAAAGCAGCTTCTTGTTCCTGCAAGACTGGTGACCATTTCAAAATCATGACTAACTATTACGATGTTGAGCATAGGATAGAGGAAACTGTTGGGTTATACAACGAGTGCAAGTGCGACTTTTGGTCGCGTCTATGTGAAGATACACAAGTAGGAGAAGCTTGCGATCACGCGGCTGAATATTGCTGTGGGGATTATGCATTCAAATTCAAAGATGATAGTGTAGCATATGTCAGATATCTTACTGGTCCAGAGTGTTACTGCGACTTCTACAAATATGCTGAGAACGAATCCGGACACAAGTTGCAATCCAGGGCGATCAATGACGGCAAACCATTTTCGAATCCTTGTGGTCAAGGCAACTGGCGAAGTTCCACTGACAAAGAAAAAGAGAGTCTCGAAGCGATATATAATGCAACAAATGGCCAGAATTGGACAAACAATAATAGATGGAGGGATGAGACAGTAGACCATTGCCAATGGTACGGGATATCTTGCGACGATGAAGGACATGTCACTGGTATTGATTTGAGGGACAACAATCTTGCGGGCCAGTTTCCAGTATACACACACGACGTTATCTCAGAGGGAAATGAGGGAGATCCCTTCAACGAGTGGGAGTTCAGTAAGTACGGTCTGGCAAATCTGTACGAGCTCAAGAAACTTGACTTGGCCGAAAACAAGCTTACCGGTACCATTGAGTTTCGTCCGCTCTATAATCTTCGTGTTCTTATCCACTTTGATGTCTCGGGAAACCAATTGAGTGGAGAAGTGGAAAAACTCGTCGCACCATTGCTAAAGTATGCCGACTTCAGCAACAATGGCTTTACATCAATGCGTCGCTTCGTGCAGTACAAAGTTTCATCTTTCCAAACGCTGCGCTTTTGCGATGTGAGCAACAATGCAATCCAAGAAGATGTCGCTGACATTCTTGAGATGATCCCACCCAATATAGAGGAATTCATTGCATCTAACAATCAAATCTACGGAAGACTTCCAGACTCATTGGATAACCTGTCAATGTTACGTAAATTTGAAATGGCATCAAACGCTCTCTCTGGGATTCTTCCTGGTTTCATCGAATCTTTTGCGACGCTCCAAGAACTTGATGTGTCCAACCAAACGAAAGGCTTTACAGGAACGATTCCGGAACATTTGTGGGTATCTGACTCACTCAAGGTTCTGAACCTGGCTGGTAGCATGTTTACAGGCACCATCCCTTCTCTCGTAGGCAAGTTAGCAGTGCTGGAAGTATTCGATTTGTCCAACAATCTTCTAGAAGGTTCGCTTCCTTCTGAGCTTGGAATGCTGGGATGTAAGTACACTATTTGGTATTGCTGTGTATCATTGAACATATTGTGCTAAGACTTGTTTCGTCATGAATCCACAGGGTCTTTGAAACGCCTTGTTCTTTCAAACAACACATTTACTGGAACCATTCCTGTCCAGGTTGGTCAGTTGCGAGGTGCTTCTATCCAGTTGAAAGGTAATCGTTTTCACAACACATCGACCACTGCCCCACTCACGCTTTGTCTGGAACGTGAAGTCAAAGACTTTGATCTAGCAGATGACACAACATTGTGTCCACCGGAGCGAAATACCTTGAGTGACTTCTACGACTCGACCAAGGGTGCAGAGTGGACAAATAGATTGCTATGGTTGGATGAGTATGTAAGCCACTGTGACTGGAAGGGGGTCACTTGCGACGACGACATGAATCATGTGGCAAAGCTCAACCTTACTAACAATGGCTTGTCTGGGAGATTGAGCGAGAGCATTGGAAACCTTGCTTTTATCAAAGAATTAGACTTGAGTGACAACAACATAAAGGTGATGTATATCTGATCAATCCACCGTACCATTGGTTTCTACTCGTTTCTAACTCTCACGAACAAATGATGCACATACTCCCAACTCACAGGGATCTATTCCGATTGAGCTCGGCAAGCTTTCCAACCTCATGTATCTGCGTCTCAGCTACAATGCATTCACAGGAGCAGTACCTGATGGCTTGGCAGAGATGAAGGGTCTTCAACTTCTTCATTTGCAAAGCAATAGAATTACCGGGATGCCAACTATACCACGATTGAATGATAATATTCACGGGCTATCCACATTCGTCGCAGACTGTGGGGTGCCCTCCGACTTTGACGAGACACTTGAATGCGACAACTGCACAATGTGTTGTAAGTACTATTGTAATGTTAATGCTGCTATTGCTCATTTTGATTCATATCCACAACCACAACCTCATACCGACGTTTTATCGACATCGTATCAAACTAGGCAACGCAGATGACGGCTGCTACCCCCAAGAAGAAACAAACGTTCAGAAGTTAGGTCTGGAGAGCTACGAAACATTTGCTGCAGTTCTTTTTACCTGCTTCATTGCGTTGTGCTGCATGGTTGCCCTCCTTTTGTACATGAATGCCAGGCGCAAGAAGATCGGCAACTCTTTAACGTCGGAAATGGAGACGAGGATTAAAGAAAATGATGTGTATGCTTTGAGTAAAATTGGCAAAGACTCGGTTTATTCTTACTTTGTTACAGACAAGTTGTTTGGTTGGCTAGCAGCTTTTGCCACAATTGTCATACAGGTTGGGATTCTCGTGTTCTTCATGAAGTCTGCGGAAGCTAACTTGCAAAGTGACAGAACTGCTGTAGAATTCACCTGGCAATGTCCTCGTGACACGGATTCGTGCAAGAACAAATCCAAATTGACTGATTTTGGCTGGATTTGTTTCGGTTTCATGATTTGTGCCCATCTTGCAACAGACTTTATTGGAGGATCCAAATTGATTTATCACTCAGCCAAAATTACACACTCTTTCAAATCAAGGATTCGATATTTCTTTGGTGGAACGTGCTTGTGTTCGATTACACTATTCGCCGCATATGTAAGTTGTTGCTTTTGTGTCTATTTTTGTGTCTTCTTTTGTTCCTTGTTAATCGTTCTTGCAATATATTTCTTCGTCTACTTCATCCTCAGGTTAGTACCGTCTACAACATGGCTATAGCGACAAGCAATATCCAGATCATTTCAACTGCAGTCATCGTTCTATTCGTCACGGAGATTGACAGATGGATCTTTTCTATATTGGGAGCAATCAACGAAGATTGGACAGCACATGCAGCCTTATCGGAAGACGAAACGAAAGAGCAGACAACGTCTCAGCAAGAGGAGGTTAGAAACTTACGTAAGATGCTGGATATGATACAAGAGTCGCAAGTTCAGAGGGAAGAGATCACGTCGCAACAGGAGGAGATTAAACAATTGAGCGAGATTGTTGAGAAGATACAAGTGCTGTATGCTTCTGCTCACTCTGAAAACGTATATTAATGCACAGCAGCGATAGACATAAACATATTTGCCCTATGAAGCATAAGGAGAGGCACTAGAGCCACACAGCTGCTACACTGTTATTCCTTCTGTCCCTCATCCATGCTCATTACTGCTTGGTATGAACAATCATTTGAATACATTACAACGCTTCACCGTCTTCCACTTGTTAGGAATTGCCATCTGATCTTTCTGAGGCCCAGAAAAAGAGAGAAAGAGCATCTGTAGTGACTTCTCATGATGAGATGGATGACGATGATATAGCACAGAACATCCCATCATCATAACCTCTTCCGCTCATCTTGGAGCTTCGAATATATGACTCGACCGAACAATATCGCACCTTTTCGGATCACCTGTCCTTTCTTCACTAGGCACGCCTACTTCTGTGCTTCATTACTCGCCTCCATTTCGTCCTGAAGGAGTTATGCTGCTGCATTGTTTGACCTCTATGCCACGTGCAATGTCTCCTCTTGATAAGTGCATACCTCATTCTTTCTCTAGTAGCATCTTTTTTCAGCGCCTATCTCTCATTTCTACAAGACACTGACGATCAATTCGTCTTTTAGGTCACTCTTACCACTGAATATTTGTCTATCGATATACTCAAGAATCTTCGATGGCAAGTAATTGTGACGAATATCGAATATGTTGCAAGGACTAACCAACTTAACAAAGATGGCACTGATATAGATTGACGTGGCATCGAGTTCAAGAATCAGCATACATTGTGCGATAATGATATGACTTCTATGTTATCCTCATCGATATAAAAGAAGTCGTTGGCAGCCTCTTCTATCTTGCTCTCTCTGTTATTTGTGTCAATTTCACATCATTCTGTGCAATGTACATGGACAACCCTATTGTAACTAAGATGGGCACGATGAAACACCAACATCCCTCTCAAGAGATGACAGCATGACACTTACTGTTGTTGATCTATGTTTTGCTTTATTGCCAATCAAGCTTGCTAATATGATTGAGTACTGCATTTCGTTGGCAATAAGAAATCTCTAATTTTGTGGCGTTTGGCACAGACTTTCTTCTTTCCAATAAATAAGACAGGGTATTGGCCTTCTTTCGTTCAAGTAAGTAAGTGCTGCCATTGTACCAGTAAGTAACGGATGAAGTAATGTCTTTTTGCGCCCAGATTTGAAATTCAAATGTCGTCGTTTTCATGTGTAAGTCTCAATCAACTTCCATATCAGCAGTAGTAAATGTTTTCCCATATTGTTGTTATTATTATGCCCTAAGAAATAATCATGGGCTTGTAGGCAACATCATGATGGACAGCAGCTCGGAAGAAGAGCCATCAAATCAACAGCGAGACGATGCAGCAGGGCAGCAACCTCTTTCATCGCTGCAAAAACAGGACAGTGATGGTCATAATATGTCGTCGCCACCTTCGCCACCCACCATCATCAGCGTCGTAGATGATGATATAGATAATAGAGAGTCGCCATTCAAGGCATGCAATCAAGCTTTGTCAGAAACTCCTCATATCAAAAAGTATGCAGATGAGCTTGATTTTGATGATACTACCTCGCAAGGAGGCGCCGAGGTTAACACGCCGACTTACGATCCATCATCATCCAACGGCATCTGCTTTGTCATTGACGACACAATGACTCCCATCAAGGAGGAGCAGCAGCAGCCCATCGCAACACCTATAACACCTGATAGAACTCACAAGATTACTGTGACTAACGCCTCAAGCTCACCCGTCCACTCCACCACATCATCCATCACCGGCTGCAGTGATTTATCTACCATTCAAAAGGTATATCAACAGTATAAACGAACGAAAAGTCGTAGTCTATGTCTATCTAGTGAAGGCGGCAGCTCATTGCACGATATCATAGAAGGTGTTCAATTTTGCAGCATGTACTTTATGGAAGAACTGTGTGGCGGCGACGACGATGACGATGACTGTGAGGACGAAGAAGACAATGATCAGAATAACAAGATGAGTAAGGGTGATCGAATAAGGGAGACGAATAATTCGTTTCTTGGAAAGATGATTCAATGTGGGAGTATAGATAATCGTTGCGGCAATAGTGGTGGTGAGGATTGCAGTGTAGTCTCCTTATCTTAGATGACTGCTCTGAGAGATCCTTCAGCTAGATCTAAAATGATGAGTTATGTAGACGAGTGCCCACGTTTGAAATCTGCATCTCTGTACCAACTGAAGAAGATTAAACGAACATGGAACGAGGGGATACAGCTAATCTACTCGTAATCAAAACAAATAAAATCCCTTAATAATTGAGCTGCATTTCACAGCAAGTGGATCTATGAATTTGTACACTTCTTTCTCTTATCACAATAACTTTTTATTCAACATCTTTTTCATCACCAGAGACAATGTTCTCTGCATAGCATGGGCAGCATCCCCTCCAACCCAAGTTCATCTTGTGGCCAAGATTCTTCCACTTTCAACACCTCATGCATACCATTCGGACAAGTGACGTTCAATGAGGCGAAGACTCCATTCTCCATTGTGCCCGTGGCAGTTGCCCTAGCACAGTCATCGCAGTACCACCACTTGTTATCTTGACTAGTCCACGGGGGGAAAGCAATGCACGACATGTAAGTACACGACGTACATGGATTCGTCTCTCCATCTCCAGACATGAGGACGATACTCGACACTACTATTCCAGCCAAACTGATGAGTACTCCAAAGAATCGGAAGAAGAAGCGCTTACTTCTAGAGCAGCAGCTGGGAGAGTTTGCGTTATCCTTTTGGAAGAACTTGGGTGATACCAATTGAATCGTGCCGAGACCGCATAGAAAGCCATACACCATACCTCCAAGGTGGGTGAAGTTATCTACAAATGGCGTGAGGCCAATGAGGCAATTCACCACGATATCAATGGCAAGTACCAACAAGACTCTGGCATGACTGAGCCTCGTTCCCTTTTCATTCACAAATTGATTGAACAGCAAGTTCCAATTCATAAAAATATCCGAGATACACGCTCCAATCAACCCAAAGATCCCACCACTTGCCCCCACAGTGATGTACTCTGGCAAGAAGATGGCACTCAGAATGGTCCCACCAATGGCAGGAACAACAAACTGCACCACCGCGGCAAAGAATCCATGAATCTGTTCAATGGCACGTCCAACGAACCACAGAGCAAACATGTTGAGAAAGAAATGAATCAATCCAGCATGCAATACCATTGGAGAGGCAACTCTCCAAACTTCCATCTCGTCCACAATCAGATAGGAATCTTTGGCACCCAACTTGAGTAGTGTTTCGGCCGAGGGTCCTATCATCGGGTTGACAGCAAGAGGCTCAAATCTCCATCCATTCACTTGCAACGAAGCAATCATCATGGCAGTACACACAGATACAGTAAAGTGAGTGAAGAAGGGGCTATTCAACCCCTTATTCTTGGCCTTCTCAAAGTCACCCCATGTCTGGTACGGCTGATCATTCTGACGTCTCCATGCTGCATCCTCGGCCCATTCCACGTCCACCTTGACTCCACTCAAATGATCATACAAACCAAGGATCCCCCATGGTCGACTAGCACCATATCGTTTGGTACGTTTCGCCCTAGCAAATTGAAAATCACGCAGACGACGTGCAAGCGCAGGTGGCATAAAACTAGGCTCCCTCCAATCAGCATTCAATTGTCCCGCAATCTCCCTAAGACGTTTCTCCATTTCATCGGCGCTAATGGGATTATCTCCCGTGACAAGTGGAAAGGCTTGATTCTCACCTGCCGTGGTTGCAGCCTGAGTACGATGCTTTCGGGCGTTTTTGTACCCCAAGATCATTTTGGCATTGGAGGGTATTTTATTGGAGAGGGTGGTGGATTGACCAGATGTGTGGATGGACATTTCTGACTCGTCGTTGCGTGGGGAGGACGTGCGTTGGTGGAGTTGGGGTGGTTGGGGTCCGGGTCCAACGGCATACTTTGTGTTTTGGAGGTAGTTGTTGTTGCCTACGCTATCGTCATCGATTCTTCCAACCTCGTGCTCGTGACGGTTGTTACTCTCACGACGTAGACCCTGAGTCAACACCCGAAGTCGATCTGATGGGGTCCGATGTGATGCTGAATCCATCGCGAAACTTCTGCTAAAGCTAGCCGATAGACCACGTGACATGCTCATGGAAAGAGATTGTGCAAAGAGGTTTTCATCTCTGATGGTATCTCCATCGTCAGTGGAGAACATGAGGCCAACTTCTTGAGCGAACAAATCGTTCTCTCCGGCTTCTAGTAAACTATCCTCTTCCTCACTGCTGTGTCCACGGCTATTGGTTTCAAAGGAACCGCCCTTTGGTTTGGGCCGTTCCGATCTACCGCCACCAGCACCAGCACCAGCACCTGCAGCGGTGAATCCACCACCAGCAAATCTGTCCCAAAAGCTACGAGATCTGCCAATCGGCTCAGCCTCCAGCTGTTGCTGCGGCTGAGGCTGAGCAGCGCCAACACGGAAGAAGTTGGTATTATTGTTCACATCCCATGAGGGTGATGTCAACACATCATCGACTGTCGGCTCATTATTATTGCCAACATTGGACGTGGCGGCATATGGCTGGTTGTTCGTCTTGGTTCTTCTAGCATGATTCCCATTCCTCCTGGGAGTGGGCGAATCATATGAAAAGTGCTGTGACCGTACCGAGACCTCCTTGTTGTCGGTGGATGCCGTTGGCGAAGCAGGCGGAGATGAGAGTGTTGACAGCGGTGAGCTGGGCAGTGCCGAGAGAGGTGATGACATCTTCTTTGGCTGCACTGCTGCTATTCTTCTTCTTACACCATTTAAGAGAGGCGTAGCATGGAGAATATTGTGCACCCTTCGTTCGGTTGCTTTGGTTGTTATCTAGTACTGCATCACTGTGTTCTTTTGGATTTGAGCGAGGCAGAGTCGGTGGGATGTTTTGCTTTACATATTCTCTTCTCGTGTTCTTTCTCGTGCTTTCCGGGTTTTCAAAATAAGACACCATCTGGGTAGGTAGGTAGGATAGGAGTCTCTGTCCGATCGATTGTGCGGACACTCATGACTCTAGCTCATGGATATTTGCGACAGGAGTTTCTCTACGAACAGTGTGCTCAAACCTTTATCAACCGCGCTAAGCTAAGAGGGTGCGTGGGCGTAGAGACCAGCTGCTGCAAATGATGTGATTGTGGCTCAGCATGCTCTCTTATGCTTCATAGGTCAGCGCAGTATCATGGAATGTTACGTATAGTTGCTGTGCTGGTGCTGGTTGTCAAGGAGGCGTGAGGATAAAGCAATGACAGAACAATACGCAAACGATGTAAAACGAAAGGATGAAAGTTCCTTTGTGTGTGGAGAAAATCTGATTTGTTGGCAGTGAGTATGAGTATGAGCATATAAAAGTACGTAATGGCTTTGTGAAGACGCACATCAAAGCATCACTATAGAGGAGGCGGATCGAGCGAGTGCAACAAATCGTATGTGAGCGAATTCAAGTGCGGCTAAGAGGTGAAACAAAGAAGATTATTTATTACATTCATTGGCACTAAAAGCAAGTTATCTTTCAAGTAGCCACGGCATGAGACACATCATGTGCCCCTCATGCAACATCAATTAGAGGCGTGGACTCGCTTACTCCACCACGATCATAAAGATTGTCGATCTTGCGATTTCTGTGGAGCAAAGATTCGAGCAGATCGGTATTCAACCTTGAAAACTTTTCCATGGCTTTATCTACAATTTTGTCCGGATTTGGTAGGAAGAAAGGCCAACCGGGCTGACTAATGATGGTTGTCGTTAGAATTGAGTATAGCGACGGGTAAACTTTCTCCCATTTAACACGACGGGGGTCATTTTTTAACCCAGTGCTGCCGATCTCCTTTTTGCACGCCCCAATTCTAGTGTCCAAAGTTTCGAATGCAGCAGTGATTTTAACTGGAACTTGCGAAGTGCAACCTTCAGTCGCCTGCTCAAACTGTTTGGTCAATGTCGCCAAGACACTCGATGACTTCTTGTGGAGATCTTGGAGATCATCAAGAGTATCGTCTTCGCCGTCTTCATCAACTCCAACTCCAATTAAGTCAGTTGGAAGCAGGTCAGTGTTGATACCTTCAACACCTTCTTCAACTACTCCCAACCCCGCTAAATCATTTTTCGACAGCAGCGGCACTGCATTATTACCATTACTATCATCATCATCGCAGTCAGCTGTTGCACACGAATCCTTCGCTTGCTCTTCTCTGGCCCTCAACAACGCAACGGTGTGAAGCTTTGTTAGCGCCGAGGATGCAGATTTGTGAAGCCCTGCCCTTCCACTGAAATCCCAATGCTTTGCAAATGACTGCCAGAAGACAGAAAAGGCAGACAACAAAGCAATTGTGATATTGAATT
>Ga0209652_1004251_pt1 | contig 10124 bp, 6 predicted proteins | sample SaaInl74LU_5_DNA_FD_184641 | JGI IMG/M metagenome (GOLD analysis project Ga0209652, IMG submission 184641) | Marine microbial communities from expanding oxygen minimum zones in the Saanich Inlet - ESP_74LU_5_DNA (SPAdes) (version 2) | ecosystem: Environmental > Aquatic > Marine > Intertidal zone ...
GTGTTTGGTAGTCACTGTGACAGTGTCGTAGAAGCTGAAAACGGAACAAAGGATTTATTTTCAGTCTTTTTCAGTGCAGAATATGTATGACTGTGATGTTGATAATTGTGGAAGGTGTAGGAGTAGGATATAAAGTCAATAGTGCTCCCTGCCTACTGCACGCTGACTGAATTTAATTGGAGATATGGCGGCCGCCATACCATCTGGCTATCGTTTATGCGCCTCCACCAATGAAGATCATGATCATCCGATTTACTGCGTAGCATTTTCTCCAGCTGTGCACCAGAATGACGATGACGGCAGCAAGTCTGCCCTGAGATATTTTTCGACATGTGCTGGCCAGTATATACATATCTATGAAGTCCACGCTGCTGATAACAAACAGGAGAAACGTTTAATGGTACGGCAAGTGTATTGTGATGTAGACGACGAGGAAGAATTCTATACATGTGCATTTGGTGGGAGAGGAATCACTGAGGGGAAAGCAAATAATGCGACCATCAACCAAAGCAAAGCCATTTATATTGGAGACAACAAAGGCAAACAATCCAAGGGCACAAAACGGCAAAGGGTGAATGATGAACATTGCAGTACAATACACAATCTTTCTCTACGACAAGGACCTCCGCTGTTGTGTGTTGCTGGAAAAAGAGGTATGATCAAAGTTATCGATACTGTGCTCCAATCGCTGGTGATGACCTTGCTTGGGCATGGAGATTCAGTGAATGATTTGAAATGCAACCCAACGAATAAAGACCTCCTATTGTCAGGATCAAAGGATCACTCAATACGTTTATGGAATCTACAACATGGTCAAATGATTGCAATCTTTGCTGGACATGATGCACACAGAGGAGAAGTCTTGAGCTTATCATGGCATTATAGTGGAACAAAGTTTGCAAGCAGTGCCTTTGATAACACGATCAAATTGTGGAATGTGTCTGATAATCCCATAGCAGAACAATCTGAAAAGGAAGGACCTATACAAGCGGCCATTCGTAGGAGTTTTGAGATGGATCATGGTGACAAATTCAAAACAGCAATTGAACAAACTCCGTACTTCTCCACGGACTCTATTCATGAACTTCCTGGATGTGTTGGTACGAACAATGCTGCGTGTGTTTCTCTTGTATTGCAAGTTTCGTTTGCTCACATCATCCTATTTTCGTTCTCTCTTCCAGACTGTGTACAGTTTGTAGGCGATTTGATCCTATCGAAGTCTGTTCAAAACGTGGTAGTGCTTTGGAAGCCTGTCGTGACTAATGAAGACTTTGCAACCTTTAATACAATCTACCCCAACTACATCAACGAAAACAGGAAGAATAACGACAGGATAAAATCGAAGGTAATATTTCTACGTGATTTTACTGTGGACAATTGCGATAACTGGTTTATTAGATTTGGTTCTCCTTCACCTTACAATGAGATACTTGCATTGGGCAATCACGAGGGCGAAGTTAAAGTTTGGAAACTGATGGGGAACGAAGATGACGACGAAGACCAGGATTACTTCGGTGACAACAACGAAGGTCTTCTATGCAAGTTGAAAACAGGAGGATCGACAACTAGGATGGTAGCTATCGCAGGGAAGTGTTTAGTGGCCGTATGTGATGATTCATCTGTCTGGGTGTTTGAGGCAATTGAATGATGAGCGCAACTCTTATTATCTGACACATTTTCATTATATTTTTATATCACTACAAAATAATGACATAATTCAATTATACCCCTGCTAACACCGATTTCAAGCTCTCGTAACCTTCACAGTTGCTTCGCAACCAAAGAGTGCTTCCAATTGCCTGAGACGCTGAAAAGATTTCTCCCCCATATTATTCTCGTCGACATGACGTTCCCTCATATAAACAATATTATTCAACTTTTCTTCTTCCTCCAAATCGCCTGAACCGTCCAATAGAGCTGAAGCGGTGGGCTGATCAGCAGCGAGAGATCGACGATTCTCGAGCACTCGCTGTTCAACAGTGCCTTCCATAATAAAGCGCTTCACAGTAACAGGCCGAGTCTGACCAATGCGGTGGATTCGATCGATAGCTTGTTCTTCAATCGCTGAGTTCGTAGCAGGGTCCATAAGGAAGCAGTAGTTCGCAGCCATAAGGTTCAATCCCGCTGCACCAGCACGCATCGATAGCAGCAACACCTTCACTTCGGACTCATTTGTAAAGCTGTGAATATTATCTGCTCTTTGATACTGTTTCATGTTACCGTCAACTCGTGAAAATTTGACTCCCCTAGCCGTTAGTTCTTGTTGCACAATGTCAAGCGTACCAAGGAACTGAGAGAACACGACGCACTTCGAGGTTGCGTCGCTTTGGCTCATGCATTTGATTTCTTCTAGAAGCCTCGCAACCTTGCTTCCAATTTGGGAAGAAGCAATGTTCCACGCTTCGAGGACGTCTCCAGGAATAGTGTGGCAACATGCGCGTTGTTGCATCTTCTCTTTGCTGTCCAAAATTTCGGCCAGAGCACGCTGATCTGTTGCTCCTGTAGTGCTACTGAAGATATCTTTAGTCAACAGATTGAACCCATTGATATCAATTGCCTCCGATTTTTCTTCTTTAGCTTTGGGCTTCTGATCATCGTCATTCTTTGCCACTTTTTCGCCAGCATCTTTGGCGTCGCCAAGAAATGTGAGCTCCGTCAACTTGATCAACTCCCTACACTCAGGACAATTTCCTCGTGGCTCACGGGAGGAAGACAATGATTCAAGGCAGCTCCTGATGCATTCGCCGCAAAACTTGTGCGCACAAGGAGTCAATGCGATGTCTTGCTCTTCAATCGGGTCTAGGCAAATCGGACATTCCAAGTACTCAATTTCACCTTCCTGAATTGACATCACAGCTTCCCTCATTCTGTTACTTGCAGAAGGGCGTGCTTTCGTGATTGCTTGCTGCAAAATATCCGCCCTTGTCAGATTCAACTTCTTTTTCTCCGGCTCCTTCTTCTTTCCCTTGTTAGCCTTTCTCAGCTTCTCAAGCCGTTCTGATTCAATCTTCTCGTTCAAATTGTGAACGTTATCCAAGTTGACAAGACTTGCATGGCCGCAGGCGTGTCGAGAGGCAAAGAGCATTCCATTTAATTCAATGAATTTCCCAAGCACAGAGTGCGGTGATTCACTACGGAGAGACATGAACCGCGCAGTATTCTTCGTTTCGAGGTAGTCGTAGACGATCTTCTCTTCCTTCGAACCGAACTGCAGAAGCAGTGTCTCGACTGTTCTAGGAGGAAGTGAAACAAGCGCTTTACCGTCAAGGTTTTGTTCTTTGGAATGTCTGATAACCGTGCGAGATAACAAGCTGCGTAGTACGTTGAGAGCATAGTAATTGTGGTTGGAGTAAGGGGTATCAATACACTGCTTCCAAAAGTCAGGTCGGCAGAATTGCGGAACACGCAGGAACCTAAGTTGCCCGTATAGATCAGCCAGGCTATGCCCAACAGGAGTGCCCGTCACGGCATAACGATGTGTCGACGAAAGCTGAGAGAGAGCAGATTTCACTCGATCACCAGTGTTGTTGTAATGGGATTCATCAAGAATGATTCGGTGAAAATGAACTCGCTTGAGCTTGTTCATCAGTTGAGACGAGCCCATGTTCCCGGTTGACCGACGCCCCGATGAAGAGAGGAGAAAGGTACTGATGACGACGATATCTTTGGATGCAATCTCGTCAATTGTTGCCTTCTCCTCGTTGTGCAGAGTAAGAAAAGACATCCATGGAGCGAACCTTTCAATCTCAGCCTGCCATTGAGGACATAGCGTCATCGGAGCAATCACCAAAGTACCACTCGATAAGAACCCCTTTGCGTTAGTGCTCAAGCTTCCAGTTACATATGGCGGAGGAATATATGCTGGGTGGTTGATTTTCGAAATGTACTCCCTGGGCAATGTTCTATTTTGCAGCGACGGTGGCGACGCTACAATTAGAGATAGCGCAATGACCGTTTTCCCGAGTCCCATCTCAGATCCAACGATGGCGCTCGAAGGAAAGCTGTCGCCGCAGTACTTAGAAGCATCCTTTTGATCCACATCGGAGCGGTAGTCAAAAATATCAGACAAAATAGACCCTGTCAAGTCGCAAAAGAAGAATTCCTGTTCGCCGTCACCGGCTAATCCCCTCATGCGATGCCACAACTCTCCGCTAGAACCCATACCTGTTGGGTTGGTCTCCTTATCAACAAGCCATTTCAGCGAAGTCTTTTGGTAGTTTCGGAGCTCGAGGCCGTTGTCAGCTAGACGCTTCGGTGTTTCCAGAAGAGGTTGATCTTGGATGGGATAATTACAATCTCGTACCAGCTCAGACAAATCAAAGCATTTCGTCATTTGACCAAGCATTTCATCGGTCCCACTGCCTCGAAGGCATACACTGGAGGGTACAGATGGCGCAGAGACTTGAACACTGCTATTGCGCGGATCACGAAGTAGCATTGCAATAAGATCTTTCTGTGCACTGCGAACTGAAGTTGGACTGAAGTCCATTGGGAGACAGTCATTGCGATCACTGCAGAAGAGCTCGGCAGCTCCCCACAGGTAGTACTCCACACCAGTTTCAAGATCTCTCACATCACCATCGACGGATGGGTTCACTGGCACGATGATCACGAGCTCCGTAGGCTCCTTCAGGATGTTCAAGACCTGAACATCACTCGAATCTCGGGTTTTTACTACCCCAAGGAACAAAGGACCTTGTCCCATACGAGCTCCGTACTCCTTGGCCGTCTCAAAGTTCAACTGAGGCTCAGAAAGAAGGGTAGCAAAGCTCAACAACAGACTACGCCTGTCATCTTGGTCCATGCCAGGCCTTTCTCTCTCATTCTCCTCAGCTGATTCCAATTCTTCTTCCAAAGAAGTTACCTTTTCTTTCGCAGCATTCTTCTCAACACATTCAGGAAGAGCACGTGTTTCTTGTGTATACTGAAGAAGCTTGTTGTACCAGGTTTGCCATTGATTTTGCGTCCCCCCTTCGTAGGAATAGCTACTGTCGTATCTCCCTCTTAAGTATCCATATGATATCGTCCTACGAATGACAACCGTGTTACCATCATCTTTTCTGTATTTGATATAAGACATACCAAAGTTTTCCGAAAATTTCCAATCAACCAAGTTCATCCTATCCCTAATCAAATTTGTTGCAGTGTAGTAAGACTGCATTTTGAGCACTTCATCCTCCATGGCATCACTAATTTCATCCTTTAGCTCTTCAATACGCTCCTTCGATTCAATCGCTAGAACTCTCTGATTATCCACTACTTGTTCCAAGGCACTTTCTTTTCGTGCTGTGATGTCAGCGATGAATCGTTGTTGTGCACGTGCAGCAAGGTCCAGAGTATCAGCACTGAGAGCAGGTAATTTTGGAAGCCTTGCCTCAAGAGAGCGCGTCTCTTCTCCCTCGGACAAGTATTTCCTTCGTGCGTCCATTATCTCGAGACAACCAGGGCACAACCAATCAAATGTGGGCACTGCGGTCAACCCAGCACACGAGACGTGCATTTCAAGATCACAGCCGTCGCACATCAGCATTTCATCTGGGTCATTTGGTAGCTCTGAAAAGTGAATGAATGGTCATGAAGTATGAGATGACAAAGATGCAGTGCAATTCATGATAGAGAGAATATATCATTCAACGCACCCTTCTTCAAACATTTAGAACAAGTAGCCATAGCCTGAATCTCCTCCTGATAATTATCAACAATCTTATTCAATTTCCACTTGGAGGCAGCCGTCTTGGGGATCTTGATAACAGTTCTCGCCGCAAAAAGAACACACGTCTTATGCTTCGTCTTGCCAGCCTGCCCATAAAATCGATCATTGAACGGCATCTTGGAAAGCTGCCTCCAATCCTCCATACCAAGCTTCTCGGCAATGGATTTGTAGGTATCGTTGTTTTTGGTGACGTAGTAGTTTTGGCAGGCGGATACACATCCAGGGTCTGGGAACCCGTTTTCTAGCAAGTGCATGTAGGCGTCGTCATGGTTGAAGTCATGTTTGGACGATGATGACTTCTTTGGCTTGACAACAACTGCAGCAGGCCTTGCCTTGGATACAGCAGCCGTCTTTGTCTTGGATACAGCTTGCTTTTTGTTGGCAGCCTTCTTAGGTTTGGACACTTCAGCCTTTCGTTTCTTTGCATTCTGATAAGTCGAAGGTTTCAAAGCTTTCTTTGTCTTTTCAGTGTGTCGGGCAACAATGGTGACCTGCCTCTCTGCCGCCTTTAACAGGCGTACACCATGTGCAGCATCAGTACATTGGACAGTGTTGATAGACTCCACAATCATGCCAACCTTCAGTCTCGTAGTCGAGAATAAATAACCTGGGGAAATGGATGACACTTTAATGCATCCTGCTGTTCCTACCAGACCAATGCCGAGTTTGGATTCTTGGGTAGGTTTGAAGACGGTGACTGTCTCACGGTGGATCATGTTGTTATTGTTAGCCACTTGTTGTGTCTTTGGGACGGACGGTGCACGTGCCTCTGTAGGTTGCTGATTGACATTAGCCGTCACTTGTTGAGTTGTCGGCGCTGTATTCTGTTGAGACGCCACAATGGGAGCAGATGATGGTGCACCTGATGATGATGATGATGTTGTCATTGCTTTATTACCATTTGTGGGTTCACCTGATGATGCCGGCACTGCTGTCGCTGCCACCGCAGCCGCAGAGGCAGGTGCCCACCTCCGAACAACTACGTTTCTCTGAAGGTTGGCATACCTTTGAAAGAGGGCCACCCAACCCTGCACTCCTCCTTCAACTCCCCTCAGAGACACTCCATTGAGACGCAGAATAATGTCTCCAACTTCAAAAGGCGATTGTTGGGTAGTCGTTTTGCTCACGACACATGATCCGTCGGCCTCATTTCGGTAAATACCTATGCCGAGGGGTCCCGGGGCGATAGCCAGTTGGAGCTCTGATGATAACATCGTTGGCTGGCTCATTGTTTCAAGGTGATAGGGCAAAATTTATGTGTGATGAGGTGAGCGCTGATTGAGCAAAGATGCAAAGCTTAAGAAGTGCGCTAATTATTGGTACTTACCAATTCAATGAAGGAATCAGTAGTTTGGTCCACCTAAGTAGGTTTAACGAAGTAGTACGGGTACGTAAAATGAAAGTGCTGTTTTTAGTAGAAGATATGGTAGTGATGTGATATGATGTAGGGAGTGCTAGCATTGCAGTCTGCTCAGCAGGTTATGTATATCTACTATGAATAGATGGAGAGCAGTTTGTTACAGTATGACATTGTCAAGCTGTGTTAACCAATCCTCGCCCGTTTATTGCTTTTGTGTTTACCACAATCATCAGAGTCATAATAATCATCATCATCAAAGTCATCATCAAACTGATCTGAATTCTCGAGCATTGCTTCAAGCATGGCCTCTTCATCGTCACTATCATCACCATTATTATCATTTGTTGCACCCTCTTTGTCTTGCAAAAGAGCAGCCTGATCGTCATCACCATCATCCTCGACACCATCTCTTCTCTCTTTCATTGCCTTGACAAATTCAACAAAGACCTTTTTGCGGTATGCATCATTGAGCTCATCAGCGTGCTGCTTACAATAGTCATAACATGCACGTAAATGCTGCGTGGTCAAATTATCAAATCGTTGGTAGTATATGAGTAGTTGGGAGCATACAAGAAGCAAACGTAGTGAAAAAGGTGGAAGTTTATCATTGTCCATTGAAAAGTTTGTCAGGTAAGGTGCTTCGTAGTCAACATCGCTGTAGACAAACGATATGGCAACCCTCGGATGCAGATTACTAGCGCGAGGGTTGCCTGCTGATCCCCAATGTAGAATTCGATGTGTAAAGATGATTGATTCTCCTTCTTTACGTGGTAATGCGCGAATGTTTTGATAAGATTGTTTTGTTGGGAGAGCTCTTGAAAGTGGATCTGAAAAACTGCCGCTGTCACTGCTACTGCCGTCAGTATTATTTTCACTATCCGTTTTTGATTCATCGGTTGAACTCTCTGGAGGATCATCCCCCTCAAGATATCCTGGGTCAAATTGCTTTGGAATCACGTCTGTGAAGTGAAAGAAGAGACATGTCAATCACGTTGCATCTTTACAAGAGACAACTCTAATATACGAGCAGCTTGTAGCATACTTACACAAACAACTGTTATTGGGATTTGCATCAGCCAGAGCTATCCAGTGTGTAATGTACTTCGCTTGACCATCAGAATAAAAACTTTGTTTCAGAGCATCAAGTGTATCCGGTTGACGGTCCCGATGTGGACTAAACCCAACTTGTTTCCGACGTGGATCGATATGCCATGCAAGCATATCAAAATTAAAGCGCATCTTTCCGTGAGATCGGAGGATTCCTTCGTTTTGTTTTTGAAGTAGAAGCTGCTTCGATTCTGCTGCCAGCTGCCAAGTCTCATCGAACAGCAGAGCAAACGTTGCTGGTAGCAAATATTTGATTTCTAAATCTGAAATTGCGTTACCAACTCGTTCTCTAAGATTGTCGTTGCATGGAACATCGAGTAGAGCGTATCCATCATCGATGAGACGATCCAATAATTCGTGTCTTTCCTTTTGCTTGTCGTATTTTTGTTGTACGTTTGATGTTGATGTACAGCTGTCACCATCATCAGTGGAGATTGAAAGATGCGGACACAGCTTCCGCCAAAAGTCTTCATCCGACCAGCGCGATATCAACGGGTGCATTTTGGCTTGACTTCCTCTAGCGTGAACAATATATTCCTCTCTAGCTCTGCCTGATGGCATGGCAGACTGAAGAATGTTTGTTGTTTGTAAACTGGTTTTTTGATGGTCGCCACCGTGGGGTCGCCATGCTTTTTCATCGCTTCTGTGTCACAAGAGACACGCAAAGACATTTGCAAGTCGTCAAATTGAGAAAGGAGAAGAAGCTGCTTGATGCTCGCTGCAACTTGCTTGCATCTTCATCATCAATCCTGCATTGCATAACATTGCATAGCTTATGTGTTGACCCTTGATGCTTCCTTTGTCGTCAGGTTGCTCACTTCATAGATCCTCAGGCGCAAGCTTTGTGTGGACATCCTTATTATTAGCTTCGGTTGGTGTAAATATATATACAAGTGCGGGTAATCCAATGACAGCATCAAATCAAACAACCGCTGAAGCAGCGGCCCAACAGCAACCTCTATTCCTACACAAACCTCCGTATGGCGATCATCTAGAAGCAAGAGGATGGGCATTCGATGCAATTGGACGCTCCTTATCATTCATAGGAAATGCTGTTTTTGTGGGTACAGCTGTTGTTCATCAAGCCAAAATCAATGCTGGATGTCTACCGGAAGATGTCGAGTGTACGGGAGTAACGCAATACGGCATACGGCCGTCTTCATTTTTGGCATTATACAATGTGATTGTAGGCCTTGCTAGTTCAGCGCTACTTCCCTTGCTCGGTGCTATTGTAGACCATACTCCAAGTCGATTGTTTGTGGCAAGAATATCTGCCATATCGTACTGTATACTTCTATTCCCAATGATATTCATATCACAAGCAACATGGTTTGCGGTGGCTGTACTACTAATCATAACGGCTTTGATTGGTTGGATACACACTGGAATGACTTTTGCCTACCTACCAGAGATGAGTGATGATAAGAAAACTCTTGAGAGATTGAATACATCTTTTACAGTTATACAATTTACAACAAATGTAATATACATTGTGGTCGTGGTGGGAATAGCAGCAGGGGCAGGCTGGATGGATGATTCTTTAGCTACAGCTCGACTTGCACAATCAATCAGCTTTGTAATAACAACTGCATTTTGGGGAATGGCTTGGCTAAAACTTATGGGGCCTCGGCCAGCCATGTCACAACTTCCTCCAGGGAAGCACTTGCTTACAATCGGATTCCGTACAATATATCGTACATCCATTGACATAGCGAAGCACCATAGAGCTCTTGGTTGGTTTTATGGAGCACTGGCATTTTCAGAGTCGGCAACGCAAGCGTTGTTGATCATCATTACAACATACTCGATAGAGCTCCTTAATTTTTCGTCGTCCCAAGCGGGTGTCATGTACCTCATTGTGTTGCTTAGCAGTGTGCTTGGATGTTATTTATCCGAGTTATCACTGCGACTACTCTCTCCAATACGTTCAAATCAACTGTGCAT
>Ga0209652_1004253_pt1 | contig 10121 bp, 10 predicted proteins | sample SaaInl74LU_5_DNA_FD_184641 | JGI IMG/M metagenome (GOLD analysis project Ga0209652, IMG submission 184641) | Marine microbial communities from expanding oxygen minimum zones in the Saanich Inlet - ESP_74LU_5_DNA (SPAdes) (version 2) | ecosystem: Environmental > Aquatic > Marine > Intertidal zone...
GCGGTGCTCTGGCTAAGTACACGAGAGAGGAGCAAGTGGTGAGAGATTCACCTTATCTTACGGTAGGAATTGATACAGAAAAATGAGGGAAGCACCACTCCCCATCACATGCCATGAAATTGGAAGATCTGTTTGTAACGTTGCCCCCCCACACAAGGATGAAGGCCATCATCTCCGCAATGCTATCAACTATGTTCTTACTCCGACCTTCATCCGTGAGGGGGCTTTCTACGTTTGCTTCTTGCAGTAGTAGCAGATGTCTTCTGCGCACAGCACCAACACAACTATCCCGCCCCTATGTTGTGACCTCCGCAGCCATCACGAAAACTAACGGAGGTGTAGTAATGTCAATGAGCTCATCGCCATCATCATCAACATCTGAAACTCGCAAGAAGAAGACACCAAAAAAGAAAAAGGGAGTGCAGCGCATAGATAAAGTACTGGCCGATCGAGGTGTAGGAACGCGCTCTCAGACGTTTGAGATCGCCAAAGCAAAACGTATCACAATGGCATCACATCCGGACGCACCACATGAAGAACGGACACGTATCAAGGGCCCAAAAGAAAAGGTACCACCCGATGCTGCACTGTTCCTGGATGGCAATTTATTACCTTCTGCAGCACCATTATTGCTTGTGTATCACAAACCAAAGTTTGTATTGTCGGTGATGGAAGATGATAAGAAGTACAAAGATCAAGAACGAAAACATTTGGGGCAGGTGTTAAGTGCAAGATACAAACGATGCGGGATGCATCCTGTAGGAAGATTGGACTATGATACGACGGGATTAATCTTATTTTCATTAGAAGGGAAGCTAACACAACGATTGCTGCATCCAAAACGAGGTGTGGAGAAAGAATATGTAGCAACTGTGCAAGGAAAGGTAGATGAGGAGAAACTGAAGCAAATGCTTTCGGATGGCGTTGAAACTACTGATGGGACATTTAGTGCGCAGTTGCTAGAGGTAACTCCATCTGATGGACCTGCTAGTGCCCCTGCCGATGACGAGATGTTGTGGGATGAAGAAAGCAGTACAGAAGATCGTGCTCAGATGGACTATTCAGGAGAGCACTCGGATGTGAGACTGATTGTTACAGAAGGAAAGGTACGTTGCTATTTTTTGTGATTTGCTTCGTGAATGTGTACTTTGACGTGGTTCTAACCACTTCACTTTGAATATCTAGTATCGAATGGTTAGACGCATACTTGCCAACTGCGGACACCCTGTTGTAGAGCTTCGAAGAGAAAGACACGGTAAAGTTACGCTAGGAGATTTGGCTGTTGGCAAGTTCAGAGATTTGAAAGATGAAGAACTAGAATGGGCAGAATCCCTATTGAAATGAAAAATAACATACTGTTTATTGTTTATTCTTAGCAATGAGACAAAGCGAGAGTAGTATATCCGATTCTGCACTTTCTTTTTGTACTGCTAGTATTGTGATTGTGAAGCAATGTCTAATGAGATCAGCTCAACCTCTGTATCGCAGAGCTGAATGCAAAAGAAGACAATCTAAGCGAGATAGTTGTATTGTTGGCTGTTCTCGGCGCTGCGCTCAAGGTATTCTCTGTCAATAAGAGCTTCGATGCGCTTTTTGATGACTCTTGGCTGCGGCTTGAAGAATGAGAGCTGGGATAGCACCTCAGCAACGAGTTGTTGATGAGAGAGAGTCTTCCTCGCCTTCATGATACGAACAATAGCAGCCTCAATGGCAACCGAACGATCTTCCTCAACACGGCTTTTGTTGTGTGAAGAGTCCACGTTGGCAACTGGGATACGAATCTTCCTCATATTGCTGCTAAATTTGGGGTTTCCGCAGAATGAGTCGGTAGAGTTGATTTTGTTGCTTGCTGGAGATTTTGTGATGATTTTGTGCTTTCCGCACGACAACGAATGCAACAGCGGCTTTAGGGTGATATCTTCCAAATTGAGCAACTCCTTCAATTCGTTGAATCCATAGGTCTTTCCGTCGTTGAATGAGTTCAAGACAATTGCCTGCAGAGTAGTCACCTGAAGATCGTATGATTTCTTTCCAAACGTAGCACGCACGGTGGCATTACCCAACGAGTGCACCCATGTGAGCCTGCGCTTCTGATGCTTGGCATCGTGCCATTCTTTGAAGACCTCCATGCACTTTTGCATTTGGGGTGGAAGGGCAACTTCGGGAGCTTTGTATGATGGCCAGTGACCAACCGTAAGGACTTGAACACCAAACGACAACTTGGTATCCGTCTGCTGCTCCATCCTCGCATCAAACTCACTCTTCTGCTCACTACCAACTGCCAAGTCATTGAGCATACCCTCCATCTTGGAAGTGAATTGCGTCCCGCACTGAACCTTCAACTTGGCAATCATAGCCTTCTCTGCGTCATCACTAGCAGAGCGTTGGTTCAACAGACGCTTCGCGAGCTGATTCCTATAAATCTCTGCAAACATATCCTTATCCGTGAGGAATGAAAATAATTGCACAATACGGTCAAGACTTTGCTCCACTTCCGTTTCACTAAGCTTCTCTCCGCCACTCTTTAGGATCCTATCGCAAAAGGTGGACATCAACTCGGCATTTGAAAAGGTTCCCACGTCATTGTTCACAATCACCTCAAACGAGTTCTTCAAAGCCTTTTGGAACAAATGATGACTCGAGAATGTCTCTCGTATCACACCAAGGTACTTCTCGTGTAAATCAATGAGACTCTTCACAAAGTCAGGATCATCATTCTTATCCTTCTGTCCACTATCCAATCTCGCCTGTCGCTTCTCCGTGCAGGCATTACCCTGAGAAGTAATGAACTTCTCCACAATGTCAGCCATGGGTTGCAGTCCATTCTCAAGACGTGAGAACAACGAGAACATCCTCTGAAGATCCTCTGTCTTATCATTGGCAAGGAGGACTCCACATCCAGACCCCTCTTTTTCCAATAGATTCATTTGAACCTTTTGGAGGATTTCATCCTCCACAACACTACGAAGTTTAGGCTCCGTGGCCGAGTTCAAATAGCTCCCCACACGGTCCTTTTCCTCCCCCAATGCCTTCTCGGCCTTGATGAGATAATCCGGAGTAGAATCCCGTGCAATCCAATCCTCCCGCTTCCGGCCATAGTAAGATCTCGTCGCATCCAATAATGGCGTCTCCAAATCATTGGTATAGGAGTCCAACGATCCCATTCCCATCTGTTCATAGAGCTCGATAATATTCTTGACAAGAGTCTTATCAATGATCTCCCCCTCCCTCTCTTCATCGATGAGAGAAATAATGGAACTGGTAGTATTATCCTTGACATTCATGTAAATCTCATCCTTGAAATGACGTAGCCCCGCCTGCTCAAGGGTGGGCAAACTGTGATGCTTGACATAATACCTATCGAGATACGTAAAGAACTTTTTTAGCCACTTGTTCATGATTTGATGATTGGACCAGCGATGTTTGAGCTCGTTGAGGAGGATGGTCCCCCCCTGTCCGGTTTTGTCTCGGAGGGCGGGGAGGACGGTGTTGTTGAGGTATTGTTCGATGGTTTCGCCGTGGCGTTGGTAGAGGTCGCGGGACCAGTTGTAGGGGGAGCGTTGGGTGCACATGTCGTAGCATGTTCTGTTGGTTGCAGATTAATATTGAGAGGGGTTAGCATAGAGCAGAGCAGAGGGAGTGGAGTGCGGTCCACGATATCCATCCATGACCAAAAGGATACACCATCATGGCACAATAAATCACAACGATCCTCGGCGCAGACTTACGTGTAGATCCGAATATATTCCTTGGGCTCAAATGACGTATCGAATCCATTGTCCAATGTCCTTTCCAATACATCAATTGCCTGCGGTGGAAAAAGATATCGATTGAACAACGGTGAGATAAAAATGCCAAAATATATTCGATACTTATCCGGTGCATCCCATTAATTACGGCGTCTTCGCTGGCGATGGCTGGCAGAAAACTTACCCCCGTTTTGATTACATTATTCCATCCATCCTCTAACTGGATTATATTGCCTTGAGCTGAGTTCGACATGGTTGATATTTGCTGATAGATCTCTTGCTTTTCGCCATGAGCGTTCCGAAATTATGACGAGGGCAAAAAAAGTTAGTCGAGAGCAAGGGGCAAGGGGGATCCTCGAAATATCCCCCAAACTTGCGTATCCCCCATTGAAATCTCAGCCTAGCTGAAATTCTTATACCCCCCTCTTCAACATAATAGGTGAAAACTAGGTGACAACTTGAACTTGACTTGTACCCCCCTAAAACTCAGCCTAGCAAAAATTCTATATCCCCGGGGGTGTAGTTCGAGCTTCCCAGGGAAAGTTGTAGAGCGAAGAAGGGAAAGGAGAAAGGAGGAAGCTTGATCTTGCAAGAAGTGTAGAGTGTAGAGGTGCAAGATCAAGATCGATTGTTGTTGGAGCTGAGTTGATCTTCTGGTAACGTAGGCAGCCAGAAGACTAGCCAGTCTTGCGAAGGACGAGAGAGAGAGAGGGAGGCGTGTAGAGGCAGGGTATGGAAAACTAGCTCTTGGTATATAGGTATGTGAAAGTCCGAGACCTCTTGCCCTCACTTGACTTGAAGATACATTCATGGGAATCAAGTCATCGTATCAATAATGCAATATCTTTATCGTAAAGTAATAATTCTATACGTTCTTTGCCCTCGTCGTCTATCAACAGATTACCCACATTTGGAGCTGAATGATGTCAAATCAATCAAACCAGTAGTAATAGTAACTGTTGGTGCCAACAAATGCAATGAACCAAGCGGTAGAATGAAAGGTACCAGAGCCACTAAATCCTCACTGGACAAGCAATCTTTGATCTCCAACAATCCTCTCCCTCCCCAACAAAATGACTGAATCACGCCATCCAAATCTCAATCATAATAACTTATTTAACACCCTCCACGAAGCTGAAGCACCATATGTATCGTCGCCCCAGCATTGATACTGTAAGACTCCAATGACCGATCATCCGAAAGTTGCTTCCCCGAAAAGATGAGACGGATTTGATCCACTTGAATTCCCTCCTTTTCTTGGAGTGCCTGCTTGACGGCGAGGACTTGGTTTTCTTGTTCGAAGTTGAAGGCTTGTTTACGGCCTGTGAGGGTTTTGATGAAGATCTGTTGGATTTGGTGATGGAGAACATTGATTAGTGTATTTAATCTATGCAAAGTCACGAGTAATAGCATTATATATGGGTGAAACATCATCGTGTAGATTGAAAGATACGCTGGACGTGGACCATCGCGTATCGTCTAAAAATTGACATTAGATCTTCGTCTCTAAACACGGCTCTCTGATAATGGCTTACCTGCATGATTTCCTGAAGAAGATTTTACTAGTGCTGCTTTGTGGCTAGAGGAGTCAGCGGTGAGATGATCCGTCGGTAGTAGTAGAGCGCTGTGGATGGGTGCTTTATTTTGCTTTTTGCCGTCATTGTGAAAATCAAAATCGGCTGAGTGCAAAAGCCTCCCGCCAAAATCGAGGTGAACCATGGCCCAGCCAGGCAGAAAATCACTTGCAAGCACTGCCTGCTGTGCATGAGAGGAGGATAATGCTGTTGTCATCGAGTCAAGTATCTACCATGGAAGCCGCCGATAGTGCAGCTGTCGATGATCATTCTCAGCTGTGTGTACAAGAGGAACAGCAACAGCATGAAAATGATGACACAAGTAATACCAGCGTCGGTGGCGGAGGTAGCCAATCTCTGCCTGCACCTCTCTACGCACAAAATCAACGTGTCTACGCCAAAGATGAAACGACAGGTCTCCTCTATCCTGCCATGATACGAAAGGCCATGTGGGGTCCAAAGTCGGGATCGTCATTGCCAGTACCTGCCTTGTTGGAGTTGGCAAACAGCAATAAAAGCAATGGTGCTGTGTCTACTGATAATGACACCAGTAATGATCCAATGGAAGAAGAAGTAGAAGAAGATGAGGAAGATGAAGATGAGCGTCGAGCCAACCCAAAGCTCAACTGTCACCACTATTACGTGCATTACATGGGATGGAACGTAAAGTGGGATCGATGGGTAGATGAATGCTACCTCTACGATCACTCTGATTCAACAAAGTTATTGGCTGAGAAGATTCAAAAGCAGTATGATAAAGTCAAACCTAAAAAGAAGGGACAAAAGATGAGTGTTTCACTAGTGAGTCGATGGATGAAGAAGATGGTCGATGTAGAATTGGAGCATAGGAGGTTGGAGAGGGAGGGTAAGCTAGTTTCTGGCTCTGGTGGTTCATCAAGTGACACTGGCAAAGTAGAAGACGCAAGCAAAACTGTCAGTGATAAAGCAGCAACATCCAATGAACCTGAAGGCAAAGATGAGTCAAAAGCAGCCAAACCTATTGCTACAGATGAGAAAGAAAAGCCCAAAGATGCCGCAAAGCCAATCGTCAAGGAAGAAACACTCCAAAAACAAGCACAACTTCGAGAACGTGGTTTACAATTGAAACGAAAACGAGTTCACGCAGATCGTCTCCACCTTCCTTTCACACTCAAGAAGATTTTGGTCGAGGAATGGGAGGTGATTTCACAGTGTGGTATGCTGTATGATTTACCTTCGAAGGTTAGCGTTCGAGATGCTTTGAACAGCTATTTGGAGAGCAAGCTAGTTCCGATGAGAGAGAAGAAGGAGATGGACAACAGCAACACTTCTTCTGGGAAAGGAGAAGGTGACAAGATGGAGGTAGATAACGATAATGATGCTCAGCAGCCTTCAATTGCTGATCGCGAAAAGGAGTGGGTAAACATGGTGGAAGGCATAGCGCTCTTGTTCGACCAGGCATTGCCAATTCATTTGTTGTTTGAAGAAGAGAGGGCTCAGTATGGATCCCTGCGCAGGCAGATCCTTGCTCAAAGACGAATTGCTGCATACAATCATCAACTAGAAGCGATGAAGGTGGATGGAGTGAATGGAAGTGAGGCAAACGCAGGTGCAGACAAGAATGGTGGCCAACCCGCAACAGAAAAAAGTGCTACAGACACAACTAGTGAAGAAAACAAGCCTCTCCCAGATCGCATGTCCGAAATTTACGGATGTGAACACCTCCTTCGACTTTTCATCCGACTTCCCGCTGTGGTTGCTGCGACTCCATCCATTTCAGAAACTGATGCTCGCCGCATATTTTCCAAGCTTGGTGACCTTGTCAGGTACATTCAGAAGCATCAGTCGGAGCTGATCAAGTCAACATTTCGAAAGCCTTTGCAAAACGAACTCCGAAAGGTCGTCAAAGAGAAAGAAGTTTCAGTTGTTGCACAAGATTGATTTTCATTTTTGATATCTAATATTGATTTCTATAAAATAATCATAAGGTGACTACACGAAGTCCACTCCCATTTCCTTGGCAATGATTGACAACTGAAAGGTACCAATCTTGTTTGCCGTATCTTAAACGCCGAAACTAGAACCACAACCACAAGATTCTTCTGCATTAGGATTAAAGAACTTGAATCCTCCCCCAATTAACTCATCTGAATAGTCCAATTCCAACCCATATAAATACAACAAGCTCTTGGCATCGACCACACATTGAATTCCCTCTTTTTCATAATTATCAATTTCATCCTCTTCTTCTATTTCATCTGCAGTCGAAAAGTCCATTACATAAGATAGACCTGAACACCCCCCATTACGGACACCCATGCGTAAAATTAAGGGGGAGCTAGGATCAACAGTCGACTTGGGATCAGCATCTCGTTTTGATTTCAGTTCGACTAAACGTGCCATTGCGCTGGGCTTAATTTGTATAATGGCATCATCATCTCCTTCGAAGGCGTCTTCTTCTTCAACTGCTGCTGGTGCATCGACATCGGTTGGTGAGGAATATAATTTAATAGAGTAACTGTTAAGAGCAGCGGGTCGGTGGTTGATAGAAGAAATAGGGGCATAGGAAAATCCGAGTGCCTGATGCACGGCTATGGCCATGATGGGTAAAAGATAGCAGCAAATTCGGGGTGGCATGGTTAAATGATTTATGAGAATAATAGGAAGCCGTAGGAGAGCACGCTAGAGATGATGCACTGTTGATGATGTTGGGAAGAATTGTATGGTAGTAGCAGCGTGTAAGCAGCGTGGAGGGCGTGTGCTTGGCTTGGCTTGTGTCTTGTGTTCTTCATTTTCATTTTGGCTCGGTTCTTTCGGGTTCTCCACTCGCTCCACCGGGATGATTTATCGCCTAAACTCGCTATTTTCGTGAAATCCAAATCGATCAAGATCCAACCAACATCCAACATGAAACATGCCACTACGATAGTGATTTGTACCACACAGCTGCAGACAACGTGCCCCCAGAAAGTATTACCAAAGCAGAGGTCCTCTTGTATCAAAGCGGGGCAAGGTGGTCAAAATCGTACAGCTGCTAAAATCTGTCTTCATTATCATCGTCCACTGCTTCCACTTTATCTTCTCAAACATATAAGCTGGCTCATAGTATCATGTCTGACACCCAAAATTTCCGAAAGAGCCAACGCAAATCTCAATGGAGAGAAACTAAACATGATCATCTAACTCCACAATACATACTCGCAAAGAAGCGATACAATCAAGAACCACATACACCATCAGAAATTGCCTGGTTCATAGAACAATTCACACAAGGACATGTCAAGGATTACCAAATGACAGCTTGGCTCATGGCTATCTGTCTCAATGGGATGAATGGTGTCGAAACTGCTGCACTCTGTGATGCCATGGTTGACTCTGGTGAAGTAATGGATTGGTCGAGCTGCTCTTCTATTTGCAAAGATGTGAACAACTTGCACAAGGTAGACAAACACAGCACTGGTGGAGTCGGAGACAAAGTAAGTTTGATACTTGCACCTCTCGTAGCATCATTTGATCTGGTTGTCCCAATGATGGCCGGCCGTGGGCTTGGTCATACTGGTGGTACCATAGATAAACTTGAATCTATCCCTGGATATCGCACGCAATACTCATCAGAAGAATTTGCAAAGTTGTTGCTGAGCAGCACAGATGATGGCTCGGATGATAGGCGGTTGAATGCGGCAATTGTGTCTCCAAGTAAAGACATGGTTCCCGCTGACAAGAGAATGTACGCGTTAAGAGATGTTACATCTACAGTCTCGTGTTTACCGTTGCAGATATCGTCAATCATGTCCAAAAAGATTGCTGAGCGTCCCGACTCTCTTGTTTTAGACGTCAAATTTGGCCTTGGAAGGTAAGATTGGACCATGTGCAACTTTCCTTTCTCATCTCACACTTTACGAACATGAATCTCACATCCTTTTCTATGACAACGCAAGTTTCAACAAGAATGTAGAGGAAAGTTTACAACTGGCTTCTGGAATGATAGAGACTGGAGAACTATGTGGTATCAATACCACCGCATTAGTAACTAGAATGGACTCTCCGTTGGGCTATGCAGTAGGCAATTGGCTCGAAGTTAAAGAATGCATTGAAATCATGTCTTCTAAAGAAGCTGCATTATCTGAATTGTCTGCAGATCTAGTCAATGTCACATTAGCATTGGCGGCTCAAATGCTTGTTCAAGGAGGAAAGGCAAGTAACTTGAGAGACGGAGTTGTCAAGGCAAAAGAAAATCTGCACAACGGCAAAGCTTGGAACAAGTTTAGAGAAATGGTATCTGCACAGTGCGGAGATGTTGACACAATAGACTTTCCGGAGCAATATGCACAAGCACAGTTTTCTGCCCAAGTGAAATCATCTCAAACTGGGTACTTGGCATCTATCAATGCTTTAACAGTCGGCTTGGTTGGAGTCAACATTGGAGCTGGCCGTAAAACTGTGGACGACCCTATAGATAAGACAGCTGGTATCTTGTTTCGCAAGCGGCCAGGAATGCACGTTGTAGAGGGAGATGTCTTGGCAACGGTTTACACGGAACGTGGTGATCAATTAGCAAATGCGGTGCAACGCATTTTAGATTCATGTACCTTCTCAGATGCTCAAATTGAGTTGCCACCTCTGATTACGAATTTTGTTACAAACGGAGGAGTTGAAGACTTTGACCAATCCATCTTCGATGAATAATAGAATGACAGACGAGGGATGAGCTTGGTTTGTATATAATGATTTTGAATAAAGTAGGTGCGATTGATGTAGAGTGCTATGACAAGAAATTGTTTCCTGTAGTATTGTATCGAAAGTCTGTGCGAATTTATGT
>Ga0209652_1004255_pt1 | contig 10116 bp, 10 predicted proteins | sample SaaInl74LU_5_DNA_FD_184641 | JGI IMG/M metagenome (GOLD analysis project Ga0209652, IMG submission 184641) | Marine microbial communities from expanding oxygen minimum zones in the Saanich Inlet - ESP_74LU_5_DNA (SPAdes) (version 2) | ecosystem: Environmental > Aquatic > Marine > Intertidal zone...
AAAGCAAATGTAAAGTACTGTGTTCCAGTGTCGCCACTTCTATCTGGACCTGCTGGTAAGTAACCTGTGCTGTAATCTGTTACATCATATTTGATTACACCCAATCTAACTGTTGCTTCTTTAGTTCCACTAACACCTGGATCTGCACTTTCAGTGTATGGACTGTTTGTGTAGAAGTTTGTTGAGTTAGTATAACTCGGAGTATCTGTTGTTGCTGCACTAAAATCAAAAATACGCACACCGTCATCATCAAAGCCAGCACCTAAACTGTCGCTTACTGCAATAGCAATCTCACTGATACCACTTTGTGCTGCAGTGTGTACCTGCAGTTTAGTAGGCAGTTCTGTATAACCGCTAATGCCATTTACATTTCTTGCTCTTGCTTTGATAGTTTCAACTGTGCGTACACTGCTAGTTGTAATCGGAACACTTAAATCTCCGATTGCATATGCACTGCTTGTGCCAACATTTACTGTTGGTATACCGCCTGATAGCATTGTTGATGAGCCATCAATATCACTGTAACTATAGTCATTTGCGTTACTAGCATTACTGCTTGTGCCTTCTGCGTTTGTGCCACTATCTACTTCAACAATGTTTGTTTGGTTTGTGTATGCTTGTCCAACAAGATCGTTAATGGTCATGCCAGTAATGTTTACAGTTGGACTGCCAGTGTTGTAATAAGGTATGCCACTAACATATCTGTATGTTCCGTTAGTGCCAGCACTCAATGATCCAACAGTACCAAATGTAGGCGTTGCGGTCATATCATCTTTAAGCACATGCACATAGTTTGTATTGCCTGTGGCATCATGTGTGAGTCTTTGCGCACTTAGTCCTGTGCTATATCCACTCAGTGCTTTTGTAATCCTAGCACTTGATACCAAATATAATCTCTGTGGGTAACTACTGTCTACTGTGTCATAGTCAACATTGCTGGTTACAACAAGACTTGTAAATGTTCCTGTTTCACCTTCTGCCGCAGTAAATGTTTTTGTTCCATCATTGACTGCGTTGATTTCTGCAGCAAGTGTACCACTTGCACCATTATAGAAGTTACTTGCTACACTGGTATCAATAGTGCCACTGGTATAGCGTCTAGCAGTTGTTGTGCTTAAATCTGCACCTGCAGACACTGTGGTTGCGCTACCTGTGTTATCTGTAAATCCACTTGCTAGTCTTGGCAATGTGCCTTGTGTGCTGTCACTGAGTGTAATAGTTTTTGCACTTAAACTTGCTGGAGCACCAGGTGTTGCTTTTAGGTTAAATGTAATGCCAGTGTCTGTGTCTGTTTGTGCAGTAATGTCTGGTGTACCATTTGCTGTAAATGATAGGTTATAAGTTGATGTGCCTTCGCCTGCATAGTCGTGATCAAGTGTTGCGCCGATACTACCCGCTGCACTACCATCTTCTGTTACACTATCATTGCTGCTACTATCGCCCCAGTCGTATACATAGTCATCTGCATTTTGCGAAGTGTTAGTTGCACGAACCAGCGCACGGTTTACACCATCCAAGTCAGTAAAGTCATAGATTGTGTACTGATTATCGCTGCTTCCGGTATTAACTGTGATTGCAGTTGCAGCAATGTTTGCTCTAACGTCTGGCTCAACATGCACAGTAAATGTGCTGCTGATAAATGGTGAACTTGTATGGTTACTGATAACACGCAAGTTGCCTGTGTAGTCCTGCGCAACGCCATTTGCTTGATCGCTTGAACTTAGTGCGTATGTGTGATTGATAGTTCCGCCTGTGTCACCTGCCGCGCCGCTGCCTACATTAACTGTTGTATTGCTTGTGCCATCACCCCACTGGTACTGATACTGTAGTCCATATGTGCTGTAACTGCCAATAGTGCTTTCTGTTGTATTTGTAAATGTAACAACATGTCCACTACTGCTTTCTTCGTTTACGCCACTGTTATCATTTAATGTGACACTTGGTGTATGTGTGTCATATAGTTTATATGTGTTTGTAGTGTTAACTGGAATAACTGAAGGATCTGCAGTATCCATTGTATCCAATGTTAAACGCACTGTGAAACTTTGTTCTGTTTCTGATGCTGTGTCAAATGTATGTGCTAGTCTTGCACCAGATTGCGAACCTGCATCTACATCATTGCTTACAACACTGTCGCTTTGAGTATCGCCCCAATCCCATGTCCATTGTATTGTTGCACCAGCTATGTCAGTGTTAGTACTGTTGTTTTGGAAGTATACTGTTGCGCCATCATCCCAGGTAGTAATAGGACTGCCGCCTGAACTTGCTGCGTATGCTGCAAATGCTACACTAGGATTTGGTGTGTATACACTAATATAATCTGTTCTTGTAAATGTAGCACTACTGCCTGTGCCACTACCGCCAGTATTACTTGCTGTTACTGTAATGCTGTGAGGGCTGTCTGCATAGTTTGTGTATGTATGACTTGGGCTAGTGCTTGATGTTGTTGTGTTACTTGTGCCATCACCCCAATCAATCACATATTGGTTTGCAGTTCCAGTTGCACTAATACTAAGTGTAGTACTAAATCCACTGCCGCCTGTTGTTGTGCTTGCTGTAAATGTAACCGCTTTAACAAATGTATTGTTACGAATGTTTTCTGTTACTTCGTTTAGATCATCAATAGCATCAGTAACTTTTGTGCTGGTTGTCCAACCTTGATATGCGCCATCTGTGGTTAAACTTCCGTCAGTTGGAGTGCTTAGTGCAACCAACATACCGTTAACTCCGCCGCCCGTGACTTGTGCGTCTACATATGCTTTGATACTTTGTTGTGTAGCAAGTGCTGTTGCACTATCGCTGTTAAGATCATCTTCGTCAAGGATACTACTTGCCGCAACGCCACTTTGCAGTGTTAAACTGCCATTAATAGTTGTGTTTGCAATAATATCAACAACACCAGTACCATTTGCATCCAGTGTAAGATTAGCATTACTCACTGAACTTTCAATCTTGTTTCCAGCAATAGTAATCTGATCAAGGCTAAGTGTGCCACTAGTGATAGCAGTATCACCAATAACGTTTAATTTGCTGGAAGGAGTTGTTGTTCCAATACCAATACGACCATTGGCATAATCTATCGCAAGTGTATCAGTGTTAAATGTGAGATTACTATCACGTTCTAGATTTGCTCTAAGGGCCTTGCCCCCAATACGACTTATAGCCATAAACTCATAACTCCGCTATCTTGCGATCACCTACTAACATCCGAGGTGACAGGGTGGTGTTAAGTGTATTTATGCTTTAGGCTGGAGCGTTAGAATCTAGTCCGTGAATAACAGTAATAGTTTCTGCATTACCTGGAGGACTTGTAAATGTAATAGTTGTTCCACTTAATGTATAAGCACTTGCTGGATTTTGATAAACGTTGCCAACTGCAACAACAATACGCTGTGTCTGATCACTAGTAACACTAGTACTCATTGTAAATGCAGTTGTTGTGCCATCACCAGTAAAACTATCCTGTGTAATACTTGATGTGCCTTCTTTAGCAACTGCTTTAAACTCTGTGCCGTTATACACTTCTAGTTTAACTGTGTCTGTGTTAAATCTTAAATCACCTGCAACTGGGCTGGTACTGCGTTCAGCCGTGCTTCCTGCAGGAACACCAATTGATGCTGCAGCAGACTGCGTAGATCTTGGATTTTTAACTGATCTTCCCATTAGATGCTCACATAACTAATTGTCATTACTGTTACACTGCCAGTGTCGTCTTTTGCAGCAATAAAATCACCATTGCCTAGCACCGTTTTTTCTGTGTCAATAATATATGTATCTGTTGCAGCAATGTTAAGAGTTTTGTAAGCAATAGTACTGTCACTTGCAGTACCGCCACTTGGTACAATGCAAATGTCTACATTTATCGCACCTGCACTTGTATTACAAAGGTGCATAGTTGTTATTGCACTATCGCCGCTGCTTGTATATTGTGTTGCATAACTTGTGGTTAATACTGCTTGTGCTAAAGCCATTTTCTATTCCTTTAAAAAATTAATCCAAATACGATGGCTTTTGTTTTACTAACTAGTTCACCAGTCGTGCTACCATCTACAAAATGCACACCTGATCCGCCACCTGTTGTTGCTGCAGCATACAATATTGAAGCGCCGCTAATACTACTAGGTTGACTTGCATCTGTTAACACAACATTACTGTCTGATGTTATAGAACCTGTTATATCAATATTACCAGTTCCAGTAATATCATTGCTGTTCATATCCAAGTTGCCGCCAAGTTGCGGAGTTGTATCTTCTACAACGTTTGCAATACTACTGCCACCTGATGATGTTGCAATAGTAGTAAACGTTGAACCGCCATCATAACTAATTCTAAAAGTATCTGTGCTTTCATCGAACACTAACCAAGCGTTGTCTACACTGCCGCGTTCAACTTCAATGCCACTGTATACACCAGTAACACCTGCGCCCGATTCACCTTTGTTTAGAACAATCTGTCTGTCAGTGATTTCAGTGTTAGTTGTTTCAACAGTAGTAGTTGTACCAGTGATAGTTAAGTTGCCAGTAACAGTTAATGCACTATCAACTGTAGTGCCACCTGTTGCTGCAATGGTATATGCACCCGATACTTTTTTAGTTTGACTCATTGTTTAAATTCCTGCTTATAGATTATTTATCACTTGCGCAAACTCAGGCAAATACATAGTTCTAAAGTTCGTGTGTTTTAACCAACGATCACTGGTAAACTCATGCAATGGATTAACATGCACTATGTTTTTACCGGGATACTGCGTTAACAGCGATTCAATCTGAATCTCCCAACTACCCCATGGTGTTGGCGCACTGTCTTTGCTTTTGTAATGTTCAGTGCCAGCATATATGTTGTTTATAAAGTTATGCTGTCCTTTAAGATCAAATCCAATTAAGAAAATGTACTGTGCATCACTCAAACAAGCAAGCCCGCATGCAGCAGGGCCGCTGCTAAAATCATGTATGCTTCGTGGCAATGTTCTAGCACCACTGTGTTCAATTACATACTGTTTGCGTGTATAGTGCTGGCGTCTTTTACTGTATCCACAGAGTTGTATTTCTTGTGCCATGCCAGCATCTGTGCTTACTAACACAGTGGGCTCAAACTCTTGATATATTCTATTGCAGCCATAGACTTTTCCTCGCTCGAGCAATTCTTCTGGAACTACCTCTAAGCGTGTTACGCCATTACCCAATATAAATGCAAATTCAATCATGTCAATAAAAAAGGTTACAGTGTATTATAACTGTAACCTCTCTATTAGTCAACTGCAAAAATTATGCTGTTACAATTTGAACACTTACATCTTCTACTGCACTTGTTTGGTCATCGACCCATAGCGCACGAGCACCTGTTGCAAACTGTGTACTATCAATGTTTTCTAATGTTACATAGTTTGATGTAAGTTTAGTTACATATGCTGTGTTACCTTCACTGTCTGTTGCGACTAGTGAACACTGCCCTGCTGCAAGTGAGCCACTTGCTACTGCAACTAACTGACAAGTTTCTGTGCCATCACTTGTAGTGACGCGAAACTTTTTAGTTCCTTTTTGAATTACTTCTGTGGTAACGTTTGCACTGCCGCCAGTTACAAATGCCTGCATTGTTATCTGCTGACCTGTTCCGCCACTTGCGCCAATTGCGCCAACGTGGAAGTTACCATCTACTGTTTCTGCTCTTCTTAGTGGTCTACCCATTTGTTTTCTCCTTCAAGAAGTCCAATCCTAGTTCTCCTAGGTACGGGGTGGTATCCCCATAAACTAACTTTGCGCTAGTAGTGTATTTACCAAAAAAACAGGACCCGAAGGTCCTGTTTCTATTATAATCTCGTAAGTTAGACTTATGAGAATGAGATGTTTGACATCGCGACTTCGCCGACATAATCGCCTGCGTTGCCTAGTGAACTTGCTGTGTTTGATAGCTCAACATAACCATAACGTGTCATGAATGATACGACTGGCTCAAATGTGTCTGGATCAAGCACTGTGCCACTTGACATTAGTGGAACGTATGGGCAATAGAACGCTGCCGCATCTGTTTCACTTGAGCCTTTGTAGCCAACAAGTACTGCTGTTGAGTCTGCTGCATATGAATCAACATATACACGCATTGCACCGTTAAGTGTACCTACAAACTTAGTGTTTGTTGGTGCCTCAAATGTGCCTTCTGTTGTGCGAGCAAACGCTGAAGTTGATGCTGACTGAAGAACTGTTAGTGCCTCAGGTGAAACAACTGCAAAGTTACCTGCACCACGACGTGTGCGCTGTGCAATTTTGTTTGCTGTACGGTTGATTAGAACTGCAAGTGCTGCATGCTCGTCACCAACGTATGTTGCTGTACCAGAAACTGCTGCTTGGTTGAAAGTTTCTTCAGTAGCTGCTAGTGAACGTAGTGAACCTAGAACTTCCTGATCAATTTCTGCAGTAATTTCTTGTGCAAGTGCTGCCATGATTTCAGCTTCGACATCAATGCCATGCATTGACTGTGCGTCTTGAGCTGCTTCAAATGTCCAGCGTGCCTGTAGCTTACGAGTTTTTGCTTCAACGCTTTGCTTTAGGATCTGGATTGACAATGCACGACCGCCTGTACCTTCTTTAGCTGCTGTGCTATCTGCTTTACCTGTTGAAAGTGAACCAGAATATGCGTTAGCAATTTTGAATGGTGACAATGCTTCGTCGCCTGCTGTTGTGTCTGTGTTTGACGCTGATGTGTCGTTTGTTGTTTCAGCATAACGTACACGAAGTGTATGAATCTGACCAACTGGACCTTGCATCGGCTGTACACCAACGATTTCGTTAGCGATAACTGTAGGCATAACACGACGGATAACTGGTAGAATTACGCGGTTAAGTGTCGCTACGTTGCCTGCTGCTGAAGCACCTGTTGAAGCTGCCTCTTTCAAGTATTTGCGAGTGTTTTCTAAAACAACACTCATGCTGTTACGGCGATTACCTTCTAGACCTTCAAGAAGTGCATCTTTGGTATCGTCCCAACGGCTCTCTAGTAGTACGTCTGACATTTAAGTCTCCTCTATTGTACTTTATTTTAAGCCAGCAAGTTTGCGGATGTCAACGATGTTATCGTTTCCTTCTTCAACCTGGACTGTTTTTTGTTCTTTATTACCTGTTACTTCAGTACGACTTTCTGTGATAGTTTCTTTCTTTGATTCTTTAATCATTGATTTACCATCTAGTACTGCTGGTAGGTAACGGTCGAAAGCAGTCTGCAACTTTGCAGTCTGTACGCTTTCAAGTAAGTCAGTCATAATCGCTGCCTTATCTTTGTTGAGTGGCTTAAGAAGTGTGTTTAGTGTTTCTTTACGCTCTACACCTTCCTTAATAATAGCAATTTCTTGCTCCTTGCTCTCAACGATTTTAGATTTTTCTTCAAGACTTTCATTGATCTTAGCAACTTCTTCAGCGGCACTGTGTACTGCTGCTTCTAGTTCTTTAATCTTTTGATTTTCATTTAAGTGACTTGCTGAAAATTCTGTAGCAAAAGTTTCGAATAGTTTACGTCCGAAAGTATTTTCTTTTGCGATTTGAATATCTTCTTTAAGTTGAGTCATTTCACCTTTTAGATAGCTGGTTACTGCTTCGTTAACAGCCTTGCTTGTGTGCTTAACAAACTTCTCTTTAAGAGAAGCAAACTGCTCACGAGCTTCTTTAACTAGTCTAACTTTAGTTTCTACAACATCTTGACGATCTTTTTGGAAGTCTGTGATCTCTTCAGAAAGTTGTGATGTAACAAACTCTTCGAGTTTGCCAATCAATTCTTGCTGTTGAATTCTTTCAGACTTTAGTTCCTTAATCTCTTCACTAAGTGTTTTAACTAAAAACTGGTCAAAAGTGCCTGCAGATTCTTGCATTTTTGCAACAAACTTAGCACGGTCTTCAGAGATTTGCTTACGCTCTTCAGCGATTTGCTCTAGCTCTGTAGTAAGACCTTCTGTAACCATACGATCTAAGGCTTCAACCATAGTAGATTTATCATGCTCATAGCGTTGTGCAAACTCCTCGCGAAGTTCTGCAGTAACCTGTGTACGAGTTTCGTTCATCTTTGCTTCCCATTGTTCAGCAATAGCAGAGCGAGTTTCCTCATTCACAAGGTCGCTATCCAATAGTGGTTTGATAGCATCTAGCATTTTGATCTCCTAGATCTTTAAGTCCCTGATAAGACGAATCATTTCCTCTTTCAGGTATTTTTGTACTTTAGCATCGCCGCTTGCTTCGCGAGCCATGTCAAGTACTTTATGTCCACCACGCATATTAAGTAGTCCTTCGTAAATCGCTACTGGATATGCATTTGGTGCACTTGGTTGTGCCACGACATCCACCGTGACAATCTCAAAATCAGCAACTTGACCAGTGGATTCATTAACGTTTCCACTGCCTCTGCTACTAACTCCTAATTTTACTCCACCCTGGATCATTGTTTTCACAAGTTGGCCCATAGGTGTTTCAAGAATCTTCAGCTTACCATATCCGTTAGGTCCATCCATCCACATACTTTCAATCATATGTGATACTCGATCGAGGTTAATTTTTAGATCATCTGGATGGTCAACTTCGCCAAGAACGCTGTTGCCTTCTTTAATTTGCTCGTTGATGGTAGTTACAGCATTAGTAATCTCAGTGACAGGGTAAACACGCTTGTTTGCGTTTTCTACCCCGCCCTGGATACAAATGCCTTTCATGTAGAGATCCTTGCCGCCATGAGAATTCTCTGTTGCTTCATAAACAACATTTGCATCTTTAAACGTTAGGTTTTCTCTCAAGTATAACATAGAAATTATGCTTTACTCATTGTTGCGCCACGTGTGTCGTGTGCGTCAGTTTGTACTGTTGATTTTGGTGTTGGTGCACCTGACTCTTCGCCTGTTGGGTCAACAGCTTTGCCGCCCATGTCGTTTTTGCCAGCTACTGGACCTGTTGATCCATCACCTTGCTCACTAGTTACTGGTGCAGGAGCTTTCTCAGTGTATTCACGAACAAAAGACTCATCTGCCTCTTCTTCTTCACCTTCTTCTTCTTCACCTTCTTCGTCGCCCATATCCATGTCCATTTCTGGCTCCATGTCCATTGCGTCGTCGTCAGCAGCATCGTCACCACCCATTAGTGCTTCAAATTCTGCTTTCAATTCGTCAAGTGCGTCTTCTAGGTCAACAACACGGTCTTCAATTTCTTCTTCCGCATCGTCATCTTCCATTGAAAGACCTTCTTCGTCTGCTTCGATGTCGTCGATCATATCGTCTGCTGCATCGCCACCTAGCTCTGCTTCATCAAAGTCTGACTCTTCAATTTCTTCTGCTTCTTCAACTGCATCTTCGTCTACTTCTGCAGTTTCTTCAACTTGATCCTCATCTGTGAGACTCTCATAGATGTCACGTGACTTTTCAACCACGATCTCATGGAACAAATCTTTTGCCGCTGCTTCATCTTCTGCGATGAATAGCTCAATCAATTGCTCAAATTTGTTTGTCATTTGTATAACTCCTATATTCATAAGGCATTTGTAGTTTTATTTAGTGTTTATAAAACTGTATAGGTTAAATGCATACTTTTTGAGCCAAAAAGTAGACTATAGGATTTTTTTGGGATTATTCTGCTGCAGCAGGTGCAAATTGGCGTCTAATCTCTTTGATAGACTCTTGGTATTCTGCTGCTTTAAGATCACTAAGTTTACGCAGTTTACTCAACTGTTCTAGTGTCAAACGAGTTTTGCGGGTATCAGTTTTCATAGCCGCTGTGCTATCTTGATACTGTGGTTCTTCTTTATCCTCAGCATGTGCTTCAACAGGTGACGCATTGCCTACTTCTCGTGTAGGAGTATTAGGATTTTTACTCATCATATCAACTCTTGCTGATACTTGTGTAAATGCTGGTGCTTCTAATTCAAATAATAACATGCAATTATTTATCCTATCCTCTGCGTCTAATCCTAGTTCTAGGATATATTACTCCTGTTGTAGGCTTAGTGTTTACGTCTTTGTTGTATGTGTTGAACGCCATGTTACCTGACGTTGCTCTATGATTCTTCCATAGTGCTATTCTATCAATGTTTGAACCGTCCGTACTTACTCTTGTACTTACATCTACATCTATTGCGTCTGCTGTGTCCGCCATCAAT
>Ga0209652_1004258_pt1 | contig 10113 bp, 8 predicted proteins | sample SaaInl74LU_5_DNA_FD_184641 | JGI IMG/M metagenome (GOLD analysis project Ga0209652, IMG submission 184641) | Marine microbial communities from expanding oxygen minimum zones in the Saanich Inlet - ESP_74LU_5_DNA (SPAdes) (version 2) | ecosystem: Environmental > Aquatic > Marine > Intertidal zone ...
TTGGGGGGTGACCACGCTAGGCCTCGTTGTTTGCGTTGGCGAGAACGAGAAGGTAGGATGGCCGAGGCCGATGCTGCTCCATCCCTATCACTATCGACCTCATCCTTACTCCACTTGTCGACGCCCGATGCATCGTAATCATCTTCATTGTTGCCCCACTGCGTGGCGCCTCCACTACCCCACAGATCAACATCGGTGTTGTAATCATGATCCTCATCCGCATCATCCATCTTCACGCCAACATCAGAGCCAGATGGCTTCCCCGCACAAATGCTGTGGTTACATCCATGCTCAATGCAAAAATGGCGTGCTCCTTCGGCTTCGAGGCTGCCAAGCATCATTTCACAGCATGTATGTTGATCGGCTGTGGAACACATGCTGCTGGAGCGGTTGCGGTATTGCTGAGCAAATGAAGTCGATAGGACGGAGCTTCCGACCATGATGATTGGTAGAACTCTCATGATGATGATATGATGATGTTGGATTATGTGTTTGTTAACTGTCGATAGTCGATAGAATTGACTGGTATAGACGCCAATGCCAATTTAGTTCGTCGTCTCGACGGTGTTGTTGTTACTGAAGCAATATCAATTATGATTATGACACAAAGATTGAACGCTGCGTATCCATGTTTGGGGGAGGTGCGCTCCTGTAACATCATCTCAAAAATTCAGCGGCGCTCTTCAAAAGTTTCATGAATATTTGGGCTGCCAAAATTTGGTCTTTCACGGAGGACTTCGTTGGCAAATATTGGAGATATCTGGGAAAGCAAGGCCGTACTCAGTAGATGATACATAGTGGGGTCAACGTCAACGTGATTGGCGCGGGTTTGCGGACTGGCACTGGATGGAAGAGTTGAGAATGAGGCGCCATTTCCATTTTATTTCAACCAGGAGGAGTCGCCCGCGCGCGCGCGCCCCGCCCTCGCCTCGGCTGAGGATAAGGAGTGGACAGTTTTTGCTTCAGAACGACTGAGAACGTCAAAGAAGATCGAAATCGTAGAAGAAAAAATCCAAAGATACAACGACATTTGCAACGCACGTTTGATTGCATGCACGTTTGAATTTGCATCCTCTATTTAATCATCCTCCTCAAGCGATACATAAGCGCCGTGCCATGAAGTTCCCACCATTACTACTACTACTACTGTCCAGTGCATTCCAATGTGAAGCAGCATCCTTACGAATCAACGAGGTGGCATACAAAGGCTCCTCGAACACTTGCAACGGAGAAGATTGGATTGAACTCATTTCTACATCCAGTGAGGATCTTCTAAACTACACACTTCACGATGACAAAGGCAAAGATGACGACAAGGCAAAATATTTTTCAGAGTCCACCATCATCAACGCGGGTGAATATTTGGTGCTGTGCCGAAATGTTGATTTTGACTTTGGAATTGGAAGTGATGATGTTGTGACCCTCCTCGATAACAATGGGGAGATTGTTTCCGAAGTCATGCTTTTAGGTAGCAGTGAGGAGAATCAAACATTTGCCTTCTTTGATAGTGAAGATACTACTGAGGAGGGTGGGTATCAATACACTTCAATGCCTACGCCTGGACAGCAAAATGTATATGTGGAGCCAAAACCATTGGAAGTGAAATTGGCGGAGCAGAATGAAGAAGGGGATGATTTCTTCCTCGAGGGGGAAGACGTCAATGGTGCAGTAATTTTTGAGAAGGTTGTAGATATTCATGTGCAACTGAGCAATGAAAGTTTGGCAACGATAGGTAAGCAGAATTATACGTGCTATGCTATAGCTCTTTAGGCAAAACTACCCCCCTTTATCCCTCAACTCATTATTTCCTTCGATTCCATTCATATAGTCAACCATCCAACGTGGGAGGAGTTTGTACCATTTGCAGACGTTGCTGTCTCCAATCCATCAGATACAACTTCCATACTCTCATCAGCAGGAACGGGGAAGATCCGGACCAAAGGACAAAGTACGCTAATGATCACAGCTTGCCTCGGTCTCAAAAATGTGCCATTCCAAATAGAATTCGACAAGCCATTCATGGGGATGGAGGTTGCCTATCTAAGGAATCATATGGGTGATAGCAGCTTTATGCGAGATTATGCCTCACATTTCATGTTACGACGATTTGGTCTACCATACTTGAGAAGTAGACCCGTTCGGTTGTACATGAATGGAGAGTATGTTGGATTCTATACTTTGTTGGAGGCTCCGACTCAGGGCTATGTCATGCAACGCTCATTTGGTGTGTTCAACCTAGAAGATACAGCGCTGTATAAGGTCAAGAGCCAAATTGCTCAGTGTCCTGTCACCGATCCTGCCGCTATTGCCGGGAAGAGTGATGAACCGCCTAATCCATACTACTTTGATCGTGGCGATCATCGTGCAGGCGTCCCTCCATTCAAAGAAGGTGAATCAGTACTTGAACGTCTCGGTACTTGCGTCGGCTACTTTTTTGGAGAGATTGCGAAGGAAGGAGCGGATCTGACTCAGGGTATTCTACACTACAACAATTCATGTGGAGAGGCACTTGTATCACTTGGACGTGTCGATAGAGACTATGGGCCCAAGTCTACGGAGGAGGCAATGATTAACTTTGCGGACACTCTCATGTTCAACAAAGACATCAAACCATTTATCGATGCAGACCAATGGATCAAGAACTTTGCTGCATACGCTGTCACGTTGAACCAAGATTCAATCATAGACTTGGTGAATAATTTGTATCTTGGCACGGTGGATAATGGAGGCTCTTGGAGTATTGTTCAGTATGATCATAATTCGATTGCTTCTAGAGCTGGGAGAGAATTTTGTGGATCGGAATGTCAACATCGTATGATATACCATCCAATTTTACGTCCTTCTTGCAAATCTGTGGAAGGTAAGTACATGTCATATGTACTTATCAGTCGATCATCTTTTTTTAGCATATCCTAATTCCACGTTCTCATAATCTTTCGCGTCCTTCAAGATCATTTCATTCTTGGAAGAGTACTCAATGATGAGGAGAGTTGGGAAACTTATTTGAAGTACGTCGAGGAGTTCGTCAGTGTGGTGGAATCTTCTATCGCTGATCTAAGATCTTATGGTCATAGCATCAAGATGTACGTTGTAGATGATGCGTTCGCTAAAGACCAGACAGTTGAGAGCTACGAAGAGTCTGAGCTGGGACTGGACTACAGTGACTACAACAGCGAATCCAATCCGCTATTGAAGACGCTAAGTGCTAGACTCGATGAAGTTAAAGCACAGCTCGATGCAATTCGGAATGGTACTTTGCCTCGTGACGGAAAGTATGGAGAGAATGAGAAGTGTCCAGATTGGAGAGATGATGACGGTAGTGATTACATTGACATTGCTGGGTCTACGTATGATGAAGACTCTTGTTTTATGCCTATCCCTGACTGTGAGCAAGCTGCGCCATGTTACGAAAACTCGCCTCTGACATGTGTGGATGGAAATCTTGTTATTGAAGAGTGTAAGCAAGTTTCGCCATTCTGTGACTCTTGCTACCCTGCTAGTGCATGTGGAAGCGGTTCGAAGGATGAAAGTGGAAAGTTCGTGGAAAGTGACTCCTGTGGGCCAGAATTTGCTCAATGTAGCCTTGGGTCGCCTTGTTTTGATCACAAGAGTGGGATATGTGCCTTTGATGGATCCATTTTGAGTGAAGAGTGTAAAGAAGCTGAGCTGTTTTGCAAGGCATGTTTTCCTCATAGCAGATGTGGCACTCTCGAGGAGGAGGATGGTGAAGAAGAAGCGACTGATAGTACGAACGAGCCTTCTCCTCCCGAGGCCGAGGAGTTCTTCGATGACGAGCCCTCCGAGGCTCCAACTAGCAGTGCCTACAAAGCATCTAATATCATCGTTTTGATGAGTATCAGTTTCAGCTTGTTGTCATGGTTTCAGCAATGACAGGCGTGCGGTATTATTGTATAGTTAATGAGGGGTAGTAGGTATATGTTACACTGCACATGAATATGAATGGATAAGTCGTTCATACTCTATCTCTACGGTCTATCTCGTCATCATCTTCTTCCATTCAATCGGAAACACTCGAGCACTCATCATGAGCAACGCACCAAAGCCTCGAAAAAGAACAGATGCAGTAAGTAAGCTTTGGGGTTGTTCAGGCCAGGTTTCAACCGGCTTGGCGAGTACCGAGCGACACTGGAAGACTCTCACTCTCAAAGGATAAAGTCTTCATGGGGGTTATTGTGAGATACACATCTTTACGTCTGTCCTCGCTCTTTCTGGGCGCCATCCAACAACTCAAAAGAACAAATCCATGCCATGATGGCCGCAAAAGTACCATAGCAAATAGATGCTCTCGTGCAAAGTAAAGTTATCGTAACGTAGTGCTCTTACTATCATCTGAATCTCATCAAGCAGCTGCACGTGTTGACCAGCGTATCATTATCCAGCACCTCAAATAACTGCCTCTACACAACACAGCGAGTTTCACTTAAAATATCAACTCAACAAGTCAACTCAATCATCAAGATGGTCCGCAAAAAGCTCGACGAACGAATCCGCACCCTCTTCCGGCACTCCATCCAAACCAACACCCGCTCCCTCCTCCTCCTCGTAGGCGACCACGGCAAAGATCAAGTCCCGAATCTCTACCAAATCCTGCACCGCACAGCCAACATGTCCAAATCCGAGCGCATCTCGCAATCCAACTCGGTGCTCTGGTGCTACAAGAAAGAACTGGGCTTTAGCACCCACAAGAAGAAACGGATGGAGAAGCTCAAGCGTGATAAGAAGCGGGGGCTGGCGAGGCAGCTTCAGGGAAAGGAGGGGGCGGGGAGTCAATTGGAACGAATGGATAATTTCGAATTGTTCTTGAGTAATACGGATATCACGTGGTGTTATTATAAGGACTCGCATCGTGTATTGGGTACTACTCATTCGATATTGGTGCTTCAAGACTTTGAGGCGCTTACTCCCAATATCATGGCTCGTACCATTGAAACTGTGCAGGGAGGGGGACTTGTCATCTTTCTATTGCGGACTGTCAAGAGTTTACGACAGTTGTATGCCATGTCCATGGATGTTCACTCGCGCTATCGTACGGAAAGTTCGGGGGATGTTATTCCAAGATTTAATGAACGGTTTATTCTGAGTTTGGGTGGTTGTGCGAATTGTTTGGTGTGTGATGATGAGTTGAATATATTGCCGTTGAGTCGAAAGACTTTGGGGCGGTTGAGTAAGATGGATGGTGTTGGTGAGGATGATGATGACGATGACGGGAGTGTTGTTGACGACGGCAATCATGGTGGCGTAGTTACCACCAAGACTGAGGAGGATGTCCAGTTGGAGCAATTGAAGCAGACATTGCAGGACACTCCACACGTGGGCAAATTGGTGGAATTGACCAAGACACTTGATCAGGCACGTGCTGTACTCACGTTCCTTGAAGCGTGTGCCGATCGTGATAAGAAGAAGAAGAATGCAGCGTCACCACTTGCTGATGCGCTCAAGAGTAATACTACCACGACTGTTTCATTAACTGCCGCTCGAGGGAGGGGTAAGTCGGCAGCACTTGGACTATGTCTTGCTGGTGCTGTTTCCTTTGGATTTCATTCGATTGTTGTTACGGCACCCGAGCCTGAGAATTTGGTGAGTGTGTTCCAGTTCCTAGTGGAGGGTTTGAAGGCGTTGAAGTATCAAGAGCATTATGATTATACGTTGGGGTATAATTATGGTCTTGACAGTAACGATGGGAGTTATACTCGAGGCGAAAAGGCGGGTAGGGATAATACCAAATGCATTGTGTCAGTTTCCATTCATGGAGGAGGAGGGGGAAAGGGAGGTGGACAAAGGCAAACGGTACGATATGTCAGACCACGTGACGTAGACAAGTTTGTTGGAGCAGAGTTGGTGGCGGTAGATGAGGCTGCGGCAATTCCATTGCCCATTGTGAGACAATTGATGCAATTGAACGCAGGACATGGTGGAAAGGGCAAGAGCATGGGTGGTGGAAGTGGTGAAGGTGATGAGCGACGTCTCACGTTCCTCAGTTCTACCATTAATGGATATGAGGGTACGGGACGTGCTTTGAGTCTGAAACTCATCAAGGAGCTTCGTGATTCCAATACCAAAGGCCGTAGCGGCGTCGACGCCGCCAGGGCAGCTGGTGCTGAAATTGCCGGTGCGGCAAGTAATAAAGGAGAGGCCAAGGTTCACGAAAAGCGATGGGCTGCAGAAGCAGCAGCTGCCAAGGCGGTAACTTCAGGAAGCGGGTCGACATCTGGGGGGCCATTAAAGGAAATAGATCTTTCTCATCCCATCAGATATGCACGAGGTGATCCGGTAGAGGCATGGTTGAACAATCTTCTTTGTTTGGATTGCGATTCCTTCGATTATAACAATACCCTTGGATACGGAAACAAGAGCAACAGTAACACCAGCAGTGCTACCGAGCTCAACGGTGGGGCACCTGCACCTGCGGAATGTGAGCTGTACGCTGTGAATCGCGATGCTCTCTTCTCGTATCATCGCCTATCGGAATCCTTCCTTCAGAAGTTGTGGGGTTTGTACACGAGTGCTCACTACAAGAATACACCCAACGACTTGCAAATGCTCAGTGATGCCCCCGCTCACAATGTATTTGTGCTTCTGGGACCTACTGCGGAGTCACATGGTGATGATGATGGCCTACCCGATATTCTTGCCATTGTCCAAACCTCTATCGAAGGCAAGCTCTCCCAGAAGACGATACAAGCTCAACTTGCACGAGGACATCGATCAGCTGGCGATCTAATTCCATGGACAATGAGTCAACAATTTGGTGATAGGAACTTTGCACAGTTGTCTGGAGCACGTGTAGTCAGGGTAGCAGTCCATCCGGCAGTACAAGGAATGGGATACGGTGGAAGGGCAATGGAATTGCTTTTTAGGTATTACAACGGAGAGATGGTGAATTTATCCGGCGGTCTAATGAGCGATGATGAGGGCGAAGGGAGCAGCGACGATGAAACAGCATCCGAGAGTGGCAGCGACGAAGAGCCAGTCAGCAATGCACTTCTGCACAAGGAGGCACTCAAGCCACGCAAGAAACTCCCACCTCTTCTCTTGCCACTGTCGGCTGTCCCCACACCAAAGCTTGATTGGCTTGGTACTTCATTCGGGTTGACCCCTTCTCTCCATAACTTTTGGCATCGTAAGGTGGGCATGACGATGATGTACTTGCGACAAACAGCAAACGAGTTGACAGGAGAACATTCTGCCATTATGATTAGAGCACTTCCTCGTAGAAGTGGATGGGATGATGCTTGGCTGCCTGCCTTCGGAGTTGATGCACGAAGGAGGATTGGAAGGCTGTTGGGTGGATCATTCCGCGGTATGGAGGTCAGCTTGGCCGTCAGTTTGTTGGGCGATGTAGTAGGTGGCTTTGGACCATGGATGAAGAATGCAGGTGGTGACGACGATGACGGGAATAATATGGACAAGACTGCTCTTCAAGAAGTGAAGAAACGAAGTGGAACCCAATCAAGCACGCTTACATCCACAGAGCTCCATTATCATCTCACACCGCATGATTTACAACGACTGGAGCTCTACAGCCGCAATCTTTGTGACCATCACCTTGTTTCAGACCTGATCCCCTCTTTATCTCAGCTGTACTTTACAAGTCGCATGGGGCCAGGCTTTCGGCTATCGAGTGTGCAGGCAGCATTACTTTGCGGCATGGGATTACAGAATAAAAGCGTCGAAGACTTGACAGCTGAACTGGGTTTGCCCGTCAATCAAGTCTTGGCTATGTTCAATAAGGCAGTGAAGAAGATGTCTTTGGCGTTCCACAACATTCTAGTTGAGGAAGAGAGTAGAGGATTATTGGGAGGTGATGCTCTAAAGAAGGCTGAATCAAAGGCTCAAAAGATGAGAGATGTCGTCGGGCAAACGTTAGAGGAAGATGCTGCTGAGGGTGCAACGAAGGCAATGGAACAGTTGACGAAAGGCCAAGTGCTGAACAGTGGAGTGACTGGTACACGAATTGCACCTGAAATCAGCGATCCAGAGATTATGAAATACGCACTCAAGGGAAGCGATGAAGACTGGGCAAACGCTCTAAAAGAGAAGGGAGGCGGTGTCGATGAAGGGACAATTCAAATTAAGAGTACAAAGGTGAAAACTCCGAAGAGGAAGGCCGATGACGATGCATTGGAAAGCGCAATGAAGAATGAAAAGGCGTTGATGTCAGGCAAGAAAGCTAAATCGAGCAAAAAGAAGTCGAAGAGAAAGTCCCATTAAGCAATCGATAGTATTAAGTTATTTACCTTCTTCAGCTTTAGCTCGATATGCTCTTTGTATTCTTTATATCTATGATGTCATTGTAGATGAGTATAGGTAACCGAATCATGTCTGATATACACTTCTCCACTGGGCGTCATGTTCTTAGTAAATCATCTTTATCAAATACTTCTTCGGAGATTCGGCCATGCTTGATGGCCTCGTCAAGGAGATCAGGGAGCATCAACCTATCCTAAAGAGCGGAGGCGGAGGGTACGCAATGTGACGTGTCACGAGAATTTTCTCGAAAGCAAGCTGCCGCACCGTTTTTGATTTTGACAGCAATAAATCACTGTGTTCACATCATTGGTACCATCCTACTCTCTAGAGGAAACTTGTGCAGATCCTGTCTCTTCCTATGACGCTGGCTGATTCTGTCGATGTGTGCATATTGATTGAGAGGGTGTGATGATGATGATGAAGTCATGGCCATGGCAATCATGTTTGGGTTGCCGCAATCAAGACCTAAGACAAGTAACACGAAGACTAAGTACATATTGTTGATGACAATCAATATCAATAGTAATTACATTTTCTTCACACTTTATATCCATATACGTATCTCAACTCAACCAGACCTCAATCCACCCAAAAATCCCATACCAAATCCACCCCCACCAGCAATAGCCTTGACCTGATCATCATTCCTTCCATCTTCACCTTCTTCTTCTTTCCCCGCCTCAATTCCAAATCCAACCACCCTCCTCAACTCATCCACCACACTCTTCAAATCCTCCCCATCCACCACTCCATCACCATTCCGATCAAGCACCCCCTCAATCTGCTTGGCCAACTTGTCATGATTCACATCGACATATCCCTGATACGCCAGCGTTTGCAAAATGACAAACCCAACCCCAAATGTAAGTGAGGCTGCACGTCCAATTTTCTTGAGGGCAAATCCAGATAGGTATCCGGCGAAAAAGCCGTAGGATAGATTGGTGGGTATGCCGCTGTTGAGGGCTAGTTGTGCTTGTGAGCCGATGGTGGAGAGGAGTTCGTCCATGTTCATGTTGGCAGGTAGTGAAGTTGGTAGTGATGAAGTTAGTTCTGCAATGGATTGAGAGTTTATTTTGGCCTTGACTTTGGAGATGAAGTCTTCATCATCGTCATTACTATTATTGTTGTTGCTGCAGAGTGCCGGCGTCTCGTTGGTTGCAGCAGCAGCAGCGGCAGCTCCATAAAGCGCTGATGAAAAGAGGGCAATATCCACAAAAAAGCGTTGGCTGCTTTGGCGCTGCTTGGAAGAATAATTGTAATATTGATGATGATGATGATGATAATTGTTGCTTCCTCCAATAACACTGCTGGCACTGCGATGGAGTAAATCAGAAGATGATACGCCTCTGTAATAACTGTATTGAATCGCCGCCTGATAACGAGATGCATTAATCATCATTGGTGACCGTGCAGCGCCATACGTGGCTTTGGATATCGACGACAACATTAGTTATGTTCTGAAAACGATCAATAATTGCAATTGTTTTTTTCGGAATCGCCGATTTTATTGTCGGTTGTCTTTACCGCTGCTCTGTTTTGTTATTATCTGAATTGAACTCTACCACCAGATAGTAATAATTGTAGAGGCCGATCGATGTTGCTAATATTAATTGAATGGCTCACCGCCGGAGATAGAATACTTACCCGCCCCGAATGTTCAAGCAACGCATTTCACTGACGTGACGCCTGCCTGTTAATTCTGAAATCGAAGTTGATAAAATTCTCAAGAGTCTCCGTATTAATTCCGACGTACAGCCTTCTCGTGAGGGCAAGATTATTTCGATTGCTCTCTGTCCAATCAGTTGCGTTGCGACATCCTGGACGCCACAAAGGTAGGTGGGG
>Ga0209652_1004259_pt1 | contig 10111 bp, 5 predicted proteins | sample SaaInl74LU_5_DNA_FD_184641 | JGI IMG/M metagenome (GOLD analysis project Ga0209652, IMG submission 184641) | Marine microbial communities from expanding oxygen minimum zones in the Saanich Inlet - ESP_74LU_5_DNA (SPAdes) (version 2) | ecosystem: Environmental > Aquatic > Marine > Intertidal zone ...
AGAAAATCGATACCTACATCGTGGATCAAGTTAAGTTTATGCGAAGGTAAGAACAGGCAAGTGAGAAAAATGACTGCACAAGTTGGTTTTCCTACTTTAAGACTTGTTCGCTTGTCGATAGAAGGCATCAGTTTAGAGGGAATACCACAAGGAGGTTTCGTGGAATATAGTGAAGATGAATTCAGACGATTATTGAAGTTTTAATCAAGGTCGCTAAGTTCAATAATTCCATGTTTAATAGCGTGCACCACTAAAGAAACCGTTTTTTGAACCTCTGCTTTTTCCATCATTCCTGCTTTGATGTTTTCTATGGTTCTAACCGAGCGATTAAGTTCTGCAGCAATTTCAGAGGCCTTTTTTCCTTGACAAAGGCGAATCAATATGAATCGTTCTTGTTCACTATAGAGGCCTTTATAGCCGGTTGGTTTTTGACGGTAGCGTTGTTCTAAACCTTTAATGAGTAGTGAAGCTAAACTGTCTGACAAAAAGTAACCTTCTTCAACAACTGAATTCAATGCTTTTTCCAGTTCCTTTTCGTTCAAGTCTTTCGGGAGTACCGCTTTTGCTCCTATTTCAAATGCGTGAAAGACGTCTTGATTCACCATATCGTTGGTGAGTCCAATGATTTTATAATTAGATTCTTCGCTATAATTGAGTTGTTTTACTGTTTCGAAACCCTTCAGAAAAGGCATATCAAGATCGACAAGAATGAGATCCATGGACGACAAATTCTGACGGAAGAGTTCATTTCCACTTCCTACAATAACCTGTAATTCCATGTTCTTGAAAGAACTGATAATTTTTGAGAGACCGGTTCTCATTAAATGATGATCCTCGGCAATAGCTACTTTAATTGTACTCATTTCTAACGATGCTAAAATTAAACTTAGGTTATGCATTGGTATAACTGCAATATTAATTAAAATTATGCCTATACCTATTCCTAGTTTCTGAATTGATCCCTTGAAGTACTCCTTTATTCCTTCAGGAAATTGTTTTAACGAAAACTAACCGGATGGACTAGTAATGTTACTTCAGATGATCAATCTCGAACTTAGCTTACTTGATAAACCCCGTTAATTTCTTCAAAACACGGTGTTTACCCTTACTGCGTTTCAAAATTAACTAATCATATACTAATAATGGCTGTTTTTTATTAACAGCTCAAAACTCAAGAAACAAGTTATTGATATTCATTGATATATGTTAGTTCAGAAGCACCTTTTCTCAGACATTCATGAATTGAGGGGAATTGAGTAAACAGAGAATTGGCCACGTTTATTATATAACATATCTTTGCGCAGATTCATAAGGATGAATTCACTGGGTTAAACTGAAAAATAGCCCTTACTTAAGGGGAGACGCAGCCTTCATGGTCATCAATCTCAAGTGTTCTCCCCTTATTTTTTTTCTAACTTCGCTGCTTATGTGGCAGGTATTTCGTTTTATTCAACTGGTTCTAATTGTCGCATTGACAATCGTGAGTGGTATTCTAGGAATACTCCTTATGCTGATTTTACGTTCGCCAAAGGTGGCCATGCATCTTGTACCAAATTATTTATGGAGTCCTGGATTATTTTGGGTTCTTGGAGTACGCTTAAAAGTAGCATCACCCATAACGTCGCCTGCTCCGGCTATATATGCCGCCAACCATTCGAGTCCATTAGATATTCCAGCAATGTTTCTTGCCTTGCCTGTTAACGGGTATTTTATTGCAAAAATTGAGCTCAAAAAAATTCCTATCATGGGTTGGTTCATGAGTTTAGCCGGGATGATTTTTATTGACCGCAGCAAGCGTGAAAAAGCAATGGAAAGCATGAATCAAGCAGGGGAAGAGATGAAAAAGGGAAAGAGTGTTATTGTTTTCCCAGAGGGCACAAGGTCAAAAACAGGTGAAATTCAGTTGTTTAAACGAGGTGCCTTTATATTATCGAAGGAGTCGGGAGTGCCCATCACCCCTGTTCTAATCAAAGGAGCACATGCAGTGCTTCCACCAGGCAAGTTTTTGCCTCATCCAGGAATTATAGAAGTCAAGTTTTTCGAAAACATGCTTTGGAACGATTCGCAATATAAAGTACCAGAGGACTTTGCAAATCATTGTCAACACATCATTTCACACGAAGCCTAGAACGAGTAGGCCAGCTTTAAGCCCTCCTCAATTGCTCGTTTGGCATCAATTTCTCCTGCTTTTAAAGCTCCACCAATGAGGTGAGATGTAATGCCTTTCTCCTTCAACTCCTCGTGTAGATAATTCACTGATTCTTGTCCGGCACACAGCACCACATTATCTACTTTCAGCACCTTAGATTCTCCTTTATGAGTAATGTGTAAGCCTTCATCATCAATTTTTTCATAGTTGACACCAGCAAGTGCAGTAACACCTGCCTTCTTCAATGAAGCGCGGTGGATCCAACCGGTTGTTTTTCCTAAACCAGCACCCGGCTTTGTGTCTTTTCGTTGTAAAAGGTAAATTTCGCGTTCAGCCTTCTCGTTAACTGCTTTTGCTAGTCCGCCAGGGTGCTGAAGTCTTTGATCTATCCCCCACAAAGCAGAAAACTCTTCCACCGTTTCTAAATCGTGATTGTGATGAGCTAAGAATTCTGCAGTATCAAAGCCTATACCTCCAGCTCCAATGATTGCCACGCTTTTACCCACAGGTTTTTTGCCTGAAATAACTTCGTCGTATCGAAGAACTTTTGCGTGATCTACGCCTTCGAGTTTTATTGATCTCGGCTTCACTCCGGATGCGATAACGATTTCGTCGTAGTTCGCTGCTTGAAGTTCATCTGCGGTAATGATGATGTTGAGTTTCAAATTGATGTTGAGGTCTTCAATACGTTGTTTGAAGTAGCGGATTGTTTCATGGAACTCTTCCTTACCCGGAATCATTTTGGCCAATTTGAACTGACCACCGATTTCATTACTTCCTTCAAAAATATCAACTTCATGACCTCTTTCAGCAGCGTATATTGCCGCTGAGGTTCCTGCCGGACCAGCACCAACAACGGCTATTCTCTTTTTGCTTGAGGCTTGATCATCGCTGTAGATCATTTCTCTGCATGCCTTTGGATTGACCAAACAACTTGCTGTTTGTTGTTTAAAAATCTGATCTAAACAAGCTTGGTTGCAAGCGATACAGGTATTGATTTGATTCGTTTTGCCAGATTCTGCTTTCGCCATAAAATGAGGATCTGCAAGGAAGGGACGCGCCATGCTGATCATATCTGCACAGCCTTCTTCTAAAACCTTTTCGGCCACTTCAGGCATGTTGATTCTGTTCGTGGTGATCAGTGGAATATTGACTTTTCCCATCAATTTTTTGGTTACCCAAGCAAAGCCCGCTCTTGGAACCATTGTGGCGATGGTGGGTACTCTTGCTTCGTGCCAGCCAATTCCTGTATTGATGATGTTCGCACCCGCCTTTTCTACCTCTTGAGCAAGTTGAACAATTTCATCCCAAGAGCTTCCTTCATCAACCAAATCAAGCATGCTCAAGCGGTAAATGATGATGAATTCCTTTCCTACTTCTTCTCGAATTTGTTTGATAATCTCTAAAGGAAAGCGCATTCGGTTTTCGTAAGAGCCTCCCCATTGATCTGTTCTATGGTTTGTTTTCTTCGCGATGAACTCGTTAATAAGATAACCTTCCGACCCCATGATTTCAATACCATCGTAGCCCGCTTTCTTAGCCAAGCGTGCACAACGAACATAATTTCTGATGGTTCTTTTAACACCAAAATTATTCAGAGCTCTTGGCTTAAATCGATTGATGGGCGCCTTAATGCTTGAAGGAGCCACGCATAAGGGATGATAAGCATACCTCCCAGCATGAAGTATTTGCATACAAATCTTACCACCTGCATCGTGCACAGCTTTGGTAACTACCTTGTGTTTTTTAGCTTCCGAATTTGTGCTGAGTTTGATTGAAAAAGGTGAAACCCAACCTTCAATGTTTGGTGCTACACCTCCAGTAACGATAAGACCAACACCTCCTTTTGCTCGTTCTGCAAAGTAGGTGGCCATTCTATCAAAACCTCCTTTGGCTTCTTCTAAACCGGTATGCATGGATCCCATGATCACGCGGTTTTTCAAAGTCGTGAAACCAAGATCAAGTGGTGTAAAAAGTCTCGGGTACTGAGGATGTGTGTTCTTCATTTTCAGTCAAATTCTCTAAAACGGTCAACAAAATCGTTTCGTTTCTTCTTGGAAGCAACCAACTGTAAGGCAAATTTGTTGCCTTCTTCGTCTTTCGTCTTCCGTTTATCGTCTTTTAATTCAGTCACGATTACATTGAACTCTTTATCACTGGCTGTAATGTTCATGAGGCCAAGTTTGTATTCGAAGAAATACCAGTTTTCACCGTCCAATTGAAGGTAAATTCTAAGGATATCGGCACTTCTTGACCGTTGAAGTTCAATCTTACCTTTAACATACCTGAAGATTTGTTTTTTACCAATACTAGCGATACCAATTGGTCCTTCAGAAATAAACGATTCTTCAACATCATCCCACTTGAAGGTTACATCTGCAAAATAGAAAGTACGTTGGAGTTCTTGAGGAAGCTTTTTAAGCTGGCCGGTAAGGTTGAGCTCCGAGATCACTTTATCAGACTCTTCTAGTCCCATTATTTCTTTGATGCTCTTCTCGTAATTTGTTTTAGAAATGTCCATCGCTTGAAGGCTAGGCCATTCTTGTAATTGTTCCGTCATGTACTTCATCAAACTTTCATCAAAGAAGAAGTCGAGCGCGAAAACTCCATTTATTGTTGTTTCACCATTGATTGTATTGTGTTGAAGATCGCCGTAGCTGATTGTTTTAACATGACCATAATCAACGTCATAATTCAATTGACCATCGGCCACAATACTGCAGTCATCTGTATTTAATTGCACCAAGTTGCCTGGTAATCTGGCTTGTTTGATTTTATCTTTCGACCCAATAAGGTAGCGCTTCGTATTTGGATCATAGCGCAGGAATCCAGTGGCCGTAATCAATGCCACATCTTCTCTGTTGTTCTTTCTACTCAGGAAGCTACTGTAGAGATTAACCGGTGCTTCGCTGGCAATCATGACCCCTGCGCCAAGTTTAGCCATACCCAGGTCTCTCATGTTCGTATCAACAGGAATATAAATGTCTTGAGGATCGATAGGAGCTCTGAATTTGAACCAGTTTCTGCTAAGGCTTTCACAACTATGCATGATTTGAGTCCCCCCTTCAAAGGTCAGGTTCTTATCGTTTGCAGCGAGTTCAAAATCTCCTGAAAAGGCGAAGAATGGACTCAACATAAAGCCATCTTCTTCAGGTATTTTCCCTTTTCCTATGGTTTGATTTGTGGTGTCCACCTCTATTTTATTCAGGTGGATGATCTGTTCCATTTTATTTCCATCAACGTAAGCGATATCACCTTCTCCCTCATAATCGAACTTCCCGTTGATTTGCATTTCGGCGTTAAAAATTCTGTGGTATTGAGTCACGTAATTTGAGATAAGCGTGGCTTTACTAAGCGGGTCCATTTTCGCTCTTTTTCTTACCACTACCCTTCCAGAATCAGGAAGCACTTTTGAATCTGCCACTGCAATAAATTTGATTCTATCGCAAAGAATAACTGATTCTTTGATGTCGTAAATCGCCTTTGGTGCAAGGAAATTCAATGAGTCTTGAAGTTCGTTAACAGAGAAGAAATTAGAGTAGTTTTTATCCTCGCTTGTATCAATCACAAAATCCTCGGTAGCTTGTCGATTAGAAGAAAGCTCCATTTCGTTTTTGTCCATGAACCATTTGAACTCATCCATGAAGCAGATGTATTGGTTAGCAGGGAAGTCGATTTTCGTTTCGCCACCATTTGATTTGAAATCACCCGCTCTCTCATCGAAATCGATTTCTGCACTTACATTATTGGTTCTAAAAGCCAAGTTTTCGAGACCCTCTTGTGCCAGTTTAAATTCAGCTGTATCGGCAAGAATCTTTCTAGGATCATATCTGAACTTTTTAGAAGACAAGGTTGCCCCTTCGAAGTCCATATCCCCCCTTCCCGTCATACCTTCTGGCTGAAGGTAGAGGCTGCCAGTCAATTGGGCTTCATCTCTAAAGAATTGAATTCGTTCTTTAATCGTCGTTGCCCTAAATAAGTCTTTCTGAGGATAGAAAGCTATATCCACCTCTTGTGCTTTGGATCTTGGGACCCCTGGCTGACCTCTTTCCTCAAGATTTTCGAATGAAGTCGTTCGTCCTTTTGTTGAATCTGGGAAGAAAATAAATTGATCAGAATAGCTTTTAGAAGTGAGATAATCTAGCGCTCCTTTACCTTGTAGCCCCGTGTAATTCAGTTTTACTTCAGCAGTGAACTTCCCTTTCCCCACATAGGCAGGTAGACCTCCACCGCCTGTATTCATATCGAAACCAAGGGCATCATCATCCATCAGCACCAAAGGTTCTTTAATGTCTGGAAAGATATCTGAACTCACCAAAGTACCTTTAAACGATAGGTCTTCTTTCGAAAAGTTGTCAAGGCTATCGATTACATAAGGCTCGATTTGATAATAGAAGCGATCTCGGTCATAAACTCCACCTTGAATTCTACTGTTATCGTAGTAAACGTAAGACTCTTTGGTGCAGCTAAAAATGGGGTACTGCGGATAGTTTTCTGATTGAACACCAGACTTGTTAGTAGGGGCATCAATTTTGAGCGTACCGGCAATATCTTCAAGTACGTTTTTAACACGCTTCATGCTTTTTCTGCCATAAGCGTCTATTGATGACGTTTCATCTTCAACGTAAATCCGGCAGCTGTCTACATTGATCAGATCGATTTTAAAGGTTTCGTAATCGAAATAGTACTCTTTACCCATGAATTCAAAGTTTCCGGCTTTGACACGGCCTCCACATTTAAAATCACGGTCTTTCTTTAAAATAACTTCTTCTCTAGCTGGGTAGATATTCACATTTTGAGAATCTGAAAGTTGAATCCGTTGCACCCCTTTCACGAGCAAGTTATAATTCAATAGGTTAAGTTGAGCATTGTTGCCACCACCCACTTCTGAATTGAAGAGAAGTACATCATAATCACGCGCACCTGAGTTATTTTTAAGGTAATCGAAGAGCTTTTGGTTCACTTCCACCCATTCGTTGTCCAGGTTAAAATTCACGAAGCCCTGATTATTTAGTTCAATCAGCATGATCATTGTTTGTTGGTTGCTCAAGCGAAGAAAGGCCGCCAATTCTGAGCTATAGAAAACTCGAGACGAAGCGTAACGCGTGTAATCTCTAATTTCAACCAGTGGATGGGTCATGGCAATGCCCATCATCCCATCATAACGTGCTTTTTTATAGTAGTCTTTCGATTCAAATGCCGCCAAGTGTTGGGTGCTTCCAACAAGAGACCCCAATTCAATCAAGGGGTCATCGATATTCCAATAGAGCGCTTCGAAATACATGTCCACCTCATGATAGGTGTTCTTATATGGCGCTTTCGATAGGCCTTCATCGGTTCTTAACAGCGTGAGCCTTCTATCTGCACGGTCGAATTTTAGGTTAAGATCTGGATGAGAAATCGTGTCTTTATCAATAAAGAACATCGCTTCAGCATGCTGTGATGTGATTTTTTCTGGACGAATAGCGAATTCCAACGATTGAGAGATCAGGAATGGTATATCTTCTCTAAAGAAGGTTAGTTTAGCCGGCTCTTCGCGGGTTCCTGTTCCTGCTAATTTATTTCCCCTCATTGTAAAACCACCTTCGTAATCCACATTTTTCAGGAGGTTTTTAATTTCGAGACGTTGGTTATAGCTTTCAAACCTTGGGTAGGCAGCATCATCTCCTGTTCTATTAGCTAGTACCTTCTCATTTAACTGGCCGAGTAAAGGCTGTTCAAAAAACTCATTGTAAAAGAGAACGCTATCAACCAGAAAAGACGAACCCTTGATTCGAATCTCATAGTTCTTAAAAATGGCGTAGGTTGTAGTAGGATCGAAATCTGCCCTATCCCATGTTACCTTTCCCTTTGTTCCAATCCAACGCTCAGTGAAGGGATGAAACTCTCCCGAGGTTTCTTTGATTACAGAGCTATCCCCTTTTGAGTAGCAAATGAGGTCGCCTTCTGGATAAAGTATTTTGGGTATTGAGTCGTAAACAAACTGATAGTTCATTGATTTGAACTTCCATTGAACGGCATTTGTGCTATAGAACACCTGTTCTTTATAAAGACTAGCGCTATTGGCCAAGAATTCAGGAACGTACTTCTTTGCTCGCTTATCTGTGGTTAACTTCGAAATTACGGAATGCCATTCTCTGAATGTTTGATCGTCTTTCCCAGAAGTTGGAAAAGCCATTATCGCCAAGATATAACTTTCGAAAGCTGGATATGCAGGATGTTTTTGACCGAGAAGTTCATTGCATGTTTTGACCACTTGTTGCTGGTAAGCCATGGGATAAGATTCTGCCAAGAAAATTTCAGCAAAGTCTTTTTCAATGAACTTTTTCCCTTCCTTTTTGGAGCTGGAAAATAAGTCGGTAAGCTCTTTGATAAAAGCTTCTTTTTCTTCAGAAAACTTGGTGATTCGTTGAGCATCAGCCAAGAAGGGTGTGATTAGAAGGAAAAAGAAAAAGGTAATTCGAAGTCTCATAGTGAAATATCCAAAATCAAGGTGAACTGTTTGTAGTACATCGACCTATAATTTCGATTGACAATAATCAAACCGAAAAAGCCGAGTTCAAACTTATAACAAGGAACAACAAAGAGTTATTTCACGCAAAAAGAACTTTCAACAATCGTTCAACAGCAAAAAACTTCTAAGCCTTAAAGGAGCTTATTCCTTTTCTCCAATCCAGACCGCCCATCCCTCCTTTTCATCTTGGGCTATGAAAGCGATACCAAGATCAGCCGCTTGTTGTTGCAAAACAGGAACGTCGTTGGTAAAAAAACCACTTAAAAACAGCCTTGCACCTTTTTTCATTGCACGCGCATATCTTGGAAGTTGAGCTTGGAGGATATTTCGGTTGATATTGGCGATAATGCAATCGTATTGCACCTCTGGAATCGCCTCTTCCCCCCCGAGAATAGGAACAATGTTTTTACTTTGATTGAGTTCGATGTTCTCTTTGGTATTTTCAAACGACCAGTGATCAATGTCGATAGCATCTATTGAGGAAGCTCCTAGTTTTTCTGCTAGAATGGCCAAAATACCCGTTCCGCATCCCATATCGAGCACCTTTGCCTTTTCGAAATTGATGCTTTCCATGTTCTTCATGATGAGGAAGGTTGTTTGATGATGCCCTGTTCCAAAGCTCATTTGTGGTTGAATGAGCACTTCATGTTTAAAGCCTTCTTTTACATCGTGGAATGGCGCTCTTACCCGAACGAAATCTCCCACATCAATGGGGTGAAAACTAGCTTCCCATGTAGCGTTCCAGTTTTGATCTTCAAAATCCTTTTCCTCGAAACTGATTTCCCATTCTGCATGATCAAATTCTTGAAGGCTTAAGACCTCTTCTTTTTTATAGTGTTCTTTTGGAATGTAAGCTTCAAAGCCTTCCTCCGTGTCTACAAAACTTTCGAATCCCAGATCTGCTAAACGAGCGGTGAGAATATCTTTAACTGGAAACACGGGGTTAACCGTAAAAAAAAGTCCTTTATAATCCATTAAGCGAAGGATTGAATGATTGCAGCAAAGTCTTTCGCGCTCAAACTGGCCCCGCCAATTAGTCCGCCATCCACATCTTTCTGAGCAAATAACTCTCGAGCATTGCTTGGTTTACAGCTACCGCCATAAAGGATTGAAGTATTTTCAGCACATGCTTCGCTGAATTCATTAGCAATCCAAGAACGAATTGCCGCGTGCATTTCTTGCGCTTGTTCAGAGCTCGCCGTTCTTCCTGTTCCAATAGCCCAAACTGGTTCGTAAGCAATCACTATTTGTTTCATGGCCGTTTCATCCAAATCAAAAAGACCAGTTTCTATCTGTTCCTTCACCAAATCAAAATGCACCTCTTCCTCGCGATGTTCCAACAGTTCTCCGCAACAGAAAAACACATTCAAACCAGCGTTCACTGCTCGTTTCACCTTATCTGCAACTACTTCATTGGATTCATTGAAGAAGCTTCTTCGCTCGGAGTG
>Ga0209652_1004260_pt1 | contig 10111 bp, 7 predicted proteins | sample SaaInl74LU_5_DNA_FD_184641 | JGI IMG/M metagenome (GOLD analysis project Ga0209652, IMG submission 184641) | Marine microbial communities from expanding oxygen minimum zones in the Saanich Inlet - ESP_74LU_5_DNA (SPAdes) (version 2) | ecosystem: Environmental > Aquatic > Marine > Intertidal zone ...
GGGATTATCAATCAATGGTGGAACAGGAGCAATTGATGTTTCAGCATCAATACCAGGAACATATACCGTGACTTACACAACATCTGGTACTTGTCCAAGCAGTTCAAATGTAATGATTTCCATAGGCAGTGTATCTGCAAGTATGGATATCATCACAGCGTGTGATTCATATACTTGGATCGATGGCATTACTTATACTACTTCTAATAATTCGGCTACTCATGTTATCCCCAATGCTGCAGGTTGTGATTCTATTATCACTCTCAATCTGACGATTAACATCTCCTCTTCAAGTACCGATATTCAGTCTGCTTGTAATTCTTTTACTTGGATTGATGGAATTAACTACACTGCTAGTAACAATTCAGCAACATTCAATATTGTTGGAGGAGCTGCTAATGGTTGTGATTCTTTGGTAACACTTGATTTAACTATCATCAATTCCACTACTGGCACGGATACAAGAACTGAATGTAACAGCTATACATGGATTGACGGTAATATCTATACTGTAAGTAATAACTCGGCTTCTTTCAACATTGTTAGTGGTGCGGCTAATGGCTGTGATTCTTTAGTGACTCTGGATTTAACTATCACCAATTCCACTTCTGGCACTGATACAAGAACTGAATGTAATGCTTACACTTGGATTGATGGAAATACTTATACAGCAAGTAATAACTCGGCTACATTTAACATTGTTGGTGGAGCTGCTAATGGTTGTGATTCTTTGGTAACGCTGGACTTGACAATCAATAGTGTTTCAGACGTAACCACATCAATTTCTGGAGTAACAATATCTGCGAATAATACAGGGGCAACCTATCAATGGTTGGATTGTGATAATAATAACTCAATTATAAACGCTGAGACAGAGCAATCATTTACCGCAACAGCAAACGGTAATTATGCTTTAGAATTAACTGAAAACGGCTGTGTGGATACTTCTTTATGTGTTGCTATTACAACGGTTGGAATAATTGAGAATAGCTTTGGTAGTGATCTTATAATTTACCCTAATCCAACATCTGGAAATTTCTCAATTGATCTTGGTGCTATTTATGAATCTTCAGTAGTTTCAACCATTGATATTTCAGGGAAGTTAATCGAATCAAATACAATTACTCAATCACAAATTCTTAATCTTACTATTGCGGAACCTGCTGGAATTTATTTTGTTTCTGTTCAAGCAGGAGACAAAAAGGCCGTAATAAGACTAGTGAAACAGTAAAACGCATTTCTATTTTAAAAGTAAAGGGAGTAATAGATGGCTATTCATCTATTGTATTGAATTTAACCGACCTTTATCACAAATCCCAATGGTTCCAACACGAAAATTATTAGTTACTTTTAAGGACGCTAGAATCAGTCTGTTGCCTTCAAATCTGGTACAGCGATAATTTATTAACCCATCAAATTGTTTTATTACATGAAGGTTGAAATCGAACGTAAATTTTTAGTAAAAAACGAGGATTGGAAAAAGTTAATCGTAGAAAAACATAGCATCCAACAAGGATACTTAAATACAGATAAGTCTTGCAATGTACGCGTGAGGATAATGAATACAATGGCATTCTTAACCATCAAAGGCAAGCGCGTAAATACAGTAAGGCCAGAGTTTGAATATGAAATTCCGCTAAATGATGCTGAATCTATATTAAAATTGAGTAAGACCTCCATTATCAAGAAAACAAGGTTTACCGTTAATCACAAGGGCCAAATTTGGGAAATTGATCAGTTTGAAGGAGATAATCAAGGCTTGGTGATTGCTGAGATTGAACTTAAGCAAAAAGATGAGACGATTAGCTTACCCAACTGGATAGGAACCGAAATAAGCAATGATGATAGGTTTTATAATCTCTCACTTTCAGTTAATCCCTTCAAAAATTGGAACTAATCATAATTAATGTTGAGCGTATTTTAAACTTGAATAGCATCATTTATATTTCACGAAATACAATCGAATGAATGCGCTAAACTATATCTTTCTATTTTTAGCCTTAATAGCTGAAATTATAGGAACAATCGGCGGATTTGGTTCATCTGTATTTTTTGTTCCAATAGCTAATTTTTATTTCGACTTCGAATCCGTTTTAGGCCTAACCGCAATTTTTCACCTTTCAAGTAATTTGAGCAAAATTGTTTTGTTTAAGAAAGGACTTGACAAGCGCTTACTGCTGAATATGGGTATTCCATCCGTCCTTTTTGTTCTGATTGGTGGAATGCTAACCAAAGTATTTAACAATACATTTCTTGAAGTGTTTCTTGGAATATTTCTAGTTATCATAGCTCTTCTCTTCCTGATAAAAAAAGAACTCGTCATCAATCCAATTCGACGAAATGCAATCATTGGTGGGAGTTTGTCTGGATTTTCCGCAGGACTTCTCGGAACAGGCGGCGCTATACGAGGACTAACTCTGACAGCCTTCAACTTGGAAAAAAGCGTATTTATTGCCACCTCGGCTTTCATTGACTTTATGATAGATTTTTCACGCACCTTCGTTTACTATTTCAATGGATATATCCACAAACATGATTTGATTTATGTGCCCTTCTTATTCGTTATCGGGATTGTGGGAACAGCACTCGGAAAAAAAATACTCCAATATATCCCGCAGGATAAGTTTAAGAAAATTTCACTTATTCTCATCTTGCTCATTGGACTTTCAACCTTAATCAAACTCTTCTTTGATTAATAGAAAATTTGCATTTCTGCTAAAGCGTGGTATTTGCGCAAACCTAAATTTTCCTATATTTGAGACTCAGCTCCTTCGCTCCTTATGCTTATCTATTGCACCTACTGTTCCGCCGAAAAACACCCAAGCAAAGAGCCAATTGCAGCCATCGACTTATATAAAAGCACCCGGATACAAGAGGTCTATCAAATGGCATCTAAAGCCAATCTAGCTTTTTTTATTTTCTCTGGTAAACATGGGCTCATTGCTCCCAAACAAAGTATAGCCTGGTATGACCACCTGCTACAGAAGGAGGCTAGCTCTGCACATGCTGAATTCCTTGCAAAACAAATCCAATCATTCAACATCTCAGCAATTCATTTCTTCTCAAACTTCCCAGAAAACGATCCGCATTTACATACCTACATCCAATGTATAACCTTAGCTTGTAACTCTCGCAACATACCCATCCAAGTTTCTATCCAAGCTTTTGAAGATTGAGGTTTTTTCAGCTCCCAATGAGAACCTACATCCTAAACAAAATAGCTTTCCTCGTGTTTAGGTTTTAAAGCAAATTTGGGACAAATGGAAGTAACAGAAAAAATGCAAATAGAAATAGAGGGAGATAATCACATCATGACGAGCATTGAGACGCCCATACGTCATGATGCTTTCGAAAAAAGTGATGAAGAAAAGATTGAAATCATCCAAGATTGCTTTGCCGTAATCATGGAAACCCTTGGACTCGATTTAAATGATGACAGCCTAAAAGGTACGCCTTATCGTGTGGCAAAAATGTATGTACAAGAAATTTTTTCGGGCCTAAATCCAGCAAATAAACCTCAAGTATCTGTGTTCGATAACAAGTACGAATACAATAAAATGCTCATCGAAAAGAATATACGCCTGGGTTCTACTTGTGAACACCACTTTCTCCCAATTACAGGCCTTGCGCATGTAGCTTACATCTCCTCTGGTAAGGTGATTGGTCTTTCTAAAATCAACCGTATTGTGGATTACTATGCTAAACGTCCGCAGGTACAAGAGCGCATGACCGTTCAAGTTTATAATGCATTGAAAGAAGAACTAAACACCGAGGATATCATCGTTGTTATGGATGCTGAACACCTCTGCGTATCAGCAAGAGGCATCAAGGATAACTCGAGTTCAACCGTTACGATGGAATACGGCGGTAAGTTCAATAAAGCGAGCCACAGAGATGAGTTTTTGAGGCTGATTGAGCAATAGCTAAACCAAATGTTCAATAAATGGAGATCATGAACGCCCCCTTTTTAGCCTTGCCGTTTTTTCATTAGCTTTTACTAATTTTATCTCCAATTAACAGCCTACCTTCTCATGAAAAAATATTTCAGTTTAGTTCTCCTATTATCTTGTTTATTTGTTTTTAGCTTCAGTCAAAAGAAGAAAGAAAACAAGGACGAAAAGAAAGATGATTTAAGCAGCATTTTCAGTGGCTTAAAGTTTCGTCACATCGGACCAGCTTTTATGTCTGGAAGAATCTCCGATATTGTTATCCATCCTGCCAATCAAAATACCTGGTATGTAACGGCTGGTTCTGGTGGAGTATGGAAAACAAATAATGCAGGTAATTCATGGAGTTCTCTCTTCGACGGTCAAAAGTCATACTCCATCGGATGTATTGCACTCGACGCCCAAAATCCGGAAATTGTTTGGGTTGGTACGGGCGAAAATGTGGGTGGTCGCCACATAGGATATGGCGATGGCATTTACAAAAGTGAAGACGGAGGAGCATCATGGAAAAATATGGGCCTTGAAAAGTCAGAGCACATTTCCAAAATAATTGTACACCCGAAAGACCAAAATACGGTTTGGGTTGCTGCTCAAGGTCCTTTATGGAGTAAAGGCGGCGAACGTGGCTTATACAAAACTACTGACGGAGGAGAAACATGGACAAAGATATTAGGGGATGATGAATGGGTTGGAGCAACAGATATCTTAATAGACCCGCGAAACCCTGAAATACTTTATGCAGCAACCTGGCAAAGACACCGAACAGTGGCGGGTTACATGGGTGGCGGTCCGGGAACTGCCATTTACAAGTCGACTGATGGTGGAGACAACTGGAATAAACTTACTAATGGCCTACCAACAAGCAATTTGGGTAAAATTGGCTTAGCGATTTCTCCTCAGCAACCAGATGTGGTTTACGCGGCTATTGAACTGGATAGACGGACAGGCGCTGTGTACAGAAGTCAAAATCAAGGAGCTTCTTGGCAGAAAATGAGCGATGCCGTATCCGGGGGGACAGGTCCACATTATTATCAGGAATTGTATGCCTCACCGCATACCTACGGGGAGCTATACTTGGTGGATAATTACATGCAAATCTCTTACGATGATGGTAAAACTTTCGTTCGAATGAATGAGGACGAAAAGCACGTAGATAATCACGCGATAGCCTTCAAATCCAATGATCCCAATTATATTTTAGTTGGTTGCGATGGTGGCCTATATGAGAGTTTTGATAAAACCAAAAATTGGAAATTCATCGATAATCTGCCGATTACACAATTCTACAAGATTGCAGTGGATGATGCCGAGCCTTTCTATTATGTTTATGGCGGAACGCAGGACAATAATACACAAGGTGCGCCATCCAGAACAGACAATGTACATGGAATTCGCAATGCAGACTGGTTTGTAGTACTTGGAGGTGATGGACATCAACCAGCAACCGAACCGGGCAATCCAAATGTCGTTTACGCGCAATGGCAACAAGGAAACTTGACGCGTCACGACCGCCTGAGTGGAGAAAATGTATACATCAAACCGCAACCCGAACTAGGCGAAAAAACCGAAAGATATAACTGGGACGCACCTATCCTAGTAAGTCCACACAATCCTACAACCATCTATCACGCATCTTATCGTGTATGGAAATCTGAAGATCGGGGCGATTCATGGGAAACGATATCAAGTGATTTAACCAAAAATATTGAACGAATTCAAACACCTTTTTACGGCGAAAAACAAAAATGGGATAACCCTTGGGATATATACGCCATGTCGGACTACAGCACCATCACATCGCTTGCTGAATCCCCTATTCAAGAAGGCTTGATTTATGCTGGAACCGACGACGGATTGATCCAGGTAACCGAAGACGGTGGAGCTAACTGGAGAAAGATTGATTTTACCCAAATAGATGGCCTGCCGAATACCGCTTTCGTGAATGATATCAAAGCCGACTTGTATGATGAAAATACCGTTTATGCCGTCTTTGATAATCATAAATATGGCGATTACAACCCTTACTTGTTTCAAAGCACCGATAAAGGTGAAACCTGGTCGAGTATAAGCAATAACCTACCCGAGCGAACATTGTTATGGCGCATTGTTCAGGACCATAAAGAAAAGAACCTCATGTTTTTAGGTACGGAATTCGGCGTGTATTTTACCATGGATGGAGCGCAAACCTGGATGAAATTCTCCAATGGATTACCCAATATTTCGGTGCGTGACTTGTGTATTCAAAAACGAGAGAATGATTTAATCGTAGGAACTTTTGGTCGTGGCATATATATCCTTGATGATTATAGTTCCCTGCGTGATTTTGATGTTCAGGATAAAGAACTCGAAGCGAAATTATTCACTCCGAGAAATGGACTTTGGTATATGCCGCGTAAAATCCTTGGCTGGGATAAACAAGGATCGCAAGGGGATGATTACTTCGTTGCAGATAATCCACCTTTTGGCGTAGAATTCACTTATTATCTTCAAGATACTATACCAAGTATGCAAGCGCTTCGATTAAAGGAGGAGAAAAGTATTGAAGAAGATAAAGGCATAGTAAGTGTGCCATCGTGGGATGTACTGGAAGAAGAGAAAAACGAGCTAAAACCTGCCATTTACATCTTCATTTACGATGATGAAGGAAATATCCTCAATCAATTAAAAGCCAAAAATAATAAGGGGTTCAATCGTGTAGGTTGGGATTTAACTACAGCAGCTATTTATACCCTATCCGCAGAAAATATGGAGAAAGATTTCAAAGGCTATACTGTCGGACCCGGCGAATACACTGCTGAACTATTCAAACGAGTCAATGGGGTTTACAGCTCAATCAGTGACAAAACGTTCTTCAAGGTTAAAGCCATAAATAAGCTTGCACTACCTGGAGGCTCATCCGATGATGTCGTTACACACTGGAAAAATATCATGGACCTCCGTTCTCAATCCACAGATTTAAGCAACGAGCTAAGAAAGGCAGAAAACGCACTGTCGCTGATGCTTAAAGCCTACGAAAAAGCGCCAGCTAGTGATGAAGAATTATTAAAGCGTTTAGTGGGAACCAGAGAAGAAATCAATAACCTAAAAGTTTTCGTTTGGGGAAGTGAATCGCGAGCGGAAGTTGGCGAAAAAGACGAATACCCAACAATCAGCACCTACATTTGGGCTGCTAGTTCCTCAGGGTCAACTTATGGACCGACTACAGAGCAAATAAAATCGCTTCAAAAGGCATCTACGCTCATAAGTCAATCCCAATCCACACTTGACTACATACAGGATGAAATTTCGACACTCAAAAACATGCTTGAGGATATTAAGGCACCGAAAATTGAGTATTAATAAATTATAAGGTACTAAAAATAATCAATCGATTTTTGCCGATATATAGGTAGTTGTTTTACACAAAATTTGTGTAATTTTAAATACGAAACTAGACCTAAAGGATTCTTATGAAAGGCGTAATTTTTAATATTGCAGAAAATTATATTATTGAAAAGCATGGTTATGAAACACTTAAAGAAATCGTAACGGCTTGCTCATTAGAAACAAAAGAACCTTTTGTAGGTCCCAACACCTATCCAGATGCTGATTTATTAGAGATTGTAGGTAAAGCGGTTGAGATTTTGAAAACAGATCTAGGCAGTTTTCTTAAAAGTTTAGGACATTACTCTTTTCGTCAACTTTCAGACAGACACCCAAACTTTGTGGAAGGATATACCCACCCGAAAGACTTTCTTTTAACGGTAGAAGGTGTTATTCATATGGAAGTTCGTAAATTATATGAGGAGAGTAAGCTACCTACATTTCAATACCAAGATTTAGGTGAAAACGAAATGATTGTCACCTATTTCAGTGAAAGAAAACTCTATCCTTTTGTAGATGGTTTAATTGACGGCGTAGTCGACTATTTTGGGTATAAGGCAGAAAAAAAATCTACCATCTATGAAAAAGATGGTGTAGAACTTTGTGATTTTCACATCAAATTTAGTGCATGAGCGAACTGGATATCTACAAAGAAAAGTTGGAGCGTGCCGAACACAAAATTCGTATTCTAGAAGATTTAATAGAAAACAAGTCTCGAGAACTTTATAAGAAGAATGAGGACTTAGTTAAACTCAACGAAGAAATTACCAACTGGACGTTTGCCATAGGTCACGACCTTCAAGAACCTTTGCGAACCCTTATTGGATTTAGCGAAATACTGGGGACCAAATGTGTTAAAAGTGCTGATGATAGTAATTCGGAAGCACTTGATGAATGCATGGTGAAATATATCGACCATATTCAAAAATCTGCCTACCAAATGCAGGCCATGATTTTAGGAATACTCGAGTTTACACGAATTGGTAAGAAAGTCGCTTTAAGTTCTGTTGATACTAAGCAAATTCTGGAACAAGTGATTCATGGCTTAACTGCGCAAATCCAAGCGAATCATGCCATAGTTACATTTGATTCACTTCCTAATTTTATTGGTTACAAATCATACATTGCCCAATTGTTTCAAAATTTAATTTCCAACGGCATCAAGTTCGCCCAAGCCGATCGCGCACCAAAAATTAAGATTAGCGCTGAAGAGTTAGAAGACAAAATTAAATTTAGCGTTAGCGACAATGGTATTGGGATTGATGAAACTAATCATCAATTGATATTCAACATGTTCAAGCGCGTAAATTCTAGAGAAAATTACAAAGGATACGGCATAGGTTTGGCCCACTGCAAAAGAATCGTTGAACTGCATGGCGGGGAGATTCAAGTTGAGTCAAGCAAAGGCCAGGGAAGCACGTTTCATTTCACTATTAGTAAAGAACTGGGAAATAAAGTTTCAATATAGTCGCTTCGTCTCTTATCCACCAATCAGGTTTAAAATCTCGCTTACTCCTTGGACCTGGCTTTGTTCAAAATCACTTTACAATATGACTTTTGTCACTTTCCCTTGAGCAGATTTTACTGAACTTTGGAAAATAAATTTAAGACATGAGATACCTTATACCCTTTTTACTATTTATTACGCTGTTCCACGTCAAGGGACAATCAAATTTTCCTTACAGTGTTGAACTGCAAGCAGTATCGATACCTAACCTTCCGGGCCTTCACTCATTTGCTTTAGGTCAATATGATGGAAAAATCCTCCTCATTGGCGGAAGAAATGATGGACTCCATGCGCGGCAGCCATTCAATGCTTTTCCAGCCAACTCCAATAACACCCTACTCTATGTTGTTGATATTGAAAATCAGCAAGTGTATTCAAGTGACCTGAACAGCTTAAGTGTATCACTTCAAGAGCAGTTGCAGTCAACCAATATGAATTTCAAACAAGACGGAAATACCTTGTTCATCATCGGCGGATATGGTTTCTCCAATACGGCCAATGATCATATAACCCATCCTTACCTCACGAGTATAGCGCTTCCAGAGGTTATCTCGGCTATTGTGGATGGCTTGCCTTTTAGCCAATATTTCAAACAAATACAAGATCCCATATTCGCGAATACAGGCGGACAGTTAGGGAAAATAGGAACTATCTTTTATTTAGTTGGTGGCCAAAAATTTGACGGAAGGTATAACCCGATGAACCATCCGACGTTCACACAAACGTACAATGAAAAGATTCAAAAATTTACCATTGATAATAGTGGGAATCAATTATCTTATGCCAATTACACTGAAATTATTGACCAAGTGCACCTGCATCGCCGGGACTACAACCTTGTTCCGCAAATATTCCCTGACGGCTCAGAAGGGTACACCATCTCTTCCGGTGTATTTCAACTCAATGTTGATCTGCCCTTTCTTTACCCGGTAGATATCACAGCCAACGGACACACCCCGCAAACCAACTTTAATCAGTATCTCAGCAATTATCACAGTGCTAAATCAGCTATGTACGATGAGGAAAACAACGTGATGTATTCCATATTCTACGGCGGAATGAGTCAATATTATTATGACCAAGGCAACTTGGTTCAAGACGACAATGTTCCTTTTGTGAATACTATCAGTATGGTAAGCAGAGATAGTAATGGTGATTTGGCAGAATTTGTTTTGCCTGAAGTAATGCCGAGTTTAGAAGGTGCGAGTGCGGAATTTATCCCAAATCACGATTTACCCTATACCACTAGTGAAGTACTTCGATTAAATGACTTGAGCGAAGACAGTTCTATTAT
>Ga0209652_1004262_pt1 | contig 10107 bp, 4 predicted proteins | sample SaaInl74LU_5_DNA_FD_184641 | JGI IMG/M metagenome (GOLD analysis project Ga0209652, IMG submission 184641) | Marine microbial communities from expanding oxygen minimum zones in the Saanich Inlet - ESP_74LU_5_DNA (SPAdes) (version 2) | ecosystem: Environmental > Aquatic > Marine > Intertidal zone ...
GCGGAAGATTCAGTGCAATTGAATAGTGAAGAAGTTATCAATAATAACGGCGATGCTTCCGGTGCCACAGAAGAAGAAGATGTCAATATTAATGTTGGCGCTTCCGTAACCACGCCTGATTCCGAAACCGTTGACGCGGCACGTACTGAGAAAGTGGAAACCTCAAGTCCCGATGGTCCAAATGAAAGTGGCGCAGTGGAGGATTTATTGAATCTAGCACCTAGCGAGCCTTCTGCAGCAGTCGTCACTTTATCAGCGACCATTGCTAGTCAAGTTGTTGCTACAGAGGATTCGCAAATGAATTGTGAAGAGGTTATCCATATTAATGATGACGCTCCCGAGGCCACTGACATGCAACCAAGTGACGAATCTATTCCTCCAGTCCTCTCCAGTGGCGGTGGTATTGAAAATGTAGCCACGGAGACAGAAGGATCGATTAGTGACAACATCATCACCGATGCCGAAGAAGGGGATGATGCCCAAATATATGCCGAAACAAAGATTGATACAGTTGAGGATATGTCGTCTCCACCAACAAATGAACCTTCCGCAACAATTGTAGCGTTAACAGAGAGCACGAGCAATGATTTGAACAAAGAATCGACGCAATTAAATGTTGTCAGTAACAATATCGAGGTATCTCCCGACGCTACGGATATACAAACAAACGAAGTTGGCAATACAAACATTCAAGAGGACACACATCAGGGAGAAGAAGGCGTGGACGAAGTCCAAACTATTGAAGAACAAGATGGATTCAATATGACCCCTGAACAGAACAAAGAAGAAGCAAAACCTATAAGTAGTGTATACGCTGAACCACACACCGAGGAAGAGACGGAATGGATATCGATGGGATTGAGTCTAGGAGACGCTCTGCGTCAAATTGTGGCTTTGACCGATGAAAGAGATTCTGCACTTGCAATTTGTCAGGAAAAAGATGATGTCGCTACACAGGCAGAATCTTTACTCGTAGAAGTCCAGGTAAGATTAGAAGCTGAAATGAACCGACGAGCTGAATCGGATTCCAAAGCTCGAAAGTTACTTGAGACAATGAAAGCATATGAAGAGCGATTGGAGTCATACGAAAAAATGGAAGATGAGCTAGAAGCTGCTCAAGCAAATCTTGTTACGACCGTTTCGGAAAAGTCTAAATTGGAGTTGGAGATAGCCAAGTTGCGTGAGGTGAGGGATGAGTCTGAGAGAAAGGAAGCAGTACTCTCTAACAGGCTCAATGAAGCGAAGAAGAAAGAAGCTAACAAATCAAACACCGCCGGGCGCTTGGAACTCGACAACGAGGAGCTTAGAGCTAACCTCGAAAGTACCAAGGCAGAGCTTGAATCAACTTCGAAGGCAAAGGCTAAACTCGAGGGCACTATGGAGAAATTGAAAACCAAAGCTGTTGAGAGAGTCAAGCAAGCAGAAACTGCGCTGAAGGAAGAGCGTGAATTGAATGAGGAACGGAAAAAGAAGATGAAAGTATTTGTAGAGACAAAGGCCGAAGAATTGAGAGAGGCAAAAGAAAGTGCAGGTGATATGCAAAAGGAGTTACAAGAGACTCGTTCTTCACTCACTGCTAGCCGGGAACGGGAAGAATCAATTCAGAAGGACTTAGAAACTGCACGATTAAAGTATAGAGAGGTTCAACGAGATATGGAACGAATGAAAAGAAACGCAGAAGCTCTGCACAGCATGGGTAACAACTTGGAACAAGAGCTGGAAAAAAGTGCAAACGAGACAGAAGAGCATAAGAAGAAGAGAATATCCGCAAAGCACGAGCTCATGACAATGATGCGGACACTGGAAGTCGAAAAGGGAGTGAGTGAAAAGCTACGAGAGTCAATGAAATTCACGTTTGCCCCGAAGGCTCAAAGTCAACAGCAGCTACTATCAGAGTGCCTACGTGACTTGGAACAGGAATTAGATCGCCTATCCATAAAACTGGGGAAATCTTTGCCACCACAATCGCAAACGGATGACTCAGGGCCTTCAAAGAACGAGGAGGGAATGGAGCGAACTGAATCTAATGGCTCTGGAAAGAAAACGAGAAGAGGGCGTGCATCTAAAGCAGATATGGATACCGAGCGTCTCATTTCCAATCTCGAGCAGGAGACACAGTCTGTAAGCAAAGGAATCATGGCGCTTGTAAGCAGCATTGAGAGAATGAGGGTCCTGCTAGACGAAGGCAATGCATTCAACTGCATGGCATTTTTTTCGAACCAGTTAGGGTTGGCAATCGGAACGGGAGAAGCCCGTCATCAAAGACTAGGTGACGAGACTCCCGCTGATGATCCCGAAGAGACCATGTCAATTACTTCTTTCAATCAAAGATAGCTGAGATTAAAATCAAATATAATTCAAGTGACGATGTCTTATTTTAACCTGTCTAGACTACAATATCATTCTAATTCTTCAAGTTGTTCGGCTAATTCAAGCCATTCTAGCTCCTTCTCTTCTATTTCTTCTTCGACTTTGTTCAGATTGTCAGTAAGATCTGCCAACACAGTCCAACCTTCATCCGAAGAACTATCTATAGAGCTCTGTAACTCAGCAGCTTTTGCTTTCAACTTCTCTATCAGAGGCTCAATTTTTGCAAGATCTTTCTTCATCTTCTTTATTGAATTCATGCGCGCAACTCGTGTGGCTTTGTCCTCAACTGGTGCCTTTTCCTCGGTACTTACAGGACCTGCAGCAGCATCATCTTTGTTCTCCTGTTCAATTAGGCATTCAGCGTAATCTGACAATGAAGAACAGCGCAAAGAAAAAATAGATCAGTCTTTGATTTGTGATCTACAAGAGTGTAAGCTAAATATCGATGTCTATTCACTGACTCACCTGACAATGATCCAAGGTAATCATTCACGATACCATTGCCCTCAAACACAAACAGATGGTTTGTAACTGTGTCCGTAAATGATCTGTCGTGACTAACAATGACCAATACACCTTTGTAGTCCTCAAGATAGGTCTCAAGAGCTCTTAGACTGTCTAGATCGACGTCATTCGTCGGCTCATCAAGTATTAAGAAGTTTGGTCTCTTCGCAAGAACAGAGAGTAACTGCAACCTACGCCTTTCGCCCCCAGACAGCATCGATACTCGTTCAGGCCAACGATTTCTCGGAAACTGAAATTGCTTGAGCATTTTCATTGCTTCTTGTGGCGCTTCACCCATTACTTTTCCAGCCCCTGCTTCAACGCGTTCCTTTACAAATTCTAGGCAGGTTTGCTCTTCGTCAAGGAACGGGATTCCCATTTGATCATAAACACCAAATACAACCGTTTCACCAGATTCGATGGTTCCGGAGTCTATGCTTTGGTCGCCATACAAACTGCGGATGAACGTTGACTTTCCTACGCCGTTTCTACCTACAATACCTATTCTATCGCCCTTATTAAAGTCATAAGAGAAGTCATCCAACATCTTTTTATCACCAAAGCTCAGAGAAACATTCCTCATTTTCAAGATGTTACCTCCCAGTCTCCGTTGACCCTCATCAGATAGCTCAAGAGCGGGATCTTTTACTCGTGGTTTTGTAGATTTTTCCAATTGATAGAAGGACTGCTGCCTAGCCTTCTGTTTTGTTTGTCTCCCCTGCGGCTGACGTCTCATCCAAGAAAGTTCTTTCTTATACATTGCCTTGGCTTCACTGTAAGCTTTATCTTCATTTGCAAGTCTTTCTTCCTTCCCTTGCAAGTAAGCGGCATAATCACCTTCGTAGGTGTAGAATGATCCTCTGTCCAGCTCCAAGATTGAGCTGCACACATCGCCCAAGAAGGCACGATCGTGAGTAACCGTTAACAATGTCATCTTTTTCTTCTCTCGAAGCAAGTCACTTAACCAGCGAATTGCTGCCAAATCCAAGTGATTGGTTGGCTCATCAAGAATGAGGACGTCTGGCTCTCTTACTAATGCTGCAGCAAGTGCCACACGCTTTCTTTCCCCTCCAGACAAGGAACTAAGTGGTTGATCCTCAAGTTGCTTTACTCGTAGCTTTGTAGATACTTCATCTGCTTTTGTCAACACGGACCAACCATCTTTTGTATCCATCAAAGTAGAAGCAGCGGAGAATGCATCTGGGTCTGTTGCTGCATTTAAAGATGCAATTCTGTATTGCTGCACAACTTCATAAACCGACATTTTTCCAGAATTAACACCTTTGGAAGAAGTATCTATTGATACAACACCTAACAACGCATCTGCCACTGTTATACCAGATGGAGATGGAGGTTCTTGCTCAACAAAGGCTACTGTAACATCCCTCGGGCATTCAACTTCCCCAGTGAAGGGTACATTATCCCTAGCTTTCCCATTATCACTTCCATAACCGCATGCCTCAGCTAAAATTCGAAGGAAAGTTGACTTGCCGCAGCCATTGCGCCCGACCAATCCAACTCGACCTCCACGCGGTAAGATATATGATGCAGATTGCAGTTGATAGGTATAACCTCCATCAAATGAACATGTCAGCTCTCTTGCTGTGATGGCTGGAGGTCCCGAGACGATGGAAGCGGAAGGTTGTTCATCAGTTGTGTCAGCTACGGATGAGAGAAGTAATGTGTTTGAAAGTGGATGATGATGTGCAGCGAATGGAACTATTGACTGAAAGCAATGCACTGAAACAAAGGCATTGGAGAATAATAAAGTTAGTAGGAGAGAATTCAGTGATTTGACCAGGAGGACGTGCGTTTTGGAGGCGGAGGCCATGGTGGCGATGTCCTATTCTGCAAAAAGTTGTAAGGTGATGAAGTTCGTGCGTAGGGGGAACCGGGGAAGGTCGACGGAGCGGATGTCTCGATTGCGGTGGGTCCCATCTGCTGGTTTTGTTGTCAATCGAGATCGAAATCAACCGTTTCATTTTCACGTGTCTTGCTCTTGCTGAAAACAATGCAGCGGTGAAAATGAAACATAGCTCGCGGAGAACTCAATAGCACCATGGTCGGGGAAGAAGAAGTAGAAGCGTGCCCATCAAGTGCCGCCGCCGCCGATGTTGCTGCGGCTGCCCCAAATAATGACAATGACAATAAAATCTCAGAAGAAAAGAAGACCGATGAAGGTCCCGCCAGCGGCGGTATTCTACGCTCCTGGAATCACAGCGCGGCCGACATGACTGTTGCAACAGGCGATGGACACCCTACAAAGGCGCCGTTGGGTAAATTTGAGGACAGTAATGTGGATGACACCCCATATGAGCACGGCTTTGAGCCAGGTGATCACATCATACGATGGGATATGCTCCCAATACTTTGGCCGATCCAAATTCATGGCATTGTACTGGAAGTTAGTGATGACAAAACCACTGTCACCATTTGTGATTTTGGAATAACAACTGTCAAAAATGATGTTGTGGAAAAGAAAATGGCCAAGGCTGGGAAGGAGAAGGATGTTGAGAAGATGTTAGAAGAGGAAAATGCCAAATTTACTGAGGCAATCCAGGATGAAGGGAAGTGTGATACAGGAACACAAAGTGACGGAGTAAATAATGCAAGTGCTGCCGGTGAAAAAAAGAAGGAAGGGTCAAAGAATCGCTTAAATATTGTCATTCTTACAAAATGGTCAGACCTGCGCAAGTGGAAAAAAATTAATTATGAGGGACAAGGGTTACTCAACAAAGGAGGTGGGATGGGCAAAAATCTGGAAAAGTTGGGCAAAAAGACAGAACAGCTTTGGACTTCTGTTACCAAATCATTTGTTAGGAAGGAAATTACCGAGTCCAAAAAGGCAGTACACCATGCACCATCAGTCCGGTACGATGTGGATGATAAAGGTTTCTGTGTTCATCACCCTGAAATTCAACTTAAGCGACGACGAGAAGGAACAGGTGACAATGGCCAAGATGATTGGTCAGTTGTCAGGAAAAAATGTCCTGAGTGTATACTGGAAGACTGCCCTGCCATGATGGGGGGAGGCAGTCCACCATCGAGAACCTCCACAGTTGAATCTGAACCCACTTTTTCGAGCGCCGAAGAAGATGGCCGTGAGAAGGGCGCCGAAGAAGGTGAAAAGACTGATGCCACTGCGTTGAGTCTGAGTGATAGTGACAGTATCCTGGCTCCTTCGGGTTTAAATCTTACACGTGCTGCAAGTAGCAGTTCAAGCGCAGATGCCCAAGATGTTTCGCCTGACGTTAGCAAAACTGATGCCAAAGATGCTTTGGAAGAACCAAAGACATTGGCACAAATGATAACAGAGGCGAATAACATCGATAAACGCACGGTACGGAAAGCCGTTGTGAAAACTGCTCCGGTATCGCCAGAGAAGGAACAGAGCTTCGGAAAACTATCTTCCTGGCGGCAGGGATCTTTCATGAAATCAGTGTCTGGTCTATTTTCGTCGCAGAAAAGTGAAAAGGATGAAGAATCTTTAAATACAGAAGAATCAACGAGCCCATCTGAAGTCAAAGGTGAAACAGATGAATCTAAAGCGAATGAGCTTCCAAGATCAGATCCAGCTGTACTCGTATTGGCACGAACACGTTTCATCTTAGAGCACGGGGAGGAGATCTTGCCGCCATATCATATTATCAACTCGAATTCTGAATGCATTGCAGTCTGGTAAGTGTTACATTTGTGTGTGTAAATTCTGTCGGAAAGGCACCAGGCACCATTCTCCTAACTTTGTTTTCTTGTATACCACTTTTCAAAGGTGCAAGACGGGACGCTGGTCAACACTTCAGGCATCTGTCTTTTTGCACTCAACAGCAATTGGTAACGCCAAGTCGTCAACCGTAGCTGGCATTGGGGTGGCAGCGGCCAATCCATTTCTCATTCCTTTAATGGCAGGAATTGGCATCGCTGCAGTCGGTACTCCATGGCTTCTTTTGAAGATGGCCAACGATAAGTGGACTGAAGCAACGCAGAGTTTGAATGATCAGTTTTGGATGCAAGCGAAGCCCGAGGTATTCGTTGACTGTATCGAGAAGTGGGGCAAGCTAGGCTAAAGGCAGTGTGTGTTGACATCTACAACTCTTTATGTTAATGACGTTCAAACAATTTTAAGGTTCCAAATATAAGACAACATCTATTGACGCTTAACAAGCACCTACACATCTTTCCAGACACAACTGAACTGACTTATACATCTACACTCTATGGTATCATCCTGTACAGAGGCGCAAACTGGAAACAAACTCACGCCGTTCCAGAAGCACATTGCGCAGCGAGGCTTATTTGTGCTTGGCTCGAGTTCAACTGCACTGCTTCACAGAACAAGAGGTATGGCAGGAATGAAAGGAACGCGTGAAAAAGAGTGTGCGACCAGCCACCAATGGGATACTTGGAAAAGGAGTATCCGGCCGAGATGAACATTAGTAAAAATTTGCAGAAGAGAAGGTAATGCCCGTGTAGTAGCACTGGTGTTACATAGAACAGAATTGACAACCCTACCCGTCTAAGATTTCGCTTTGGACAAATCTTGGTCTCGAAATGTTTTACGGCTGAATCGAGGTTGAATGCTACATTAAGTAGGAAGTAATCGATCCTTCCTGTCGTTCCATATGATGCGCATGCGGAAGCAAAATGGATGAAAGCATGATCAAGCCTTCGACTCCAGTGGGGTATGCGCTTTGATCTGATGATGATATGAATAGAGTCGAGAGTAGGCTGTGAGAATGATACGAGAGCAGAGGGTCACCTCTCATAGCAAGCACACCATTCACTTACGGTTCGAGTCTCATGCAATACCAGTGAAACAAAATGCTGAAAATTGGATGAACAATACCAGTCATTGCAATAATCATCACTGCTGGCGGTGGAAGCGCAGTCAAATGAGGAAACATGGGATGATCGATACATCCTAAATTCTCTGCCCATCTATACTCATCTCCCAAGAAATGAGTCAACCAGATACTTTGTTGTTGTATAATTGGATTACTGGCGTAGTAGGCCATTTCTGTAGCTCCTATTGCCCAACTCCCCGATAACACATAATAGGCACTGAAAACCATCTGGGGGATCATTGTAATAGCATTGCATGCTTCTTGCAGCGGTGACATTACCCTGTTATCCAAGTATGCCTTGGCATCGAATGTATCATTCGCTCTCTTCTTCGTATTAACCAATTCATCTAGGGAAGATGACGAAGATGCATTGCTGCTACTATCACTTCGAGACAGATGAATGTCGATTGTTGTAAAGGAGCTTCTCTTTTGTGGAGCGTTCTTGGTTTTCATTGTTACACTAGGAGTATATGCATATGATAGGTTATCGCGATGAGTTGTGCCGACAGTATGAATGACACTGCAGACATCGGGGAAAAGCAAAGTGTGCGTTGCTTGGATGGCGTTGCCGACAGTTGGAGGCTGGGCGTCATTGTCGCAGTGGGTCGCAGGAACTTTTTGGTGCCGGTTGCCGACGCGAAAGTCGAGTGAATTCTGTAACATTCGTAACAAACACCTGAAACATCAACCATAAATAATTTACGCAGGCAATGATCAATAATGATAAGCATTGCAACTTGACATCAAGCAAAAGGGAGCACTATGACAGAGTTCGATACCAACATGAATACAAGAAGTTCGTTCGCTCGTCCGATATTGCATTGGAGCAACTCGAGGAATGTTACTCCCAGTCTCTTATCAACAGAGAAGAAACTCGTCAAGAAACAATTTGGCGAAACATTTGCAAACTAAATGATCTTGTATTCAGTAAAGAATGGTCAGTGTTCCGGAGAAAGAAGGTTCTGAAGGAACTATATGATCATTTATTTCGATTGGAAAACAATAGATGTGTATCTAGACCGAATTTTGACGTTTGTCTAAAGTTATGTTGCGGCGAAAGTTGCAAACCAGGTTCTGCGAAAGAGCGAAGCGTGCTACTTGCTTCGGAAGCTGTATTTAACTCGTTTGATTCTCTTCACCGGGGAATGATCAATTGGAGATTGTTTCTATTTTATCTTCATTTCTTGTCAGAGCCGACGTTGAGTTGTGAAGAGCAATTGAGGAAAGCATTTATCGTCATCAGCAGTACTGATGGATTGGATGCCGAGATTGCCATGAAGCCATCAATTGATCTGCAAGATTTAGCATCTATATTATTTCCTTTAGTCAAGAGTAGTGCTACAGAAGTTGTACTGAATGCATTGGATGAAGCCTGGGCTCTAGTGAATGTATCTGGAATCAAGCAAGTCAACAATAGAAATCTATCTTTGCACTTGTTTGATAAGATGCTCAATCAGATGGTGATCCAACGACTCTTTGCTAGATCCAACTCAATTTGGGGTAGAGGGGTCGTTTTACCTGTTGATATTTGCCGCTGGGAAGAGGAATTCTATAACGTTACATTGCTCGAGGTCATCAAAAACGCTAGGCTTGAACAGACAATTAGAGACAAGCTGGCTAGAGATGACTGTCAAAAGCGACGACAAGCGTACCGGTGCTGGCTTGAAATTTTCAGACGTCAAAAGAGCTTGCGACACACATTTGATGCAATAAATTGCATGGTCGCTATGAATCTGAAAACTCGAGGTTATCGTGCACTAGCGTCGTGGAAAACGAAACAACTCTCGGCACGTGATATACAGCGAGTAGGAAGAGGTTTTCTGGGAAGGATAAAAGCAAGGATTTGGTCAATGATGAATGAGTCGGCAACACTGATACAGACTCACTCACGAATGTACCTCGCAAGACTAAAATTACAGCAACTGCTATCGGCATATACCTTGGCAGTTATCAAGGTTCAATCTCTAATAAGGGGTGTGCTGGCAAGACGGCTTGCACTAAGAAGGTTAATGACATTGGTGGAGAAAGAGCGAATGGACAACGCAAGCAAAATGCAACGGTATGCTTGGGATAGAGGTATGTGGTGTTTAACGAGGTTACAATCTCATGCGAGGAGGAAAAATGCAGTTACTTTAGTCAACCAGCTTCGTCAGCAGAGGAGGAGAGAAGCTGAAGTTAGACATGCAATGGATTCTCGCAATGCAGCGTTTCGACGCGAGCGGAAATTGTACCAGCGGCAGCTCGAAGAATTTTATCGACAAATGAAAGAAGATCATGATACGAACAAACAGAATGAAGCCAAGATTTCGCAAGATAAGATACGCTTACGAACACTCCAACGCCGAATGAAGAACGAAGAGCTGAAGAGTCAAGAGCCAGATAAAGTTTTAGA
>Ga0209652_1004265_pt1 | contig 10103 bp, 9 predicted proteins | sample SaaInl74LU_5_DNA_FD_184641 | JGI IMG/M metagenome (GOLD analysis project Ga0209652, IMG submission 184641) | Marine microbial communities from expanding oxygen minimum zones in the Saanich Inlet - ESP_74LU_5_DNA (SPAdes) (version 2) | ecosystem: Environmental > Aquatic > Marine > Intertidal zone ...
TGCTAGTAGGTGAGCTGTCATCACCGAAACAGGCGCTGCTACCGATTATGGCAGCACTCGGTGGCATGGCGCTGCCCGCGTTGGGCTACATGCTGGTGGCCGGTTCAGGCTCCGCTGCAGATGGCTGGGGCATACCGATGGCGACCGACATTGCCTTTGCGGTAGGCGCGCTCAGCCTGCTCGGTTCACGGGTCCCTAAATCGCTGATTACGTTTCTCATCGCCTTAGCGATTGTCGATGACCTCGGCGCGGTGATTGTCATTGCACTGTTCTACACCGCCGAGATCAATACCTTTGCGTTGATGCTGGCCGCAGGGGCAACTCTCGCATTGATCGGCCTCAATAGCATCGGTGTGCGGACTTTTTTACCCTATGCATTTATTGGCCTACTGCTGTGGTCGGCGATGCTATCAAGTGGCATCCACGCGACAATCGCCGGCGTGATCTTGGCATTCACGGTGCCCATTCGGCCCAAATTTGAGCCCGAACACTTCCTCAATCGCATCAGCGACAAAGCGGAACGTATGCGAACGAGTGTGGAGCGCAATCCAGACATCATCCACAACAGCGAGTTTCGCGGTTTGGTCAGCGCCATGGGCGATGGTGTCAGCCTCGTTCAAGCACCCGCACAGCGCGCCGAACACGCACTACACACACCGGTGACCTATCTGATTATTCCTTTGTTTGCACTCGCCAACGCCGGCATACCCATCGACTTCGCCAACTTTGGCGCAACACTCAGTCACGAGATCACCCTTGGGGTCATTGTCGGCCTATTGCTGGGCAAGCCGCTGGGCGTGTTCTTACTCACCTGGCTTACAGTAAAACTGGGCCTAGCTGAACTGCCCGAGGACATGCGCATGAGCCACGTTTTAGGTGTGGGTTTACTCGCTGGCATTGGGTTTACCATGGCAATTTTTATTGGTGATCTCGCGTTTATTAACAATGCTACCGAGTTGTTACAAGCCAAGACAGGTATTTTATTCGCCTCATTAGCAGCGGGCTTAATGGGCTTTTTCCTGCTGCGTGCTATTGGCACGCCGCCGGATCAAGGCTGAGGCACACCGATACAACCCGCGCTAATCTGCCGAGCGCGGGTACGAACATTCAGCACGCAGTAATACCGTGTTAGAGCATGACATGCGCCGTGCAGTGCTGGGCGCTGGGCAACCTGTGGGCATCTGCGAACAAACGCCACCAGGACTTATACCTACTTTAAACGGCCTTTTGGCGAACCGACAGGGTATTGATCAGCGCACCGGTAAGAATCAACCCAGCCGCAACATAGGTGGTTAGGGCGGGGATTTCGCCGAAGAAAATAACCCCTAATACGGCGGCAAAGATAATTTGCACATAGCTCAGACTAGTGGCGCGGCTGGCGGTATCGACCGCCATTGCGCGAGTTAGCGCCACTTGACCCACCTGCGTAAAAACACCAACACCCAAGAGTACCAACAGCGTTAGCCAGCCCGGCCAGATAAAGTCAGCACCACCCAACAACAAAGTAGCCGGCAGGCAGACCAAGGGAAAATACACCACAATCACTGACGGATGCTCTTGCCCTGCCAGCTTACGAACCACGGTATAGGCCACGCCACTGCCAAAAGCACCTGCCACCCCAGCCAGTACCGCGCCAAGTGGCAACGCGCCCAAGTCAGTGGGGTTGAGCGCCGGCGACAACAACACCAGGAGGCCGGCGATACTAAACAACACACAAATAATCGTGCGCCTAGCGGGGATTTCCCCTAAAAACGCCAAGGCCAAGATGGCGGTAAAAATGGGGTGCAAATATTGCAGCACCGTCGCTTCGGCATAAGGCAAGTGCAGCATCGCGTAATAGACGCAGCTGAGCGATAAAAAGCCGACCACACCACGGGTGAGCAGTAGACCGCGATGGGTACCGAGGGGATGCAGACCCAAACGCCAAGTGTCGGCCAAACTGAGTAACAGCGAGATTGCCGCGCGCACAAAAATAATTTGCAACAGCGGCACACCGGCGGCACCTGCAACCTTAACCAGTGCACCCATGATCGCAAAGCCCAGGGCGCTGAGCAGCATAAACTGCGGCCCGGAGATCCCTCGGCTACTGACCGGCAGCGACATTCAGCGGGGAATCACCGTATCGGCTAAGTCGCGCTGAATAACCTCTCGCAACAACTGTCCAAAGCTCTTATAAAAGGCCCGCGACGGTGCGGAAGCGCGATAAAGCAGCGCCTGCTCGCGAAACAAACGGCCATCGCTCAGCGGGCTGACATTAATGGCCTCGGGGCTATGAATTTCACTACGCACATACAGTGCGGGGAAGAACGCTATGCCCATACCCATCACCACCATTTGTCTCAATGTATCGAGACTGGTGCCTTCAAAACTACGGTTCAAACGCGCACCAGTGCGCTCACAAATTCGCTCAACCTCGCGACGCAGCGCATGACGCTCATCGAGTGCCAGCACATCGAGATTACTCAAATCGCTCTCACGCAACTCTCCCGACAAGTCGACCTTCATATCGGGCGACCACGCCAAGAGCAGAGGCTCTCGGAATAACGGCTCGGTCACAATGCGTTCACCGATATCACCAAATGGCCCAATAATCATGTCGTAATCACCATCTTCCAAACCCTGCTGCAAGCGGTCTGGCACCTCCTCGCGAATATACAAACGCAGGCGGCTAAAACGCTTATGAATCGACGGCATAAGCGCGGGCAACAAATACGGCCCGAGCGTCGGCGGCACACCCAAGCGATAGGTCGAGCTACTTTGATCGCCGAGCAAGTTGGCCGATTCCACCAAGTCATGCCACTGCGACATCAACTGACGAACTTCTGGGAATAGCTCGCGACCCGCCGGCGAAAGCGTTGTAGCGGTGCGCGTGCGCTCTAATAAAACAACGCCGAGCTTCTGCTCTAGGGAATTCAACTGCGCTGTAATGGTTGGCTGTGTCACGCCCAAACGCTGTGCTGCACGGCGCAGCGAACCCGCATCAGCGACCTCAAGAAAATATTCTAACTGGCGAAAAGATGGCATCAGAGTTTACCTAGCACTGGGTTGGTGAAAGCCTAATCAATGGCATAGCATATAGTAAAAAACTATCATAATGGCAGATGCATATTCGCAACTCCCTAGTTCATCGTATACGTAATGATCTTTAATTGGTTTTAAAAAAGCGACAACCATGATGCTCTCAGCCTTCAAATTCGACTTAAGTAACTTACGCGGTGACATTTATGGTGGCCTCACCGCCGGTGTTGTGGCCATTCCGCTGGCCTTGGCATTTGGCGTGGCGTCGGGCCTAGGCCCGATGGCCGGTATGTACGGCGCCATTTTTGTCGGTTTCTTCGCGGCTTGGTTTGGCGGCACACCCACCAATGTTTCCGGCCCTACCGGCCCGATGGTCGTTGTACTCGCGGGGCTTTTCGCCAGCTTAGCAGGTGACGTGAGCCTAATTCTTACCGCCGTTGTCCTCGCGGGTATTTTACAGATCGTGATGGGCGTTTTACGCATAGGAGATTTCATTCGACTGGTGCCCTATCCCGTCGTGTCCGGTTTCATGAGTGGTATCGGCGTCATCATCATTATTTTGCAGCTCGATGCCACAATGGGGCACACAGCACCCGCGGGCACTATTCCTGGCATCGCCTACCTACCGCAGGCGGTAGCAAACATCAACTACAGCGCGTTGCTGGTGGCGGTGGTGACACTGGTCGTCGCCTACGGCTGGCCGGCGAAATGGGGTAAATATTTGCCGAGTACGCTGGCTGCATTGATTATTGGTACGCTGTTGTCCTTTGTTTTGGGCGCAATGCCAATATTGGGCAATATTCCAAGCGGCCTACCTTCGTTCCATATGCCCACCTTTGAACTCCCCGCCATGGCACTGGTGGTTAAAGCCGCATTCATTCTCGCCGTGCTGGGCGCGATCGACAGCCTGCTGACCTCCCTCGTCGCGGACAACATGACGCGCACGCGGCACGACTCCAACAAAGAACTTATCGGCCAAGGCATGGGCAACGCTGTCGCAGGCTTGTTTGGCGGTATTGCCGGCGCCGGCGCCACGATGCGCACCGTGGTCAATATCCGTGCGGGTGGCAGCACCAAGCTATCCGGCATGATCCACTCGGTGGTGTTAGTGGCAGTGGTTCTGGGCTTAGGTTCTCTCGCTGCGGTTATTCCTCACGCTGCGCTGGCGGGTGTTTTGATCAAAGTCGGCATCGATATTATCGATTTCAGCTATCTCAAGCGTGCACACCGTGGCCCGCGCTGGGACTTATTGCTGATGGCGCTGGTTCTGGGCCTCACCGTGTTGGTTGACCTGATTACCGCCGTGGGCGCGGGTGTTGTGCTGGCTGCACTGGCCTACGTACGCCAAGTCGCCAAAACTCAGCTCGACGACCTACTGTCACAGCCACCGGCGGCCACATCCGATGAAGAAGCTGCGCTGATCGACGCGCTGAAATCTCGTATCACTATTTTTGAATTCGGCGGGCCGCTGAGCTTTGGTGCGGCAGCAGATCTTGGGCATCACGTTCGAGAGCGCTACCACGACAATATGCACGGTATTTTGCTGGACTTTCAGCGGGTGCCCTTCATGGATGTTTCCGCTGCGCGTGCAGTTGAGACCATTGCTGTCGATGCGCATCAATCGGGCAAGCAGCTCTTTATTACCGGCATGCGCCCCGACATTGCGCAAACCCTCAAAGGGCTAGGCGCAGATGAGGCGATTGCCGACGACTTGCGCTTTGATGAGCGAATCGAAGCCCTACGCTACATCAATCAGCAATTTGCAAAACTCGGTGGTGGCGATGCCACATCACCCAAGACCAAGGAAAATCCTGCTTAACAAGCACCTTAATCTGCGTATCATTGGGTATTGGCTAACGCCAGAATCCATTCCTATGCTCGGATGCAATTATTAATGCACGACGCGAAATCGATCTTCGAGGCAGTGCTTGCGCCCTGTGAGTACGACCATTTTTTTAGCGCTGTTTTCGGTCAAAAACCGCTGATACAACTAGGCGACACACCGCAGGCACGGGCCTTATTGGCCGGTGCAGATGCGCGTCAAATCTTGCTGGATCAGTTTGGCAAATATGCCCCCAAGCTAACCTGCCACGCTAAAGCCACTCACACACCGCCGCCAAAGCCGAGAGCCGTGGAAGATGCCGAGAGCTTCTGGGCACTGATTGAGGAATACCACGCGCTGGGCTACACCGTGCGAATTCCCGATGTCGTCGATTTCTCACCTGCCCTGACGCGCTATACACGGGCAATAGAACAGTTAATCCGCAACCCGGTCGGAACCGTCGTTTTTTGGAGCCACGCCGGGGCCGAAGCGCCCATTCATTACGACGAAGTGGATGTCATCGTCATTCAGCTCACCGGCAAAAAACGCTGGTTCATTGCCGACGATGAAAGCGCGCTACCAAACCACTGGAAGGCCCTTGGGGAACCCCAGCCAGGTGCCGCAAGCTACAAAACGGTTGATGTCGAACCTGGCGATTTCATCTACCTACCTCGAGGCACGGTACATACGGTGCAGTCGACCACCGAGTCGATTCATTTGTCGATTGGTTTCACGCCAACCACTGTGCGCGATGGGGTCAATGCTCTGCTCGACTTCCATGCGGAGTCGACACGAGATTGCCGAGTGGCTCTGGGGCAACGCGCAGACCAACCCTTTAGCGAAGAGAGCTTGAGCACCGGACGCCAGCAGTTAAAGCGAGAACTCGAGGCGCTGTTAGCCAAGTGTGGCTCCGATGAGTTTGTGACTCGGGCTTTACGTCGCCGAGATGCCCGCATGATTAGCGAACTACCGAGGCTACAAGCGCCCAGTGGTCAGCCGCCGCTTACAGCACACAGCCGAGTCAAGCACAGCCCGCTCGCCATGGTACAAATGCTCAGCACCGAGCAAATTATCGACTTTGCGCAGCCCGGCGAGCATCTACTGGTGCACAAAGGCGTGGAAGCCAGTATGCGCTTTATTGCTAACACCACAGAATTCAATCTAGCCGATATCCCTGGCGGCTTCGGCGATGACATTCGAGTGGCCCTAGTGCAGCGGCTGGTTCAGGTGGGTTTTTTACACGTGCTGAGCTAGGTCGATATAACAAGCCGCCCTTGCCCGGTTAGAGCTAGGCCACTACTAGGGCGGCATGAAGTCTATCGTGGTCATTGACGACGCAGCAGACAGCCTCTACTCAGCAAACGAATTGGGGCGTGTCGTTTGATTGCTGTATTTATTTGTAAGTGATGCGGCGAATAATGGCGTAATCCACATGTTCACGAATATCTTCGTACGCTTTGAGCGTAGCGTCGTGCTCTGCATCGTTGCGACCCAGCGCCTTCAACTTTGCTTCAACTTCGTCGTACTGCGCCTCACTGCCTTGCATCGCGGCAAAGTCTTTATAGGTTGTCATCAACCAAACATTAGGCGAATCGGCTCGATCTGACGTCCAGACATCGTAGCTCAAAACGTTACCTAGCTCTTTTTCAACTTCCATCCAACGCACCCAAGTGCGCTCCAAGTTCATCAAGTAATCATCCATATGATTAGCTTTGACATCGAGAACACGCAGCTCGCTCACTGCCTCACTCGGTTCGTAGTCCTTCCAAATTTCTGCCTGTGCAACCAGCGGCAGACATATCGCCGCCATAAAACCGAGTAATTTGACTAACTTCATATGTTTCTCCAATCCGTGGGTTCACTCACCAAAAATACCTGCTTTATTGTCGCGTAAATAAAACACAAGCCGCTACGCCGGTGTGTTGATTGGAGCTTTCGGGCGCGTGGGCATAGCAATGTTCAAATTGGTTCTCGCCCTGAACGTCAAATCGTATAATGCCATCATTATCGACCATCACACCGCCTTTACGATCGGCGGTTAGGGCACCGAGCACCACCTCTTCACCGTGCGCCGAAGTGAGTTGCCCAGCGAAATTCTGACCCTCCTCGGCATCCACAACGAGTGTGAACTCAGTGCGCACGAACTTAATTTGCTCGGCGCTCTGGCCCATCTGATGATGCTTCGCAGCACCCATAACGGTCGAGTTACTCAAGCCTTTCCAGGTGCCGATCATGCTGAAGGTATCGTCAGCTAAAACGCTGCTGTTCATCATTGCCGCCAACAGCCCTGCAGTTACCGTTTGTAAATAGCCCATAGCATTTCTCGCTTATTCCGTGTGAAGAACCGACAGCCAATGTAAACCATCGCCCAGATAGAGACACGCTAATATTAGCCACGCCATGGTTTGGAATTTAGAAAGATGCAATGCCTCTCACGGCGCTTTAGACTAAAAATCTCTGCTTAAAGCCTAAAGGGGCCGCTGCCCAATGAATGAATTTGTGCATGTTGATATCTCAGACACTATTGCCACTGTGTCGTTGCAAAGAGCATCACGCAGAAATGCAGTGAACCAACAGATGATGCGCGAGCTGATAGGCGTTACACAGCGCCTTAATGAAAACACTGCGGTAAGAGCGGTGATTGTGCGCGCCGAGGGTGAGGACTTTTCAGTTGGCGCCGACCTAAAAGATAGCAGTGGTTTTTCGGGTGACGACACACTTTTGGCTGCGCGGCGAAATGCAGAACATGGCGCACAGATGATGCATGCACTGAGGGATATACCCCAACCCACCGTTTGCGCCGTGCAAGGCATTGCCACAGGTGCGGGCACCTGTATTGCCTGCGCCTGCGATTTTCGTATTGCAGCTGACAATGTGCGTATGGGGTTCGGCGAAGTGCGCATCGGCATGAACCTAATGTGGAATGCCATTCCCTACGTCGTGGAATTGGTGGGTCCCGCCCGTGCAAAAAGACTGATTATGTCAGGTAAGCTCATGTCTGCAGTAACGTTATTGGGCTGGGGGATGCTAGACGAAGTTTGTGCCATTGAAGACTTACCAAATCAGGCAGAGGCACTCGCAAAGGAGTACGCAGCGCTACCACCGATAGCCGTACAAATGATCAAGCGCAGTGTTAATCGCTATTCACAGGCGCTGGCTGAAGCGGTTATGCATATGGATACCGACCAGTGGCTACTCACTACCCACACCGATGACTTCAAGGAAAGCATCAGCGCATTTCACGACAAGCGAACGCCAAAGCTGACCGGTAACTAACACCCCTGCCTAAAAGCGATAACTGAGCGACATCGCACCAAATAATGACGCTTCCTGCTGCGCCTCAAACTCTTTGCTCCGCCAGATCAAGGTATAGGCAATTTGCCCTCGGCCATAACTCATTGCCGCACCCACATTGGCATCGGTCACAAAGGTGTTTTTATCCACCGAGGGGCCGCTCTGAAAGGTATTGCCATCTAAAAATATATTGCGCGCCATCGCACGCGCTTCGACACCCGCGAATAGCGACCAGGCAAAACGATCTTCAGGTACATAGAAAAAACCATCCCCAGGGATTGATGGCCTGACACGCAGGGGCTGTGACTGCCACTGGTACTGCTTGGGTGTGAGTTGCAACGTAAAACCCGCAGCACCATAGGTGTACACATTGCCCAGCGAAACACCGACATCGGGGCTGGCACGGAAATGAAATGGACCAAAACCCGTTGCAAATGCATCGGGCCACCGCCGACGCCAGCTCAATATCACACCCAGCTCATTTTCTAGCTGCGCATCCCAGCCTTGGGGCTTTTCGACATCAATCACGTCATGGACGAATTTCTGTGTCTGCTCCGAAACCGACCACGGCCCCACAATGCCCAGCGTAACTTCGAGCTCATCGAGATGATTGGCGGTAATGCTGCTAAACCCTGCAGCCAAATAAACAAACCCCGCATAAGGCCTGTCAGTCGCATCGGGTACCGCGCGACTAGTATCCGCTGGGGTATAGAGATTTTGCCCAAAGGAGTAATACACAGAGGTCGTTTCGTTGACCTCAAAGATAGGCGCCCACTGGTTGAGGAGTTTTGCCAGTGCCTGCGGCTGCGCACCAGTATCAAAATAGGTTAGGCGAACCCCACTGGTATAGTTCTGATCCGCGTCGCTAGCGAACATGTCATTTTCAACCGTCAGAGTTAAAAACGACTTCTGAGTTGCAAAACGATTTTGCAGGAGGCCTTCTGTATAGCTTTGATTTTCACCAAACTGCACATCGACAGCAGCTTCAGTACTGACTACATCAGTAGCACGTTGGTCATGGGTCTGGCCACTTGCCGAGATAACAACAAGCACCAAGGTGAGGGTCAACGATGGTGCAAAACCAAAGTTTTTAGGCATAAACAGTCAATTACTATTTTAGAAAGTCGTTCAACATAGGACTGTCAGCCGCAGCGCATCAAGCGCCAAAAAGGGCCACCAGCACGACGCGAAAAATTACGATTGATTTAGATGCCGGCCCGAGCGCTTTCGCCACCAAAAGTGCACCCAAGCCCCAAACCAAAACACGATCACAACTGCGCCAAGTATGGGTGCCGTCCAGTCAGTATAGGGCTCCATATGTCCGCGGAACACAAACAAGTCTGCTGCCGCAAAGAGTAGCAGGGCCGACAGCGGTAAGTAGCTCGTTAACTTCAACGTCCAGCGATCACTCACCCGCAAACCAATATAAGCCGAAAGCGAACCTATAACTGCGCCAACGGCGACATCAACCGGCCAATGCACACCGCAAACAACCCGCGACCAGCCGACCAAGACCGCTGCAGCATACAAACACAGACGCCACCTATAAGTGCGGACCGTGCGCGTCAGTAATCCGAACATCAGAAAGCCGGTAGCAGTATGGCCCGAGGGGAAGCTATTACTCCGATACGTCGGACCAATCGCATGAAACGAACCTGAGGGCAGCGCTGCCGGCGGACGCGGCGCAGAAAACCCATGTTTGGCCAACTGTATGGTGACGCCACAAATCAAGGCGGCGACAATGGTCGCCAACACCAAATGCGGATGGCGATAGCTGATTAATGCAGCTATCGATAGCGCCGTCACCGTATCACCCAAAAATGTAATATTGGCCCAAACGATGTCTTCAGAAGGACTGGCTGTCTAAATTTTCCAATTTTACACATTGAGCCGATCGAAGTGTCTTCGGCCCACGAGACGCTATTTAACGAGTTCCAGTTCTAGAATTGTATTCTCAACACATTCGACT
>Ga0209652_1004271_pt1 | contig 10095 bp, 4 predicted proteins | sample SaaInl74LU_5_DNA_FD_184641 | JGI IMG/M metagenome (GOLD analysis project Ga0209652, IMG submission 184641) | Marine microbial communities from expanding oxygen minimum zones in the Saanich Inlet - ESP_74LU_5_DNA (SPAdes) (version 2) | ecosystem: Environmental > Aquatic > Marine > Intertidal zone ...
ACAACGTGGTCTCCGACGGAGTGGTCTCCCAAACCGTTTTCACTGACCAAACGTTTTCGGCGCAAGAACTCGCGTTGCCCGCGAACGTCTACGGGCTGATGGCGGCGCTCGAAGCGCGCGTTAAAGCCGTAGCGGAGGACATGAGCCCCCAGGCTGTGGCGAACGCGCTGTGGGGTTTCGCCACCGCGCGCTGGGAGCTCGGGGAGGAGAGCTGGGAAGCGCTGCAGACGCAGGTGGCGCGGTGCGGAGGCGGAGGCGATTTGAAAAGACACTCTTCCGTCTTGAGAGACGAAAGAGACGCGCGTTTTTCTCGCGGAGGAGAAGAAAAAAACGGCCAACGACGACAAAGAACGACGTTCAACGCGCAGGAGACGGCGAACGTCGCGTGGGCGATCGCGAAACTTGGTTGGTCCCCGGAGTCTGAGACGTGGGTCGGTCTGAATTTCTCCGTCGCAACGACGGCGCGTTTCATGGACGGCAGAGCCATCGCGGTTACGCTATGGGCGTACGCCACGCTCGGAGAAAGGCCGAGTGAAGCCGCGCGAGACGCGCTCGAGGCGGCGGCGCGCCGAGTCGCGATTGATTCTTTTTCGAGAGACGAGCGCGACGACGCGACCGAACGCGAACGCGAAACGAAAGAAACATTTCGCGCTCGCGACGTCTCCAACATCTGGTGGGCGTTCGTGACCCTGGAGCTCGCGCCGCGCGACGCGACGCGAATCGCGCTCGCGCGCGTCTCGGCGCGAATCCTCACCGAGTCTCCCGACCTGACCCCCGCGGACGTCGCCAACCAGAGCTGGGCCATCGCCGCGCTCGAGCACCTGGAGAGCGAGGTGGACGACGACGACGACGACGCGCGGCGACGCGCGGCGCACGGCGAGACGCGCTCGCGTCACTCGACGCGTCACGCCGCGGCGACCGCGGAGTGGTGCCGCGCCGTCGAGACGGCGGAGGCGCGGCTTTTTTCGTTTTTCGCCCAAGGCGAAGGCTCCGAGAAGGCTCCGAGCGCGGAGGCTCGAGAAAAACGTCGAGTTTCCCCGAGCGACGTCTCCGGCGCCATGCTGAACGTCGCCGCCAACTCCGCGCGGCGCGCGAGGCTGCGTCGGCGCGAGCCGTCGGCGGAGGAGGCGTGGCGCGCGCTCGAGCGCGCGGCGGTGGCGCTCTGCCGCGAACGCGAACACGACAAAAAAATCTCGCCGCAGGACCTGTCGAACATCTGGTACGCGTACGCCTCCGTCGGGCGCGTTCCGGAGGCGAACGCGTTTGCCGCGCTCGAGCTCGCAACCGCCGCCGCCTCTTCGTCGTTCGCGGCGCGGCACGTCGCCGCCGCGTTGTACGCGTACGCCAAGATCGGCTTCGGTTCAGAGACTCTCTTCGGTTCGGAAACCGACACGTCTTCGTCTTCACATTCGTTCCTCGCGGCGTTGGACAAAGCCGCCGCGCGCGTCGCGGAGAGCGACGATCACGAGATGAACGCGCAGACGCTCGCGCAGACGCTCTGGGGCGCGTGCGCGATCGCGTCGCTCGGCGACGGGAAACGTCCGAAGTGCGTTCGTTCGCTTTGGCGCGCGGCGACTAAGCTCGACCGACGGTCCATCTTAGACGTCACGCTGTGCACGTTCTTCCACGCCAAGCTCATGTGCGAGGAGCTGCTCGCGGATGAGAATGATAGTTACGGCGATTCGCGAATTGTTTTCCCGCGATGGATGGACGGCGACGCGAAGCGCGCGTGGATCGAAAACGCGGTTGACGACGTGGACGTCTCCGGGACGCATTTTCTGGTGTGGGAGTCGCTCAAAGACGTTCTTCCGAACGAAGAGGTGGTGTTAGAGTGTCTGACCGCGGACGAGTGCTTCTCGCTGGACGTGTACGTGCCCCATTTAGACCTCGGCGTGGAGGTGGACGGCCCGACGCACTACGCCGAGACGGATTCATTTACGGATCCGAATCGTGAAAACGATCTTTGGGTCCCTCCTCGCCGCCGCACGTCGAGCACGCGTCTGCGCGACGCGTTTCTTAAACGGCGGATGAGAACTTTGGTCGTCGTGCCTTGGTTCGAGTTCCACGCCGTGGACGTCAAAGGACGGGTCGCGTACCTGCGCTCGAAACTGCGAGACGCCGGCGTCGACGCGTAAACTTTAAGGCGTTTTTTAGGCAAACTCGTGTAGCTATGCATAGAATTACTTTCGTAAAAAACACCGCGTCAACGATGGCTTTGTTCGTCTCGCGCGTCCAGCTCGTTTTGGCACCACTCGCCCACGAGGTTGTCCTTCGTGGCGAGGAAGTGCGCGTAGTGCAGGTGCAGGCACTTGACCTGCGTCGGGACGCGCAAGCCCCCCACGCCGCACTTCTCCAACACCGCGTCGTAGCCCTCTCTCTTCGCGAGTGAAACGTCGTCGGGCGATAACAAACGCCACCGGTGCGACGCGTACTTTGTGTGTTGCGCACGGAATTTCGTCGCGTCGAGGAGGGCGTCCTCCGGGTCGGGCTGCGTTTCGGGGTGTTCAAACCGTTCGTTGTACGTCTTAATGAACCCCTCGTGCTCGAGCTTGCCGATTTTCGAAATCGCCAAAGGACAGCACAGCCAGAACGTGTTGGGCCACGGCACGGGCGCGTCGCCCTTTTTCGAGTTCCACTTGTTTTTGGAAAAGCCTTTCGTTTCCGAGCGCGCTAGGTTCTGCGCGACTCGAAGGGGGTAGCACTCCAGCACTCTTGGGGTGCCGTTCCGGGGACACCGGCTCGCGACGCGCGTAACCCGGAGGTTCGGGTCCAGCGCCTTGCTCATCGGTCCGGAGCGCAGCCACTGTTCGTCCTGCTCGGTGTACGGGGTGGCGCCGGCGACGTACGCGTCGTCGGCGACGGAGTTTGAGCGGCGGTCGGCGCCGTCGGCGGCGACGCGCTTCGCATCCGGGGGAGGCACGTCGTCGGTCCGCCCGGAAACAGACGCCGAATCCGTCGCCGCGTCGGCCGCGGTCGAGACCGCCGAGGCGGAATCCTCCGGTGCGGAAGCGGCACCGCCCATCGCTGCCGGCGCGCGGCGGCGGTGTGAAGCAGCGGCGGTGCGCGGAAAGCACGACGCGATGACCTATCGATAAAACTTTTTTGCCAAAAAGACCGAAACAGATAGATCGCTCCCGTTCGTCTCTCTCCCGAAGGAGACCACAGTGGCTCGCGCCGGACGACCGCCGATGGGCCCTCTCGCGGCGGTGCGCGCGGTCGTGGGCTTCCCCATGCGGCTGGTGACGCGTGTCCTGACCGGGGGGCTCGGCCGCGCCCCCGAGGACCCCGCGCGCTGGCTGATCGTGGGTCTGGGCAACCCCGGATCGAGGTTCGAGCGCACCAGACACAACGTCGGGTTCGACGTCCTGGACCGCTTCGCCGCCGAGGAGGGCCTGGTGTTCGGCGCCGCCGCCGGAGGCACGTCCGACGGCACCGCCGGCGGCACGCTGGAGAAGCTGCAGAAGAGGTCCCGCGCGAAGCTCGCCGTCGGGACGGTCGCCGGCAAGCGGGTGGTGCTGGCGAAGCCGCAGACGTACATGAACCTCTCCGGCGAGTCCGTGAAGGCGCTCATGCGGCACTACCGCGTCCCGAAGAGCCGCCTGCTGGTGGTGTACGACGACCTGGACACCCCCGTGGCAAAGCTCAAGCTCAAGGGCAAGGGCGGGCACGGAGGGCACAACGGCGTGCGGAACATCATCGACGAGTGCCCCGGGTGCGCCGACAAGACCTTCCCGCGCCTTAAGATCGGCGTCGGTCGACCACAGGGAGACACGCCGGTGTACGACCACGTCTTGACGCGATTCGACGAAGAAAATCGCTCAGTGCTGGAATCGAAAACGTTCGTCGAAGCCTGCGACGCGATCCGAGGCGTCCTGACGCTGGGGCTGGACAGGGCGATGACCGCCGCCAACGACGCGGGCGGCGGCGAGGCGAGGGGAAAAAAAAACGCTTCAAAGAAAAAACCGCGCGCGAACGGCGAAACGCCCGGGCCCAAGCCTTCCCGATCGACCGGCGACGCGGCCGTCGTCGCCGCGCTCGTGCGCGACGCCTTGGCGCGAATCGTGGCGAGCGGCGCGCCCGTCGCCGAGCCGCGGCGCGCCGCAGCGAACGAACCGACCCAATAGCGAGCTATTTGATAGTCTACGTAGTCTACAAAAACAAAAAAGACGAAAATCAAACGACGCGCGCGCCGTCGCTTCTCAAGACGTCTTCGCTCGCCTCGCGACCGTCCCGTCCTGGAGAACGACGAGGTCAGGGTGGTGTCTGGCCATCACCTCGGGGTGGCTCCGCGCCAGGCTCTTCAGCGCGTTCGCGCCGTACGCCTCGAGGAGGCGGTTTTTTTTCTTTTTTTCCCCGTCGCCGAGCGTCGCGGCGGAACCCGAAGCCGCCGTCGGCGCGCCCGCGCGCCGCGTCCACCGCACCGACGGCGGCAAATCCATCGGTTCGCAGACGTACTCCAGTTTCGGGTTCCAGAAGAACGGAACGCTGAGACGCGCGCGAAGTGTTCCCGGAGGAAGCACGCGGTGCGGCGTCGCGAGGTAGTACCCGCGCGTCGCCAGCTGGAGCATCTCGCCCAGGTTCACCACCAACGTGTTCTCCACCGGCGGCGCGTCGATCCACTCGCCGGCGCCGTTCATCACCTGCAGCCCCCCCACGTCGTCCTGGAGCAGAAGCGAGAGGTAGCCGGAGTCGGTGTGCGCGCCGACGCCGAACGCGTCGGCGGAGACTTCGGCGGAGACATTATTTTTTTTTTCGTTTCGGTCATCCTTCTCTCCTCCGACTTCGTTTTCTTTTTCGTCATCGGCGGGTCCTTCTCCTCGTGTCGTCGGCGGGTACCTCGCGATTTTCATCTGCACGTTGGGAGTGTCCCCGAACACGAAATCGAACGCGTCCGAAGGAAGGTCCAGCGACAGCGCCAGGAGCTGAGTCAGTCGGCGCGATAATAAACTCGCGTCGTCTGAAAACCGAACGATTTCTTCTCGAAACCGCGGGCAATCCGTGTCGTTCGGCCACTGGTTCGGACCGCGCAGGCGTGTGTACGGAGGATCTTCAGTCTCCTCTTTTTCCTTCTCCTCGAAATCGTCTCCCTCATTAAACAAACGCGCGTCCGCCTCGACTCCGAACTCCACCTGTTCCCGCAAGTCGGGAAGCCCCGCGGTGTTTTCCGCGCCAAGCCGCACGTACCCGCGGAACGCGGGGGAGTTTCGATTGTCCATCGCGTTTTTCTTTTCCTGCGGCATGGCGAAGAACCTCCGCGACGCCGCCAACGCGTTTTGCCGCGTCGCCGGAGAGACGATGTGGTCGATGCCGGCGACGTAGAAGAACCCGACGGTGTGACACACCTCGCGCAGCTCGGCCGCGAACGCCGCCTCCGCCTCGCGCGAGCACCCAGGCGGGGGCAGCGTCAAGACGGGGAGGCTGGAGAACGCGGGACGCGCCGAGCTCGCGCCCGGGGACTCAGACGACATCGCGCGAGCGCGCGCGGGAGGGCGACGCACCGAGCGCGCACGGCTCGGTGGTAGCGCGAGACCGCCGGGATGCGTGGGGGACGCGGACATCCCGTCGCGCGACGGCGAGTGGTGCGCGAGAACGAGGCGTCGTCTGATGAAAAAGCGTCATCTGCTCGCACAACTCTCTGATCGACGTTTTTCAGGCCTCCGGCCCGGAGCACGATCCTCAGAGAGGGGCGAGCAGGCGAGACGATTCGGCGATTTGACACTTGGCTCGCTGCGCGTTTCCGTGTTAGGTATTTGAGAATCGACGCGCGCTTCCCGCGGTTTCGTCTTCAGGGAGACCGCTTCGTTCGTCCCGCCGCCGGCGCGCGACACATCGGGCTATTCCCGACGCGACGCGCTTCGCCGAGACGGGCTCGGTCGTGCCGCGATACGCTCGGAGGCGCATCGCACAATATGATGGCCGCGCTCCCGTCGGATTCATTTTCCCGCCGAGAGCGCCACGTTGGTCACCGGCGCGAGCGGCGCGTGCTCCGACGCGGCGCTCGTTTTTTTGCGGAGGTTTCCGTACTCCGACGCGTCTTCGTCCTCGCCGAGGTCGCGCTTGCGGGACTTGTCCTGCGGAGGCGAACGGCGGGATGGCGAAGAGAGGTTCGGGTGAGAACGAGTCGCGCGAACGACGGGGGACGGCGCCGTCGAAAAAGCCGGCTTTTTCGCGAGGTTTTCGACGAAAAAATCGCGACCCGTATGGGTATGCAGTTATCGAAAAGAGACAAATGAGCCGCCGCGTTTCCAGCGGACACGTGCGTGCACGTGCGTGAGGTGACGGGCGAAAGACGCACCTGGTGGCTCCACGCGGGGGTGTTCAGGACGTCCGCGCTGTTCACGCGTTGCCCGCCGACGAAGATCTGGAACGTCATGTCTCTTCGACGCCTGCGGATGGAGCGGAGGGGGACGGTGAGCGGAGGTCGAGGCCGGATCGCGCGTCCCGAATGTCGAGGAAGAAAAAGGCGCGAGAATCGAGGCACCCGCCGACAGGGTCCAGGCCGAACGACGAGAGACGAGCCGTGCCACCCGAACGCACCTCCGACGAGACCCCGACGCCCCTGTTTGACCGCGCGGACCGCGCGTGACCGTCGGCGAACGGACGAACGGCGTTCGCGCGCTCTCTCGAGTGGCAGCGCGTCGCGCCGACGTTTCGTCCACTGCTGTTGATGATGTTCACCGCGGTCACTCAAATCAAACAGAGAGTGCGGCGGCCGGTTTTTTGAAACCGGAAGTCGGTTTTTTGAAACCGGAAGTTAAAAGTAAAAAAGAGTCTCCGACGCTTGGACACGATCAGGATCGACCGATAAAGCCAACGGTCGACGGATCACGGAAAACGCGCGAGACTGAGGATTTCCGGAAGTGAATCTCAACAATCACACTGCGGGGATCGCGGGGAAGGCGGGAGAGGTCCGACCCTTTGAGTGGAGCGATGGCGCGGGACGACGCGGCCTCCGAGGAGGTCCCGGCGGGGGTTTCCGATCAGCTCCCCGCGAAGCGAGCGCGCAGGTTGACCCCGTCGATCATCACCATCGACAGCGACACCCCCGAGCGCGAGACGCGTCGAAACGGGAATCGGCACGCCAGCCCTCCCGTCGAACTCAACGCGGAGGCGCGGTTCCAGGCGACGCTCCGGGCGTTCCTGGAGACGAGCGCGGCGTACGCGCAGGCGGGGGAAATCCCGACGGGACCACCGGACCCCACGGCGAGTTTCGACATCCTGAGCCAGCGCGTGTCGCTCGCCGTGCCCGTCTTCTGCCGCGAGCCCCTGCTACTCTCGTCTCTGTTCGAGGAGGTGCGACGCCGAGGCGGCTACCACGCGGTGACCGCGCAAAAGCAGTGGCGCTCGGTGTGCGTCGCGCTGGGGTTCGACCTGGAAGGCCAGACCAGCGCTTCGTTCGCCATGCGCCGCAACTACGAGAAGACGGGTCTGTACCTGTTCGAGGTGACGGGCGGAGACGCGAAGGTCGACCGCGCGGCGGCCGCCGCCGCCGCGGCGGCGGCGACGGCGGCGGCCAAGTCAAGGGTTAAAGGCCGGCCGGCTGGCGAGCGACGAGACTCGAGACCGTATGGACATGATCGAAACGGTCGCGCGACGCCGACGAGACAGACTTCGTCGGACGGTTCGTATCAACGAGGGGACGATGTTGATAAGTACCGGGAAGCCGCGCGACGCGCGCGGCGTCTTCGAAACGCGCTCCCCGCGGCGGAGCTTTTGCTCGCCGAGCAAACGCCGCACGACACTTTTGTGACGAAAAAGAAACACTACGCCGCGACGGACGAGGAAGAGGCGGAGGTGGCGAAACGCTTGAACTTACTGACGACTTTGGATCCGCTGAGCAACCCCGTCGAACACGCGTTTTTGTTCCCCGGGATCAACGAGCACGATTACCTCGTCGTGAGGAACCACGTTTTAAGCCGATGGCGCGACGAACCAAACGCGTACGTCACCGTGGAACACGCGTGCTCGTGGTTCCGGCCCAAGTTCCGCGCGCTCGTGCACTGCGCGCACAGGTTCCTCACCACAAGCGGCTTGATGAACTTCGGCGTCGGGTTCACAAGCAACTACCTGGACGACGTCGACCGCACAAGCTGGGGCGCGACGCGCGGCGCCGTCGTGGTCATAGGCGCCGGCCTCGCCGGACTGCAGTGCGCGCGGCAGCTGCTCGCGTTCGGGCACAAGGTGGTGGTGGTGGAGGCGCGCGACCGCGCGGGCGGGCGCGTGCACACAACGAAGCTCTCCGGCTTTTGCAAACATGATAATACGTACCACGAGTCCGTCGCGGAGACGGGCGGGAGCATCGTGACCGGGAGCGACGGGAACCCGCTCTCGGTGATTGCCAGGCAGCTCGGTTTGCGGAGCCGACCGATCCGCGAGGCGTGCCCGATGTACCTCGAGCGCACAGGCGGTGGCGTGGCGGACGCGCGAGTGGACGACAAGGTGTTCGAGGCGTACAACGGGCCGGGGGGGGCGCTGGAGGGCGTCAACGAGCTGCGGCAGGCGATGGGCGCCGAGGCGAACGCCGTCACCCTCGGCGGCGCGCTCGAACGCGTGCGAAGGGAAAAGTTGAAAAACGTCCTCGACGCCGAAAAAGCCGGCGTGGAAAACGACTTGTGGCACTGGCACCTGGCGAACCTGGAGTTCGCCAACGCCACGCGGCTGGACACGCTTTCGTTGGGACAGTGGGACCAGGATGACCCGTACGAGTTCGGGGGGGACCACGAGTGGCTCCCGCGAGGAAACTCGCGCGTCGTCGCCGCGCTCGCGCGCGACGTGCCTATTTTTTACGACGTCGCCGTGACCACCGTGGAGACGTTCGCGGGAAAAGACGAGTACTCCGACGAGGCGGAGAACTACGTCAAGGTCACCTCTAAGGACGGGCGCGTGTTCGTCGCGGACGCCGCCGTGGTCACCGTGCCTCTCGGCGTTTTGAAACGCGGCGACGTGACGTTCGCGCCTCCGCTCCCGCCGCGCAAACGCGCCGCCATCGAGAACCTCGGGTTCGGCGTCCTGAACAAAGTGCTCCTGTTGTTCCCGTTCGCGTTCTGGGACGCGAAGCGCGCGGACACGTTCGGGTACGTCAATAACTGCGACGAGGGCGGCTTGAAGCGAGGGAGGTACTTCATGTTCTACTCGTACGACGGCGCGGAGCTCTCCGGCGGCGCGACGCTCGTCGCGCTCGTCGCCGGCGACGCCGCTTTGTCCCTCGAGACGTCGGAGACGGACGAGGAGTGCGTCGCGGGGGTCATGCGCGTTTTGCGCGACATCTTCGCGGACGCCACGACCGTGCCGGACCCCGTGGACGTCGCGGTCACGCGCTGGGGCGCGGACCCGTACGCACGCGGCTCGTACAGCAACATCTCGCCGCGGGGCACGGGCGACGATTACGACGCGCTCGCCGAGCCCGTCGCGGAGACGCTCTTCTTCGCCGGCGAGGCGACTTCGCGGACGCACCCGGCGACGATGCACGGCGCGTTCCTCTCCGGGAACAGGGAGGCGGCGCGCGTGCACTTCGCGCTCAAGAAGCGCGGGAAGCGACGACGAGGCATGCCCCGGCCGGAGGGGATCGACAGCGCGTGGACGTCTCGGCGCGTAGAATCAAAATCACTTTAGTGTTTTTTAAAGTCTCTAGAGCTCTCGACACGCGTATACGCGCTCTTTTCTCGCTACCCCTCGCGTTTTGGCGTGAACTCCGCGTCGGAGAGCGAGATGATGGGTTGCGGGCGCGTCTGGCCGGCGAGCACGGTCATCATGTTCGTGGCCAGGCGCGCGCGGTCGCCGGCGGAGGAACAGTGGCCGAGCTCGGCGAGGCGGCGCACGGCGCCGTCCACGATGCGCACGGCGCCGGCCACGATGGTGTCCCTGGCATCCACGAGCGCCGCGGCTTGCTGCCTGGCGAGCATCATCGGCGCCACCTCCGCGGCGTACGCGAGGTCGCTCAGCTCGAACGACACGATCTTGATCCCGCACACCTCCATCCGCGCCTGGAGCATCTCGCGCAAGGTGTCCCCGAGCAGGTGCGACTCGGTCTTCAGGGAAAGCGGCGACGACGAGTCCGTCCCGGGTCCGTGTTCGGAGTACTGCGACGCGGAGTGT
>Ga0209652_1004276_pt1 | contig 10092 bp, 3 predicted proteins | sample SaaInl74LU_5_DNA_FD_184641 | JGI IMG/M metagenome (GOLD analysis project Ga0209652, IMG submission 184641) | Marine microbial communities from expanding oxygen minimum zones in the Saanich Inlet - ESP_74LU_5_DNA (SPAdes) (version 2) | ecosystem: Environmental > Aquatic > Marine > Intertidal zone ...
CCCCTCCACCACCACCACTACCAAATCCAATCGAGTCTGGCGAGTACTCCAAAAATACAACTCGGTAGCCCAATGCACCCCCTCCGGCAAACCCCTCCCCGAACGAATCGTAAATCGTAATTTCTTCACCTACGACAAAACCTTCGGGGAGACATCGACCACTCGACAAGTGTATGATGATGTCGCACGGGGGATTGTGCAGAGTGTCAGTGATGGATTGAATGGAACGATTTTTGCGTATGGGCAGACTAGTAGTGGGAAGACTTTTACTATGCAGGGGAGTGGATCGATAGAGGAGGGGAGTGTGGGTGTGGGTGATGTTGCTAATAATGGTGGGAATAATGGAGGGATTGTGCACATGGCAGCAAATGATATATTCAATCATATTGAGAAGGAATCACAACGGGTGTTTTTGGTGCGTGTTTCCTTTATTGAGATTTATAATGAGGAAGTACGAGATTTATTAGTCACCTCTGGTGGTAGTGGTGGTGGAGAGAGTAATGGAGCAACACTGACCATTCGGGAGGATAAACAACGTGGAGTTTTTGTCAATTCGAATGAGACGATTGTGACTAGTATTGATGGACTTTTGAGTGTGTTGTTTGCTGGAGAGAAGAATCGACATGTGGGGAGTACGGCTATGAATGAGAGGAGTTCACGATCGCATACTATTTTTAGAATTACGGTGGAGAGTCGATTGAATAGTAGCAAGGATGGGGATAGTGATGATGATGATGATGATGCATCAGAAGAGGAAGATGATGGAGATGCTCGCATGGGTGCGGGTCATGATGGCAATGGTGCTGCCGTCCGAGTGTCAACATTGAACCTTGTGGATCTTGCCGGATCTGAAAGTGTTCGTCATACTGGAGCCACGGGCGATCGACAAAAGGAAGGTGTGAAAATCAACTTGAGTCTCTTGACACTATCTCGAGTGATTAGTAACCTCGGCCAGGGCGCAGCACACATTAACTTTCGTGATTCCAAATTGACACGTATTCTTCAACCATCACTTTCGGGGAATGCTCGCATGGCGGTCATTTGTTGTGCTACCCCGTCAGATCTGTACTTGGAGGAGACTCGTTCGACACTTCAATTTGCCTCACGTGCCAAGCTTGTCAAGACGAGAGCTCAAGTCAATGAGGTTATGGATGATCGTTCTCTTATCAAAAAGCTACAGAGAGAATTGAAGGAAGCAAGACGAGGTGGTCCCGGCAAGGAGACTATAGAGCAAATGAAAGCGTTGGAAGAGAAGGCTGCCAGTGCCGAGGATGCCAACCGCAAGGCAGAACAGGATTTGAAACGGATGAAGGAGATGCTACTGAAGGGAGGCGTTCTCAACGTTGGTGCAGCTGCCAAGGCTTCGTCTGGAAGTGGAAGCTTTGTGTACAATGGCGATGATGAAACATTTAGGTCGACAGTAGACGATTACTCCCTCAAATCATCCAAGAAGGGAGGTTCCAAACGCCGCTATTCCGATGGTATCATCAACGATAATGAAAATGGCGACCCTCAAATGACCAGTCCTTTGCGTGGTGGCAACATCAGTCAGAAACAAGCCCAGACGGAAATGAAGGCGAAGAAAATGAAGCCGTCTGCACACATTCTCGCCAAAGATAAGACAGAGAACGTCGATGTGATGCTGCTACGAGAGGCACTAGCTTCCAAAAGTTCACAAGCCGCCGAACTTAAAACCAAGCTTCAGCAAGTACAGCAAGAAGTAGAAGCTACCAGAGACAAACTTGAATACGAGACTGGAGAGAAGGAAATGATCCGCATGGCGAAGCATGATCTAGAGTCGCAAGTGACAACATTGGCTTCCGATAAGGATTTTGCTCTCCAAGAGCAGGATATCATTATTGCAGAGAAAGATAGTGTTATTGCATCGTCCATGGAAAAGATTGAGACCTTGACACATGAGCAGAAGGAACAGGCCCAGGTTTTGTCGGGACTAGCAGCGCAGGTGGAGTCACTTCAAGGCCAGCTGGCTACCAAGGAAACGGAGTATGCAGATCAAGTGCGGGAGCTAAACGATGCGCAGAGTGCCGAGAAGGAAGAATCTAGCTCGAAAATTTCGGAGATGGAAGGCACCCTTGAGATGGCCAACTCTGAAAATTCTCGACTCGTAAAGCAAGTTGAGGAATTGAGCAAAAGTTTGTCCGAAGCAAAGTCTGAGAAAGATTCTCTACAGGCCGAATTTGATGAGACGATGGAGACGGTGAATAGTAATTTTGAGAAATCTGCTGGAGAGCAAGAGCAGAAGATGACTGAGCTATCCGCTGGAGTGTCGAATTTGACAGAAGAAAGGGACAGTCTCCAATCCACACTCGAGGAGAGGGAGACCAAAATTGCCGAATTGGGAGCGTTGGTCCAGGCCTCAAATGCTGAGCTAGATGACAAGAATGCGACTGTTGAAAGTCTACAGAGCAACAAGACTGATCTTGAAGACAAAGTTGGTTCACTTCAAGCATCAATGGATGAATTGACGACGGTATTAGGTGAGAAGGAGAGTTCATTGGGAGAAGCCGAGGCTACAATTGCCGCTCTTCGAGAGGATTCTTCGTCCTCAAACGTCAAGATTGATGAGCTAATGAAAGCCGTCAACGATTTGAAAAAGGAGAAAGAAGCCCTTGAGGCCCGTGTCGAATCCTCAGTTGCGGCACTATCGGGCCTGGAATCGGCAACTGCTGCCAAGCTTGTCGATGCAGAGGCAAAGGTTGAAGAGCTAAGAGCCAGCGGAGCTCAAATTGAGGAGGAGAAGAAGTCTCTTGAAGAGTCTATTGCAAGCCTGCAGGAAGGTTTGTTGACTGAATCAGGGGCAAAGGAAGCACTTCTGCTGCAGGTGCAAGAAAAGGATACTGCTCTCAACGATCTCCAAAGCCAATACGACGAAGCTGTTAGTACCATCGAAAAACTCAGCGGGGAGAAGTCTGATCTTGAAGCCAAAGCTAGTGGTCTTGAGATAGACATTGCGACATTGAAAGACGCGGTTGCTACCCTTGATGAATCTTTGCGGGTGGAACAACTCACTGTGCAAGACCTCGAGGCACAATTAGAGGTGGCAGAGAATGATGTTGTCAGATTGGCCGAAGAAAACAACGCTTCCGACCAAATTAATCAAGACCTCGAGGCCAATCTGTCTGAAATGGCCAATGCAAAGGGAGCGATTGAGGCATCGATTGTTGATCTTGAGACCAAGCTTGAGTCAGTGAGCAAGGAGCGTGATACTGCTCACTCCAGAGTGTCTGAGTTAGTGTCTGGAAATGGAAACATGGAGCAGATCATGCAAGCCGTTCAATCCGAGAAAGATGATCTTGCATCTAAGTTGGAAGAGGCCAATGAGAAGATCACGATGATCGAAGCATCTAAAGAAGAATTGATGGGCAATTTAGAGGCAGCTATTGCAGAGAAGGACAGCATTAGGGCAGAAATGTCCAAGATTGAAAACGAGCAAGACGCCAAGCTATTTGAGCTGTCTGAGGGAATGGAAGAATTCAAAGGTAGAATCTCTGCTTTGACTTCTGAGCTCGAGACTTGCAAATCAGATCATGATGACACCAAGTCTCAAATGGCGGAGGTAAAGATCGAGCGTGACGCTCTTCAAGTACGTGTGGAAGAACTACGATCTGGTAGCACCAATTCTCAGGAGGTGTTGTTGGCCCTTGAAGGAGAGAAAGCATCGCTGTCGTCCCGGTTGGAAGAAGCAACCTCACAGCTTGAAGTCAAGGATACTGAGATCTCGAGTCTAGCGGGCAAGGTTCAGAACTTGGACAATGACCTTAGTGCATTAATGTCGGAGAAGACTGATTTGCAGTCGCAGCTTGAAGAAACCACGGCAAGCTACAAGGCTATTGAGATACAACACACAGAATGCACCAGCACTTTGAATTCTGTTATTGCCGAGAAAGAAAGTCTCACGTCAACTGTCATTGATGTCGAGCGTAAAATCTCTGCTTTGACTTCTGAGCTTGACACTTGCAAATCAGATCATGATGACATCAAGTCTCAAATGGCGGAGGTAAAGATCGAGCGTGACGCTCTTCAAGTACGTGTGGAAGAACTACTATCTGGTAGCACCAACTCTCAGGAGACGTTGTTGGCTCTTGAAGCAGAGAAATCATCGCTGTCGTCCCGGTTGGAAGAAGCAACCTCACAGCTTGAAGCCAAGGACAATGAGATCTCGAGTCTAGCGGGCAAGGTTCAGAACTTGGACAAAGATATTAGCGCTTTGACTTCGGAGAAGACTGATTTGCAGTCGCAGCTTGAGGCCATTGAGGCAGCGCATGAAGAATGCACCAGCACTTTGAAGTCTGTCATGACAGAGAAGGAATCTCTTGAGTCAAGTATTATTGATGCGGAGAGTAAATACAATGTCAAGATTTCTGAGTTGAACTCTTGTATTGCGGATAAGAGCAAAGAAATCAGTCATCTCGGTGAACAAATTGCGGAATTGAATGAGAAAGCCGTCGAGTCTGCTGCGAGCAGTGCCACAGTAGAGGAGATCCAGGAATTGAAGTCTCTCCTCGCATCAGCCAACGAAAGCGTCAACGAAGCTAGATCCTCGGCAACACTGGCTGATCAAGAACTCGAGAGGAAAGAGTTGGAGCTAGAGGAAACGTTGAGAAGGCTTGAGGAGCAAGAAGAAGCCAGGCGCATTGCCGAAGACAAGGTGATGCTGGCGCAGCAGTCTCCACGAAACTCACCTAAGTGTGAATCGGAAGAAGAGTTGCTGAAAGAGATGGAAATTCTGATGGGAGAAAAGATTGACGCCGAATCACGTTTAGAAAATGAGCTCAAGAAAAGGAAGGAGTACGAGGATGGATTAAAGAAGTCCGCCGAAGAGGAGAAGCAGCTGTTGGTGGAAGAGGCAGAAGAGAGGATGGTGTCATTACGGGACAAAATTTCTCAGCTCCAGTCTGACCTTTCTCGTGCAGAATCAGAATGCTACAATATGAAGGATGAAAATGATGACTTGCGGGATAGGTACGAAAGGGCGGAGGTGAAAGCTGCAGACACTGAGAGCATCATCACTTCTATGACAGATGAATTGCGACGTGAACAAGAGCAGAAGACTGCTCTCGAAAACGAGGTTCTGCAATTGAAGGAGCAGAGTGAAGCCTTCAAATCTCAAGTCTATGCAGCCAAGGAATCATTCGAGGCACAGGCGTATGCTAAGCTCTCCGAATTAGAAGGAAATCTGGCTGATGCTATGTCAAGGCTTTCCAGATCTCAGGAAGAACTCAAGCATTCAAATGACACGATCGCTCATTTGACATCTGATATTGAAGAGTACAAGAACGAACTGGCCTCCGCCAAGAGCATGGCAATGGGTGAGAAAGAAATGGAAATTAGCATGTTGAGGGAGGAGTTGGCGACTGCCAAGCTCAACCTGCAGACTTCTGAAGCCGGATACCTCTCGGCAAAACGCGAACTCGAGGATGCAAAGGAGAAGGTAGAGAAGATTAGAAAGCATGAGCACTCAAAGCGTCAAGAGCTCGCATCCAAAGCCGAGGCCACAGTGAATGCCCTCAAGACCAGGCTCGAGACCGCAACAACTGCTGCCGCTAGTCTTGGGAAGACGAGTGGAACAGACGACAACAGCAGAGAAGTGGATGGTCTCAAGAGTAAGATCCGCGAGAAGGACGCCCGTATTGAGAAGCTTGAAAAAGCCAAGATCACACGAGCGCAGATCGAGCAGATTACGAAATTGAAGGACGAGCGAAGACAATTCAAAGATGAAGCTGAAAATTACAAGCAACGTTTGGCTGCACTGGAGAATGATTCAGCAAGAGGCAGTAGTCGTCGTGGGTTGAGGGAGAGGACAGAGTCGGACCAAGATCAATCAAATGAAGTTGCAAAATTACAGGGCGACCTCCAACAGTGCGAAGACAAACTTCGAAAGTATGTTCAGCATAGCGAACGCCTTGAGAGTGACAGAAAAGGAGTCATGGATGCTATCGCTTCCTATAACATTGGTGAGATTGTTGGCGGCAATGTGGTGGAGACGGTGGCGTCTATTTGCGAGAGGCTTTCATCAGTTGAAGAAGAATGCAATGCGTTGGCACAGTCAGAGAAGAAGGCAGTACAGTATTTGGCGGAACTAGACTCTCTGCGGGTGAGATTTGACGAGCTAGAAAGTGAACTTCAGGGCTGCCTGGGAGAGAAGGAGAAACTAATCAGCAAGCTAGAGGAAAGCGAAGATAGCCTGAACAAGTGTCAAGGGAAGATTGCTGTATTGGTGAAGGATCGTAACTCTCTGCAAGGGCTAGCCGAGAATGCAAAACACAGCGTCTCAGAGCTTCAAAGTGAGAAGAGGCGCCAAATGCAGTTCCTTGAGAATGAGAACTTGCAGCTAGGGGAAGAGCTAAAGAGAGCAAAGAAAGAGCTGCAGCAAACCAAGACAGCACTCGACGCAGCCCAGAAACAAGCGTTCGGAGGTGAACAGACTCAAGAATTGGTAGGATTCTCTTCGTTGCTGTCAGGTCAGTCTCAGTCAGACCGCAAGAAACCTCCACTTCAGCCCACGAAGACGACTTTTGGCACGCCATCCAAATCCGCCAGAAAACGCCCTGGCTACGAAAATATACACAATGAAGAAAACACATTGAATTCAACACCCAGCAAGAAGTTGAAATCCTCCACATCCAAGTCACCATTTCGCTCTTCTTCCAAGAAGTCGAAGAATCCCTTTTCTGCCATTACAAAGTCAGCAAAAAAGTCAGCTAAGAAAAAAGCCTCTGACGATTCACCGACCAAGTTCTTTGCCTTGGGAGATGGCAACGAGCACACTGCGGACCTCACTTCGGAGTGCAAGCAGTCCTGAGCCTGAACAAGTCTAGTAATGAAAGTATATGCATAGTTATATGTGAAAAATTGAATATCTAAATATTAGCCTACTTTTATGATTATTATCTTTCATCTGTGAACTGATGCATCTCTTTTGTAAGGTACGATAGAGCCACTCTGCGAAGTTTAGGCTAATCTTATTCAGCCAAAGTTATGGTTATGTCGTACAATTGATGCTTCTCAGTATAATAATTTGATGTGTCTAGTCACATTGACAGAGGCCAGCATTACCACAGGGCCACCATACATAAGGTCCTTCGCATACCTTACAGCTCTCATCTGTAACTGGCGACGCACCATTTGTTATCTCCTGCATTGTTTTGGCTCTACAAGTTGTACCAGCTGCGTCACTCGCGGTTGTTGCACCTGTAGTAGTTGTAGTGGTGGGAGCACCGTGGACGCATTGGGACGAGTCAACCCAGCTGATCGCTGCGCAGCATGCAGTTGAGGTACCATACGTTGCATCCCAACTATTAGCTACTCCTCCACAGCTCTCAGCTGAGTCTTCAGGACAATCAAGCGCGCACTTTCCCAAGCTCCAATTTACGTAGTATTTCCCGGTTCCTTGCGGCTCGATTCCATTACTCTTGTCGACACACGAAGGCTCCCAAGCAATCTTGGTCGCACAGCAAAGTTCAAGAGAGCTGTAAAGTTTTAGTGAGGTATCTTCAGGACTCTCACCGCATGGTAGTCCATTTCCAGCAGGGCAATCTTGCCTGCACACGCTAGCAGTCTGATCGGCATAGAACTTCATAGTGGGCACTCCTGTAGATTTCGACTCGCACAGCTCATTGCTCATCCAACTCAACTTGGCATCACAGCAAGCGCTGGCAGAAGGATACAATGTTTCCGTAACAGATTCACCAAGCACACACTTATCTCCGTCCACATACCATCCAGCAGAACTTGGAATAGGCTGATTTGTTGGAAGATGTGTTGGACCTGGCGTTGGTGAAGGCGTGGTTGGAGAATTCGTCGGCTGTGTAAAAGATCAATTTGGAAGAGGATATGATTAGAAACGAATAGCGTATTTAAAATGACATCAAATTGGATAATGAACTTCATCGCTTACCGGATCTGTTGGAGATTTGGTTGGCGACGCTGTTGTCGGTGCGTTGGTTGGCTACACGAAAGATAGAGAGAGCACATTGGGTTAGATGATATACAGACATTTTACAGATTGAATACTACCAATCAGAGCACTCACTTGATTTGTTGGCGCATCGGTCGGGTTTGCTGTCGTTGGAGATTGCGTAGGAGCTGCTGTTGTTGGAGGTGAAGTCGGCTGGAGAGAAGAACAATGTATATTATTAGAAACTGAACCTCAGTTCACTCGAGCTTCACAAAAGAAGGCAAAAACTTACTTGATTTGTTGGCGCCTCGGTCGGATCTGCTGTTGGAGCTGGACTTGGAACTGCCGTGGGTGCATCAGTTACGGGTGCTTTTGTTGGGCCAGATGTTGGATTAGATGACGGTGCAGATGTCGTAGGCTCGGAAGTCGGCCCCGAAGTCGTCGGTGCATTTGATGGAGCTTGAGTTGGCAGTGCCGTGGGTTCATCAGTTACGGGTGCTTTTGTGGGGTTGGGTGTTGGACTCGTAGACGGAGGAGGAGGAGGTGCCGTAGTTGTGCTTGTTGTGGTAGTTGTACTGGTCGACGTCGTAGTCGTAGTAGTGGTTGTAGCAGCGGTAGTTGTAGTAGTAGTACCTCCCCCTGAATTCGGCTCAAGTCCACAATCACACAAAGGAGGATTGCTATCACAAGGCCAATATTGCGATTCATGATTATTTTGCGCACATTTGTCACAAGAGCTTTGCGAAACTGCTGTTACAGCATAACCTAACTCTTCCTGTGAAATTGGAGTGCAAACAGTTGCCGGCGTTGTGGTGGAAGTAGTAGTAATGCTGCAATCTTCAGTGACGCGGACCTCGGCACAGTTCCAAAACTAAACAAGTTGCGACAATATAATGTTAGATGTGAGCATACACATAATGTAAATAATGAAATGGGGAAAGAAAGAGTATTACAAGTAACTCACCCGCTCAGGCGCTTCTGATCCATCACCGGTGATGGGAAGAGGGCACGTCGTAGTTGTTCCTGCGTTGTATGGAGTGAATCCAACCGGGAAAGGGTAGTCGGCGTATCCCTCATCAGTACAAGAGTTACCTGTGACATAGTACCACTGAATCAAAACGAGCTCTCCAGTCAAATTATCCGGCAATTTATACTTGTATTGAAACTCGCCAAGAGTCATGGAAGTTAGCCCATGAACATATGCTCTAGAAGGATAGTTCGGATCTTTCGGGGCGTTGTTTAAGACATCTTCTACAAACTCGAGGGGGTGATCCTTGAAGCAACTCTCAGTTGGGACCTCCCCATGATTGATTGGACAGGCATGGAATTCAAAGTGCCCTCCATGATAAGCAGTCAAGGTAACTTTAATATCAATAATGCTTCCTTCATTGTAACATTCTTGAATCGTCGGCTTCATTAGACCGCCAAGAGCATTCTTGGGCAGATCATAATTCCGCCCATTAATCATACCGCACTGCGCAGCGTTGCCGCCTCTGTTCAAGCTATATGGGTCGGACTCGGGTTGGGGATCATTATCGTTGACGTCCCACCACTTTGCATCAGTGTATGCAAAGTAGTTGCGAGATCTAGGAGAGCTCATGTAGCCGTGTGCATCGGCTGTTTCGAAGAGGGCGAAGCTGGCAGCGACGGTCAACGTGAGAAGGGCCTTGAATGGATAGTTCATTGTTGTTGAATATTTTATGATGATGGAGTAAGTATTATTCTGATCAACTGGTGAATGATGTCATGGAGATTGATGATGATGATGATGACCGTTGTTGCCCTGGAGAAGTCATCGAGTTAGTGATTGGCTGTTGGCTGTATCTGCATAGGAAGAGAGATGGCTGGAGCTAGAGTTGACCGGTCATCGGCTGGTCAAAGCTATTGTCCTCGTGAGTGATCCACTCTTATCTAAGCGAAGATGGGGCTGGTACAATAGCATGATTAGCATGGTCGACGGAGAATGAGCTGAGAGGCCGGTCAAAAGATTTGACTTCGTGAACAACATGGAACTTCCTCAATCATGACACTACCATATGCATGTGACATGAGTAGTGATGCGACACAAGTCTCCTTGCTAGTCAGCCCGACAACCGACACAAATGTGTCGCCTATTGGATAGAAAAATAGCAATTTTATAGCCACATCACACATACTAATAACCAAAATATACT
>Ga0209652_1004277_pt1 | contig 10091 bp, 9 predicted proteins | sample SaaInl74LU_5_DNA_FD_184641 | JGI IMG/M metagenome (GOLD analysis project Ga0209652, IMG submission 184641) | Marine microbial communities from expanding oxygen minimum zones in the Saanich Inlet - ESP_74LU_5_DNA (SPAdes) (version 2) | ecosystem: Environmental > Aquatic > Marine > Intertidal zone ...
CACCACAAGCCCTTCAGCGATGCAAGCAGCAACACAGCACCACCGCTACATACTTACATCAATACAATACACATCAATAACAAGTCACGTCATCTGCAACAGGAGCAGTTCATAAGATTACCAGCTCCAATCAATTATTTCTTTGGCTTGGTCGATACATCTTACACGCAAAGTGTGATCTTTGTTGTGCTCAATTATACATATCAATCCAATCGAGGCAGTTAGTTGACAATAGATGAACAACAGCATCCGGCACCAGCGCTATTATGAAGACATCCATAACATCAACCGCATCAATACTACTGGCCTTGGCATCCTACTCACAACATGGTGTGGTGCTAGCTCAATTCACAAACCTAACATTCAACTTGTCCCAACCAATGAACCTATCCTCCAACATGACAATAGACTGGACCATACACAACGACCAACATACAAGATACTGCGGCCCCAAAACCGTCGGTGGATACGAAATTGCCAAAAAGTACTGCTCCCCCCAAACCGCCTGCGGTATCAGTGGACCTACACAGGACACATTTGGCGGAAATGGAAACGATTGCAAAGGTCGTGACTTTATAGATTTAGAAGGGGAATATTCCAATAGTTGGATGTGTTTCACGGATATTCGATGTGTCTCTCCATCGAATCAACCAAGTGATATGCCCAGTGGGATGCCGTCAAGTAGTGCCATGCCAAGTAGTGGTGGTGGTCGTCCATCAGTCGTTCCGAGTGCAACTCCGTCAAAGAGTTCCGTTCCATCTGTCAATGGACGTACTCAATCACCGACAAGATCACCGTCTATATCACCGACATCCACATCACCCACTAATACACAAACACTCACACCAACAGGATCACCAGTGGAAGTGAGTTTGATCAAAGTACGTGGCTACTTTTGCGGATCTACATATGACAATGCCGTGGAGGAATGTGATGCTTCCAAAAGTTGCAATTCGAATGTCGATTGTAGTAATGGGGAGGAGTGTTATCCAAATGTTAGTTGTGAATTTATGGCGTCGGAGGCGAAGGAGTTGGGTGATCATGAGGAAGTAGTGGTAGTAGTAGTAGTGGGTGCTGATGATAGTGCGGTACCGCAGTTTAGTAATGATGGGGGTGGTAGCAGGAGCAGCAGCAGCAGCCTTGGATTTGTTTGTGGTGGGAGAAGTGCACTTGTTTCTGTGGGTTGTTTGTCTGCAACATTACTGTGGTTGATGTAAGCGGCGTTGTATGTATTTCATATTACTGCTGAAGGCTACATCATTCGAGAATCTCTGTTCACAGTAGGGTCCTGGCCTGGTCCTGCACTGCACTATACACGAAGATATCTATTATTTGTAAATGAGATTACTCTAGCGTTTTATTTGCTACCTATTGACTACACATAAACTTTGACATCAAAACAATGAATGAGGCACCTTCAGTCTTATGGAGGAAAGCGACCTCTTGTCATGAGAACTGACTCTAAAATGACTAAGCATAACTGCGGGTGCCAAAACTGCGGGCGCTCCAGCCACTACCCATACTTCCATTACCCGTACTTCTATCATCTTCATCTTGCATCTGACTGAAGTCACCGCCCATGCTATTATCATAAGACGCTTCCTGGACAGGGGCAGCAGCGGACGCCTCTGACTTCTTCTTGTTGCGGCGGAATTTTTGGTACCACTTCTTCTTCTTCTCGGGTGGTGGTGCAACGTACCCGGCTTGTTGGCTTGCGTAGTATTCTTCTTCTTCGCGACGTCTCTTATTCTGTGTTGTGAGAATGGAAAGAAAAATAAAGATATCCGATGAGCAAAAGAAGAAGCACAGAATAAGTGCAACGGAAATCAATCAAATCAAGCTCAACTTACCCTCCTTGTCACCAGGGCAACAGCCAAAGCTCCAACAACAAGACCCACAACAAGAAGAGGATAAAAAATCTTGCTCTTCCAAGACTGCTTTTCGCTATTGTTGTTTGACAACCAATGAGCCTCTGAGTTATGAGCATCATCATCCCAGTAGTAGTATCCGTCGTTGACCCACTGATCATCATCCCATCCACCATCGGCCCCCCCACCATCACCACCCCAGTAATCATCATCCCATCCTCCATCATCGTACCAGTAGTTACCATCGTCACTCCACACACTATGTCCATCGTTGGCCCAGTGGCCATCATCTCCCCAATGGATAACTTTGTCGTCAGTGGTGGTTTTGTCGTCAGTGGTGGTTTTATCATCAGTTTTAGTTCTGTGCTGTGTATTCTTGGATGATGTCTTGTGTGGAATATGAGCTGGAGGCACGTGAGGAACACAGCAACGCGCGTGACAAACTGGGGCATAGTGTTCGTTACCACCGCTTCTATCACCGCCGCCATTATCGCCGCCATTACCGCCGTCTCCTTCCCAGGCATCGTTTTTCCAATCGTCACCTGTCCAATCATCACCTGTCCAATCATCGCCACCCCACCACTTTAGCTCACGGTGATCCTTACCACATGATGGCATTTGACATCCTCCATTGCAGCCATGTCCTGTAACATCAACACCCAAAGAAAGGGCGTTGAGCATGAGGTACCACATCCAAGTACCACCCGATAAGGAAGTACTGGAGGATGATGAGGAGGACGAAGAGTAATCAGCATCGGCTAGTTGACGAGACTCATCTCCAACACGGAGATTGGCACTATCAGCTGCCATTGCCATGCCTAAGCCGGAGGCAAGCAGAATAGTTGATACAAGCTTCATTGTAATGCAATCGTTGAGGTGGTAAGTTGTGATCGATGCTGCGGACAATAAGTTATGATGCCTGTCACTACTTTAGATGTATGTTGACAGGAATTGATTTCTCAGGAAAGTTTAAAGAAGCGCGTTGGAGCGCCCAACGCACGCAAAGCGGTTATGTGAGTAGGCAACTATCACTCCTTGTCAACGCCCAACGCACAACATTGCTCTGAGAGGAAGGGTGTCAGCGATTTTCAAAATTGTTTGGTACCAATTCCTACATATGTCCCATGAGAACTCCCGCAAGCTTGTGAGTAGACCTTATTGAGTGCACCTCTTTCTCTCCGAATACATAACCGAATTTCACTGCCTTCGAAGACAAGCAGGGATTCAAGTACTTCATTCACCTACCATGAAATTCACACTTACCATCTTCCTTATTGGTCTCGGCTTGAGCGCCGCAATTGCATCAGATGAAGCCAACCTCCGTGCTAATGCACATTCTCGGCAACTCGCCAATTCCCAAGAAGCATCTGGCGGTGTCTGGATGTATTACCTCATGCTCAATGCAATAGCTGCACCGATTGATCGACTTGGCTTCGCTTGTGGCCAGTCGGTATGTAACCAGAGCTCAAGGCGTGAGTTGTGGGGGTCTGATGGATATAGTAGCAGCACTAGTAGCGCCACCAGCACCTGGAGCGATGATACTTATAGTGCCAGTAGTAATAGCACTAGTAGCAGTAGCAGCAGCAGCAGCAGCGTGTGTCCTGTACGTTGCCATAAGGCCCCACACCTAAAACCTCCTCACCCGAAACCGAAACGAAAATCTAAAAAGAATAAAAAAAAGAATAACGGTGGCAAGAAGAGTGGAAGTGGCAGTAACTCGACATGGGCAGATGATGGAAATGGTAGCAATGGATGGGCAGATGATGGAAATGGTGGCAATGGATGGTCAGATGATGGAAACGGATGGGCGGATGATGGGTATCATCGTGACTCATCTGGCGGGGGAGATGATGACAAGTCATCAGAAAACGGAGGAGGCAGCTGGTACAACGATGATGGAAACTCCGAAGAGACTGAAAACGATGATGTGAATGGTGGTGGTGGTGACGATAATTTTGTCGGCTCTGATGATGCCGAGAGTACTCAATACCTGTCCAACAACAGTGGTAACGGCAATGCCAATGCAGCACAAATCAATAGCGGCAAGAGTATGCCTGTTTGGCCTTTCCTTGTTGCAGCACTTACGGTTGGCGTTGTTGCAGCTGCATTGATGGCCAAGAAGCGTAAACAGGCCCGACGGGGAAATCACGCACTCAATGGGTCCATCAAGAGAAGAATGCAGCTCTTTAGTGGTGGTGTGCCCCGTAAAGAGAAACCTGCCGCTGAAAGTTCACTTTACGAGAATGATTACGAAAATGAACCGTCGTTTGTTGAGATGAGAGATCCTGATGACAGGTAGGAGATGAGAGATCCTGATGACAGGTAGTTGTATTCAGTTTCATGGCTTCAGTGTTCTAGAACGTCGGATGAAGACGATAATATAGATAGATTTATGTGTTTCCCAACTTTTTCAATCTTCATACAGTTTTTTTCAGGAGTTCCAACATGTTACTTGCATCGGTTTGAGCACCACCTTCTCCAAGCTCATGACGAACATTATCGCCATCACAAGCATATGGTTTACTAGCTTCGCTGCGCCCAGCTATCTTTGCTTCTAGAGGTTTGTCATGTACGCACCAGTTGTGTGCATGCCGCTTTACAAAATTGTCTAGCCAGATCTTGGAGAGGAACTACTGCGAAGCTTGTTCGCGCGAGTTCCAACTTTATCACCTGATTTGATACTTGAGATGAGTTTAATATTATATAACTATTGATAGTTTCTTTGAAAGTCTCTAATCATAAGATGTACACTTTATTGGTGTCAGCGATTTTCAAAATAGTTTGGTACCAATTCCTACATATGTACCATGAGAACTCCCGCAAGCTTGTGAGTGGATCCGGTAGATTGCACCTGTAGCTTGCGTTGGGTTGGGTTGGGTTGGGTTAATAGGCGGTGTCTTTTACTTCATTCAAATATAAACCGAATTTCACTGCCTTCGAAGACAAGCAGGGATTCAAGTACTATCATTGATCTACCATGAAATTCACACGTACCATCTTCCTTGGTCTCGGCTTGAGCACCGCAATTGCATCAGATGAAGCCAATCTCCGTGCTAATGCACATTCTCGGCAACTCACCAGTTCCCAAGAAGCATCCGGTGGTGTCTGGATGTATTACCTCATGCTCAATGCAATAGCTGCACCGATTGATCGACTTGGCTATGCTTGTGGCCAGTCGGTATGCAACCGGAGCTCAAGGCGTGAGTTGTGGGGGTCTGATGGATATAGCAGCAGCACTAGTAGCGCTACCAGCACATGGAGTGATGATACTTATAGTGCCAGTAGTTATAGCAATGGAGGCGGCAATGGAGGTGGAGGTGGAGGTGGAAATGGTGGAGGTGGAAGTAGCAGCAGTAGCACTAGCAGCAGTATTAGTGTCTGTCCTGTACGTTGCCGTAAGGCCCCACACCTAAAACCTCACCCGAAAAGAAAACCTAAGAAGAATAACGGTGGCAAGAAGAGTGGAAGTGGCAATGGAGGCGGCAATGGTGGTGGAAATGGTGGTGGCAATGGTGGAAATGGAGGTGGAAATGGCAGCTCAAAATGGGCAGGTGATGGAAATGGTGGCAACGGAGGTGGAGGTGGAAATGGCAGCTCAAAATGGGCAGATGATGGAAATGGTGGCAACGGATGGTCAAATAATGGAAATGGTGGCAACGGATGGGCAGATGATGGGTATACTGGTGACTATTCAGGCTGGGGAGGTGATGGAAATGGTGATATGTCAAACGAGTCATCGGAAAACAGCGATGGCAGCTGGAACAACGATGGCAGCAACTCCGAAGAAGAAGAAGTCTCTGATGAAAACTCGGGTGAAGAAATCAATGATGATGTAAGCCGTGGTGGTGGCGACGATACTTTTTACGCCGAAGAAGACGACGTGTGGAATCAATACCTATCCAACAACAACAACAACAACGGTAGCGGTAGTGGTGGGAATCAATACCTGTCCAACAACAATGATAACGGCAATGGCAGTGGCAATGGCAATGCAGCACAAATCAATAGCGGCAAGAGTATGCCTATTTGGCCATTCCTTGTTGCAGCGCTGACTGTTGGCGTTGTTGCAGTTGTTGCAGCTGCATTGATGACCAAGAGGCCTAAAGAGGCAAGAGGAAATCACGCACTCAAAGGATCCGTCAAGAGAAGAGTGGAGCTCTTCAGTCGTGGCTTGCCCCGTAAAGAGAAACCTGCCGCTGAAAGTTCACTTTACGAGAATGATTATGAAAATGAACCGTCGTTTGGCGAGATGAGAGATCCTGATGACAGGTAGTAGTTGTATTCAGTACCTTGGCTTGAAGTGTATTATAGAATGTCGAGATGAAGACAATATAATTAAGATAGATATATGTTTCCTAACTGTTTCAAGGTATGGTATGACCATATTTTAGTGAAAGATAGATAGCAGAAATAGTGCGTGGAGCTCTAGGTATTTGCATCAGCTCTCTCTACTGCCTGAACTTTCTACAATATATACGTACCCTGATGAAGATGATTAGTTCTCGTCACATAAACATATCTTATATAGATTTAATCTAGTTTTTCTCAACTTTTCTATCATTCACATCAAATCACAAATTTCTCCTTATTCAGAGATCGTAGCCTATAAGGATGGTTCGTTTTCGTAATCGTTCTCGTACAATGAACTTGCGGCAGCAGGTTTCTCTTTACGGAACATTCCTCCACCAAAGAGCGCCATTCTCTTCTGAACTGATCCACTTAATGTGTGGTTGTTTGGTTCAGTTCGTTGACGCTTCTATTATTGTTAGAGAGCAAACAACAAGGAAATCAGTGAGCAAGACATACATCATGTTGTAAAACAGATTGGAAATGTATCTAAAATAACAATAAACTCACCTTCTTCGCCATCAAAGCAGCTGCGACAATGCCCACGACAAGTGCTGCAGCAAGGAAAGGCCAAACATTTAGACCCTTTGAACCATCGACTTGCGCTGCATTGCCACTACCACCATTGGTGTATTCATTGGCTAAGTACTGTTCTTGGGTGCTGTTATCTTCATCGCTGTCACCAGCCGCCTCTTCGCCATCGGAATATGAGTAACCAGAGGCGTCCTCGCCATCGGAATATGAGTATCCGTCGTAACCTTGAGAAGTGCCATCACTTTGACCACTGGTTTTACTCGTTTGATCATTTTGACTGCTACTGCTGCCACTGCCGCATGAACTGCTAGCGGGAGGTCCCAAGTGAGGGGCAGAACAACGAGCAGGAGGCGCTGAAGAGCAACAGTTGCCGCCTCCAGCTGCATCAATAGGTGCAAGCAATGCATTGAGCATGAGGTAAAACATCCATGTACCTCCCGATGCTTGATTGGAATTGAGTTGCCGAGATGATGTATTTGCGCGGAGGTTGGCATCACCAGAGGCCATTGCGGCGGTCATGCCAAGACCGAGGAAGATTGTCGATGTAAGCTTCATTTTGTTTGTTGATTTAGATGAATTATATGCAATGTCTAATAGCTCTGCTAGTTAAACCTACCACGTAGAAATTATGGACGAGGCAATCATATCGCGCAACACCCAACGCATGGCAGTCATCGTCATTCCTGTGAGTAGAGAGAGGGCAATCATGTCCTAACCTACCTACTCACAATTTGTTCTTTCTTGGTGATGGTATCTTTCCACGTAGGAATCAATATCAAATTTTGGTTGGCGTTGAGAGCTCCTCTCCGAGCATTTGTCGCAATGGTAATCTAAAACGACAAAAGTGGTCTAAATCTTCTACAACACGTCATCTTGAAGGCAAATCTTTTCTGGCAGCACTTTTTCGCCCGGTTGAAGTTATGATCCGCTCCTCTTGCTTTTGCAAAGCTTTTGTTTTTGTTCTACTCTACAACCAGCAGCTCACATTATCACAACTTCCTACAGACAACTACAATCATGAAGACTGTTATTCTTGCCACCCTTATCGCCGGCGCTGCCGCCTTTGCCCCCGCCCAATCTGGCGTTCGCACCACCAGCCTCAACGCTGTTCCCGAGGCCGATGCCCAGTACACAGATGACATTGGTGTTGTCGCCCCTCTTGGAGTCTGGGACCCCAGTGGTGTCCTCGCCCGTGGACCCGAAGAGGTTGCCCGTCTCCGTGAACTCGAAATCAAGCACGGCCGTATTGCCATGCTTGGTGTTGTAGGATACCTCACCACATACGCCGGTGTTCGTCTTCCAGGTCTTGAGGATGTTCCCTGCGGTTGGGCCGCTGTCACCTCTGGCGACCTTCCTTTCGAGGTTGCCGGACAATTCTTCGCCACAACAATCATGATGGAAATGTTCAACAGAGACAACGCCGGCACCGGACAGTTCCCTGGAGACTACCGTAATGGATACATCGACTTCGGGTGGGACAAGCAATCCGATGCATGGAAGAAGAACAAGCGTACTATTGAATTGAACAATGGACGTGCCGCACAAATGGGTCTTCTTGGACTTATGTTCCATGATGCTCTTGGAAATGTCGCTGATATCCTTCCTTAAGAAGTTTTGTACATATACTATAATGATTACTAACGCATACCAATAGAGATCCGAGCAAACTCTTTCCTACGTGTGAAACGAAAGTTGTTGCCTTCAAGTAACCTCTAGGCAGTATTGTACTTATGCTGAGTTCTGTTCTTGCGAGGCATGTAATGTGGCAACTGAAGCTATTATCATCAAGGCAGTCTGTACAGGTTGTCCTGCTTGCCATTATTTAGGATCGCAGTGGAGGCAGATAAGCTTTGTGAGACAAGGCACATACATACGTCGAACTGGAAGCAGTCATCGGAGAAATAATCATTGTTGTCAGAGCTAAAATTAGTGTATGTCAGTGAAATGATGCATAATCAAATTCCTCACTAATTATTCTTCACTACTTTACTACGATTGACCTTGATGAACAAACTCGTTGCTTCGGCATAAACAACAGATCCATCCTTACTCTCCAGAACAGAAGAGAAGAAGATCTTACGCCCTTCGATCCTATCAAGATACACTCTTACAACTGCTTCCGATCCTTCTCTGAAAGGAGCACGAAAGTTTATCTTCAAATTGGCAGTGACAGCTATATTTTCTTTGTCTTCATACAAGCAGATGTGATATGCAAAACCCAAGGCTGTATCAAACAGCAAGGAAATGATACCTCCGTGGACAACTCCACTATGGCCATTCAATCTTGTCCCCAATTTTATGTCGACTACTGCAATCTCATTTCTTTTGGGGTGCTCTTTTGATTGCGAAATATTGACTCGTTTGTACACATTAAATCTTTCGATGAGGTTTGCACCGAACAAAGGACCAAAAATAGCGTGCGAATCTAGTGTTGATGCTTCAAACATATCATCTGGATTCATTTTCAAGTAGTAGTAATCCATTCCATCCATTGATAATTGTTGTTTGATTTTGTTGCTGTCGTGTGAAGAAATTGTTGTGTGGTTGAGAGCCTCTTCACACTTTGTAGTTGATGAAAGTATTCTACTCTTGTAAGGACCATGATTGATATTGAAGATATCATATTCTCCCATGGAAAATTTGGTTCGCAGCGTATGCCACTGCTGTAGCCACGTTACCGGCAGCTTAGGATCTTTTATGTTCTGTTCACATCGATCATCATCATCTACCCCAGCGCAATTCGAAACTGCTGCTAAGAACGAAACCGAGGATGCTGCTGCGAAAGCTGACGTCCTGTGAGAGTTTAGTATGGCGCATAGCCTCATCTTTGAATGATTTCCTCGCCTATTGTTATTGTAAGCCACGTGTGTAGCGTCAGCGTCTACAATACTTTATTGCAGCAACAGTGAGTAGGCACAAACCCAGTTCAAAACACAAGACGGCAGCTCAGAAAGAAGAATGTCACAGTGACTTCGAAACATCCATTTTGGCCTCATCAGGTCACCTACGAGGCTGTAGCACCGCTGATACGCAATAAAATAGCATGAGCAGTGCCAAATCTTCTTCAATCCTATCGTAACCAATTATAAGGGCCACTAGAAGCTGTTGCTTGTCATATTCACAACGTTAGATACGATATGGTGCTAGAGAGTAGTGCTGGCGGCCGTCTCAGATGGCCTCATCAAGTCACCTACGACGTTGTAGCGACGCCGATACGACCAATCAATGCATGAGCCGTGAAAACAAGCATACTATCAAGGTGAACTATAATGGGTCACTAGAGAGCTGTTGATTGTCATATTCACAGCGTGAGATACTATATGGCCGTCAACAGATGAGCTT
>Ga0209652_1004279_pt1 | contig 10090 bp, 8 predicted proteins | sample SaaInl74LU_5_DNA_FD_184641 | JGI IMG/M metagenome (GOLD analysis project Ga0209652, IMG submission 184641) | Marine microbial communities from expanding oxygen minimum zones in the Saanich Inlet - ESP_74LU_5_DNA (SPAdes) (version 2) | ecosystem: Environmental > Aquatic > Marine > Intertidal zone ...
GGATTGCGAAATTGTCGGCCCAAGCTGACCGAATAAAGCGGCGGATTTAGACCCCTGCGCCGGCAGCGGCCTCAAGATCAAACGCAGCAGCCATAAGCGCCTTGGTATATTCTGATTGTGGACCATCAAAAATCTGATCGCGCGGCCCCGCCTCAACGACGTCACCGCGCTTCATGACCATAACCTGATGCGATAGCGCACGCACAACTTTCAAATCATGAGAAATGAAGATGTAGGCCAAGCCGTACTTGGCTTGCAGGCCGCGCAGAAGCTCAACGATTTGCACCTGCACAGTCATATCAAGCGCAGATGTAGGTTCGTCCAGAATAACAAGTTTGGGACGTAAAATCATCGCCCGTGCAATGGCAATCCGCTGACGTTGGCCGCCCGAAAACTCATGGGGGTATCTATCCATGGTTGCCGGATCCAGCCCGACCTCAGTCATGATTTCGGCGACCATGTCGCGCTTGTTGCGACCCGCTTCAACACCGTGAACCCCGAGGCCCTCCGCGATGATCTGTTCAACAGACATCCGTGGGCTCAAACTTCCATAGGGGTCTTGAAAGACAATCTGCATATCGCGGCGCAGTGCGCGCAGCTGACGCTTTTGTAGCTTTGAAATCTCGCGGCCCAAAAAGGCGATACGCCCCTCTGACTTAATCAGCCGCATCATCGCCAACGCCAATGTCGTTTTTCCAGAACCAGACTCGCCAACAATTCCAACCGTCTCACCTGCGCGAACCGATAGGGTTGCAGCGTTCACAGCTTTGACATGCCCCACGGTTCGCCGAAGCAAACCGCGTTCAATTGGAAACCAAATCTTGAGGTTGTCCGTTGTTGCAACCACTGGCGCATCTGCAGGTACGGGATCAGGTACGCCAACGGATTCGGCACTAAGTAGTGTTTGCGTATAAGGATGCTGTGGGGCGTCAAAAATATCTGCGGTCGGCCCGTGCTCAACGATTTCACCGTCTTTCATCACACAGACACGGTCCGCAAATTTCCGCACAATTGACAGATCATGGGTGATGAAAAGCATCGACATGCCAAGATCCCGCTTCAGCTCGGCGAGCAGCTCAAGAACCTGCGCTTGGATCGTTACATCAAGGGCCGTGGTCGGTTCATCCGCGACCAAAAGCTCTGGCCCATTTGCCAGCGCCATTGCAATCATCACACGCTGACGCTGCCCACCGGACAATTGGTGAGGATAGCTCGACAATCGGCTTTCCGCGTCGTGGATACCAACACGCTCCAGCAGTTCAACCACGCGGGCGCGCGCTGCAACGCCGCGCAAGCCTTGGTGCAGCTCAATTGACTCCGTTAGCTGTTTTTCAAGCGTATGCAGCGGGTTTAGCGATGTCATCGGCTCTTGAAAGATGAAGCTGATATCATTGCCACGCACTTTACGCAGGGCCTTTTCATCAGCCCCCACCATTTGCTGACCGTTATAGGTAACGGAGCCTTCGATGTGCGCGTTGCGCCCAAGTAGGTTCACAGTAGAAAGCGCCGTGACCGATTTCCCAGATCCGGATTCCCCCACCAATGCGACGGTCTCGCCTTTACCAACAGCAAAGCTGACACCGCGCACCGCAAGCGCAGATTTACCGTCCTGCTGAAAGGACACCCGAAGGTTTTCTACGCTCAAAACGCTCATGCAAAAGTCTTTCTGGGATCGAAGGCATCGCGGACACCTTCAAAAATGAACACCAGCAACGACAGCATGATGGCGAAGGTGAAAAAGTTGGTAAACGCAAGCCACGGTGCAAAGAGATTACGCTTTGCCTGCAGTGTCATCTCGCCCAATGACGGCGCAGACGCTGGCAAGCCGTACCCCAAAAAGTCGAGCGTTGCCAAACCACCGATCGTGCCTGTGATAATAAAAGGCATCATAGTGAGCGTCGCGATCATCGCGTTGGGAAGCATGTGCCGGAACATGATGGTCCAGTTCGACACACCCAAGGCTTGGGCCGCCCGGACATATTCAAAATTGCGCGCGCGCAAAAACTCGGCACGCACCAGTCCAACAAGCGCAGGCCAGCCAAACAAAATCACCAAGAAAATCAGCATTCCAATGCTACGGCCAAAAATAGCGAACATAATAATGATGACGTAAAGAGAGGGCGTAGCGCCCCAAATCTCAAGCACGCGCTGGAATGTCAGATCAAGCCACCCGCCAAAGAAACCCTGCACGGCACCGGCAATAATGCCGATCGCGCTTGCCACACTAACCACGGCGATTGTGAACAAAATAGACAGGCGGAACCCATAGATCGTGCGCGCTAGAACGTCTCTGGTTCCCTCGTCGGTGCCTAACCAATGGTTGGCGTCAGGGGCAGACGGCGCAGGGCCGTCGAGCGTGTTTGGCGTGTCATAGCTGTAGGGAATAACTGGCCAAATCATCCAGCCTTTCTCAAAATCAGGATCAGAGAATGTACCGTTTTCGATCTCGGACATAATCTCAACTGGCGCGTCGAAACAGTCGATGACGCCGCCGGAAATAATGAGGCATTTCACCTCATCGTCGCGGTAAATGGCTTCGGTTTTGAAATCCCCACCAAACTGGGTTTCGGGGTAAAAGTTGAAAACGGGCGTGTAATAATCACCGCGGTAATTCACCAAAATCGGCTTATCGTTTGCCAAAAATTCCGCAAACAGCGACAGCACGAACAGCACCGTAAAAATAACCAGCGAGTAAAAGGCGCGCCTGTTGTTACGGAAATTGCGCCAGCGGCGTTTGTTCAACGGGCTCATGTCTTGCGGCTTTCAAAATCGATGCGCGGATCAACAAGCACATACATCAAATCCGATATGATCCCCATCAAAAGGCCCACAAGACCAAAGACAAACAACGTGCCGAAAATCACTGGATAGTCACGCGCAACAGCGGCCTCAAACCCTAATCGACCAAGCCCATCGAGGGAGAAAATGACCTCGATGATAAGTGACGAGCCAAAGAAAATACTGATGAATGCGGCGGGGAAACCTGCGATCACAATAAGCATCGCATTACGGAACACATGGCCGTAAAGGACGCGCGCCTCTGACAAACCTTTGGCTTTTGCAGTGGTGACATATTGCTTGTTGATCTCATCCATAAAGCTGTTTTTGGTCAACAGTGTCAGGGTCGCGAAACTTGCAATTGTGGTGGCGATCACTGGCAAGGTGATGTGCCATAGGTAATCTTTGATTTGCTCCAGCAACGTCATGTCGGCAAACCCTTCGGAAGTCAGGCCCCGCAGAGGGAAAATGCGGTAGTACGAGCCACCTGCGAACAAGACCAACAGCAAAATCGCAAACAAAAAGCCGGGGATGGAATAGGCCACAATGATCGCGCCCGAAGTCCATGTATCAAACGGCGTTCCGTCGCGGACCGCCTTGCGAATACCCAACGGGATTGAGACCACATAAGCGATCAGCGTTGACCAAAGCCCAAGAGTTATCGACACCGGCAGCTTTTCCATCACCAACTCAAAAACGCCAATTGATCGGAAGAAACTCTCGCCAAAATCAAGCCGCATATAGTTCCACATCATGATCATGAAACGCTCAACCGGCGGCTTATCTAGGCCAAACTGCTGCTCCAGCTCCGCGATGAATTTGGGATCAAGGCCCCGTGCGCCTTGGTAGGTGTCATCTGCCTCAACGGAGGCACCGCTATCGCCACCGGCACCAGTAATGCCGCCCAGAACATCCCCCTCACCTTCAATTTCGGCGATGATTTGTTCCACAGGGCCGCCGGGCACAAACTGCACCAACGCAAAGTTGATCACCATCACCCCCAGTAACGTGGGGATGATCAAAAGCAATCGTCTTAGGATATATGCGCCCATGCTGCTGCGTCTGCTTTCGTCTTAGTTCTGAAACGCGCCGACGGCTTCCAGTTCTGCCGCACGTTCGGCGTTGAACCACCAGAAGTCCAGATGACCAAGCGCAAGCGGGGGTAAAATATCCTCCGGCGGATGCTCGAACATATCGTAATAAGCCACCCAATGTTTGTCGTTGTACCAAGTGGGGATGATAAACAATTCATCGCGCATGACACGGTCAAGGGCACGTGCAGTGGCCACAAATTCCTCTTGGGTTTTGCTGATTAACATCTTCTCCATGATCGCGTCAGCCGCCTCATTGGCAAAGCCCGCAGGGTTGAACAGGCTTACCGCCGCATCTTCGGACCCAAAACGCTGAGTGTAACCCAACCCCGGACCATAGCCCGTGGCATAACTACCGTAGATCATGTCATAGTCGCGATCACGACGGCGCGCCGTAAATTGTGCGGGGTCAACGCGCTCGTAATTAGCATCGACGCCGAGCCGCTTCAGGTTCTCGATGAAGGGCAACATGATGCGATCAAAGCTGGGATTACCTTCCAGCAGGGTAAGGGACAAACGCTCGCCGTCTTTGACCAACATGCCACTATCATCCACGACATAACCCGCCTCCTCCATCAGCTTTGACGCCGCTCTGAGATTGCGACGATCAAGCTGCCGCTCGCTGGACGTGTGCGGAAGGACGGCGGGCGTTGTCAGAAGTGACGGATCAATCAGATCACCAAGTGATTGCAACACCTCAAGCTCACGCCCCTCAGGAAGACCACGTGCGGCCATATCGGTATTTTGCCAAAAGCTCTCGCGCTGTGCAAAAAGCCCGTATTGCAGCGTCTCGTTGGTCCAGGTGAAGTTGTACATCAGCGCAATTGCCTGACGCACACGCTTGTCTTGGAAGGCGTCTTTACCGAGGTTAAATACGAAACCGGACGATGTCGGCAGCGCCGTGTTCGGAAGTTCCTTTTTTACAACCCAGTTTTTATCAAGCGCCGGAAAGTCATAAGACGTACCCCAGTTTTTTGAGCTGGTCTCTTGGCGGAACGAAAATGCCCCTGACTTAAAGCCTTCAAACGCGGCGGCTGCATCACCGAAATATTCAATACGGATGCGGTCAAAATTGTGGCGGCCTTTGTTGAGCGGCAGATCGTTGCCCCAATAATCAGGATTGCGCACATAAGTCACTTGGCGCGGGGCGTCGGCACTCTCAAACATATAAGGACCGCTGCCCAGAATAGGGGTCATCGTGCTTTCATCGATCCGTAGATTTTCCGCTTCAAAATAATGTTGCGGTAGCACGGCGTTGGTGCCCATTTGACTGATCAGCCCCTCGCGCGGCACCTCTGGGTTGAAGGTATATTTCACAGACAAAGGGCCGACTTTCTCAACGCTGCTCACCATGCGGGCAAGCGCATCGCGGTAAGATGGAAACGCCTGCTCCATTAATAAATTCCAAGTAAATACAGCATCATCCGCTGTTACGGGCTCACCGTCAGAAAACCGCGCCTCGGGGCGAATGTGGAATATCACCCAGTCTTGGCTTTCCGGATATTCCAACCGCTCCGCGAGCAAGCCGTAATCTGTGTTGGGATCATCAAGCGACGTTTCCATGAAACGCTCAACCATCACCGATGAAAGGGACGCCGGATCACCTTTGCGCGAAAAAGGCATCAGGCTGTTGAATGTGCCCACCGCCGCGAACGAGATTTCACCGCCCTTTGGCGCGTCGGGGTTCACGTAATCAAAATGCGCGAAATCAGCGGGATATTTCGGACTACCGAGTGTGGTGAACGTCTGCGCAACAATAACGTTATCATCGGCCCGAAGCGCTCCCACACAAGCTATCAAGGTTCCCACGCTCAGCACCGATATCGCTACAAACTGGGCAAATCGGTTCGGACGGTTCACGGCAATCGCGCGGCTACGACTTGATGTGGTTTTCATGGGTCCCTCAAAACTGTTCAACGTCTTAGGTTAGATGTGAAGCTAAGGTCGCATTTGTCCAATGTTCAAGGAAATTTTGCCGCATCTAGCGGATATGTGAGGTTTCGTTCACGCAAACAAAAACGGCGCAGAGTTCATCCCTACGCCGCTTTGTATCTGTTAGACTTGATTGAAGGCGCGTTATTCGCCGTTCGTCTGCAAGTAAGCGATCAAAGACGCGCGGTCTTCGATTTTTGACATACCGCGATAGCCCATGATTGTGCCGGGTGCATAGTTCTTGGGGCTTTCCAGAAAGCCGCTCAGGTTCTCTGGCGTCCAGTCGCCTTCCATGCTGGCCAATACGCCTGAGTAACCGAAACCATCTACAGAGCCTTTGTCGCGACCGACTACGTTATACAAATGCGGGCCAGTACCGTTGGCACCGTTTGCTTGCTTGTGACACGCGCTGCACTGACGCCACAATTTCTTACCCTTGTCGATGTCCGCTGCTGCAAATGCTTCGTCGAAGGAGACTTCTACAACTTCAACTTCTGCTTCGTCTGATTCGACTTCAATCGCGTAAGCTTGCTGCTCATCGCCGTGCTTACCACCAGTGTGGTACATTTCCTCAGCCACCCAAGAGCCAAGCAAAAAAACCAATAGGGAGCCGCACAGCCCGCCCAATACTTTCGTAAATGTCATCGTGTCCATTTTGTCGCGTCCGTCATTTGGCTTTACAATTGGTCCCTATATGCCCTTCCCTGCAAAAAGAGCAAGGTGTAGCAACCGCGACGAAACGCCCTTTTTTACGGATTACACCAAGGACTTCGCGAAATGAGCAGTCAAAAGCCCAAAATTATCGCCTTTCAGGGAGAACTGGGCGCCTACTCTCATGAAGCCTGCGCAGTTGCCCGCCCAGACCATACCCCACTTCCCTGTCGTACGTTTGAGGATGTGATCAAAGCTGTCCGTGAGGGGCGCGCGGATCTGGCGATGCTGCCAGTTGAAAACACCACCTACGGGCGCGTTGCAGACATGCACCGGCTTCTGCCCGCATCAGGCCTGCACATCATTGACGAGGCATTCGTGCGCGTTCGCATCGCGCTTATGGCCCCAAAGGGCACCGTGCTAAGCGATATCAAACTTGTCCGTGCGCACCCTGTTTTGATCCCCCAATGTCGCACTTTCCTCATGCAGAACGGCATCGCAGATGAAACCGCAGTAGACAGTGCTGGTGCGGCGGCCGATCTGGCGCGCAACCCAGAGCAAGGCATCGGCGCTTTGGCATCAGAGCTGGCCGCGGAGCAATATGACCTTACCGTGCTGGCCCGCGATATTGAGGACGAAGACACAAACACGACACGCTTTTTGATCATGTCCCGCGAGATGGATCAAAGCCGGCGCGGCGACGGCGTCATGATGACCAGCTTTGTTTTCCGCGTTCGCAACATCCCCGCGGCCCTATACAAAGCCATGGGCGGGTTTGCGACGAACGGCATCAACATGACCAAACTGGAAAGCTACATGGTAAACGGCGAATTTACCGCAACCCAGTTTTACGCCGACATTGAAGGCCATCCAGATGATCAGAACGTCCAACTGGCGATGGATGAGTTGGGCCACTTCACCGATCAAATCACCTTACTTGGTGTCTATCCCGCCGACGCCCGCCGCAACAGCTAGGCAAAGGCTTAGCTACCAGAGTAGGCGTCTTCGATGGTTTCTGCCCAGTCAGATACCCGATTGGCAAACCGCTTTTGCGCCCGTTGTCTGGCAAGTTTGAACGATTGCAGCAAAACCCGCGCGGTCAGGGTCTTCGCCTTAGCATTTGTGCTGACCACCATCCGCGTACGGCTGCGTGACAGCGCGACCAACTCCACACTGAAGCTAAATTCCATGCCTTTGATGCGCGCTTCATAGCCCAGCTTTTCATCAGCCACATACTCAACCAACGTACCCTTCAGCTTGCGGTCTTTGCCCCGTAAACGAAATTCAGCAGTCCACGTGGTGCCAACGCCGATCTGACCACTGCGCGTCACTTTCGCCCCACGGCGTAAGGCGAGCCGCTCAAGATTGTCGTAATCCGTAAGCCGCGCAAATACAAAAGACGCGGGCGCAGATATATCTTCTTGTGTGCTCAACATCACCGCAAACCTTACTCTTTAAGCATTATCAGGCAATGTTTTGTGCCACCGCCTGATTAACAATTCGTGCACTCAGTCTAATGTATCCGCCAGCCAATTCTCCAGCAAAAAGTGCGCAATTGCCCCTTTGCGCGCGGGGTTAATATCAGCGTGACGGCCCGCAAAGACCTCAGCCATCTCTTCACGGGTCACCCAACGTGCCGCTTCAATCTCAACCGGATCAATCGTGATGTCTGTGCTTGTGGCTTTGCCATGTGCGCCAAACATCAAAGACGCAGGAAAGGGCCAAGGCTGGGACGCCAAATACTCAACCTCACCAACGCGAACCCCAGATTCTTCAAAAACCTCACGGCGCACGGCCGCCTCCAGTGTTTCACCGGGTTCAACAAAACCCGCCAACAAAGAATACATTCGTTCGGGCCAATGGGGCGAGCGGCCAAGCAGTACCGAGTTACCACGCGTAATCAACATAATGACCACCGGATCGGTGCGCGGAAAATGATGCGCTTGGCAAGCGTCACAATTACGCTGCCAACCGCCCGAAGCCATCACGGATGCATGTCCGCATTTGGCACAAAACTGATGGGACGCGTGCCACGTAAATACTGCCCGTGCAGTTGCCGTAATCTCGGCATCCAGCGGTGATAGTCGCAACATCGCACCACGCAACTCGCAAAATGCAGCACCCTCTGGTGCATTGGGCGGGACTTGTTCTGACGGGTCAACGAACTGGTTGAGCGTGCTCAAATCCGCACCCTCCGGCTCCCAGCCCGAGACATCAGCCGCAAACAGCATCCTGCCATCAGCACCTTGCCCAAGAAAAACCGGCGCTTCGCGTTGCAGCGCAATTAACGGATGCTCAGCACTTACCCAAGCAATGCCCTCGGCCTCCAAAAGTGGCTTTCCCCGCCAGATCAACAGCACATGATTACTTTGCTGAAACGCCTCGGAAAGCACCTCGGCATTGCGGCGCAATTCTGCGCGCCGTTCAAGCCCACCACCGCCAAATGTCACTGTCTCAGCATGGCGCATCGCCTGCCCTCCCCAAAAATAGTAGGTTACGTCAGCCCTCGGGCTGGCCTACCATGGCATCATATTAGTCTTCACACATCGCCTAATGAGAAGCCATCGTGAGCGCCAGAGCCTCAAATTCGACAACGCTTGTTGTCCTTGCAACGTCCGACCTCCACGGCGCCCTCACGCCAAAGGATAGCGCGCAAGGCAGCTTAGCAAACCTGTCATCGGTAATTGCAGACGAGCGGGCCAAAGCAGCGGTATCGGGCGATCAAGTTTTATTGCTTGATAATGGCGATGCATTGCAAGGAAGCGATGTGATGGATTGGTGCGCCACTTCCAATGGCTTGCGTGCCGAGCATCCTGTCATAGCCGCTTTTGCCGAGCTGAAATACGATGCGATCACCCTTGGCAACCACGAGTTTGATTACGGCATGACCGCGCTAAGCCAGCGTATCGGTGAGGCGACGCAGCCGGTAGTTTCATGCAATATTGCCGGTGTTGATCACGTTGTGCCTTGGACGATCCTTAAGCGCGATGTGACATTGCCAAGCGGTACGACCGAGGAGCTACGCATCGGCATTACGGGGGTTTGCCCACCGGAAACCGCCCAGTGGAACGCCGCACGTCTACCGGAGACAGTTCAGTTCACACCGATTATGCCAGCCTTGAAGCGAAGTTGCGCAGAACTGCGCGCCGCCGGTGCAGATGTGGTGATATGTCTTGCACACATTGGTATCACTGCAGACGACACACCCTGCGTTCGACCCGACGGCTCACACGTCAACAAGAACGAAACGACCCTTGAAGTGCTCTCGATGAGTTCCCTTGATGCCGTCATTTTGGGCCACACCCATGTGTCGTTCCAAACAGATGCAAACGCCAAAATTCCCGCCGTGCTACCCGCTGCCCACGGTGCTGAACTCGGCAAGCTGACCCTTGAACTGAGCCATGACGGGAAGAGCTGGCAGGTGGGTAACACAAGGGCCACGGCCCTACCCGCAGCAGCGCAGCCGCAAAAGCTCATAACGCCGGCATTAAACAATGCGCGACAACGGGCCCAAAACTGGCTGGATGAACCCATCGGACAGAGCGAGATCAGCTTTAACAGCGCCCTCGCGCTGACCATGCCCACACCGCTTAGTAATCTTTTGGGGGATGCGTTGATCGCTGCTGCGGCACCCTTTG
>Ga0209652_1004282_pt1 | contig 10078 bp, 8 predicted proteins | sample SaaInl74LU_5_DNA_FD_184641 | JGI IMG/M metagenome (GOLD analysis project Ga0209652, IMG submission 184641) | Marine microbial communities from expanding oxygen minimum zones in the Saanich Inlet - ESP_74LU_5_DNA (SPAdes) (version 2) | ecosystem: Environmental > Aquatic > Marine > Intertidal zone ...
CCGCATGAAGAGGCAGACGCAGACGCAATGTTCACTCGCTTCATTTGCAGATTCAAGGCAATGGATTATTCCAAGTCACCTCCTGAACTCATTACTGTTGGAGAGACTCTTTCTACATACCCTTACAACTATGAATTTGTCAATTATCGCAAAGACGTTGGTGACTTGAGCATGTTAACGCCCAAAGGAAAGGATAATGCAATGTTTTGGCAAGCTCAGCAACGATTTGATTGTCCCGTACCAGATAATGGCGACTTACGTTCGATGATAGCGTCTGGAGAAGGAGTACTATCAGATGGAACGCCTAGTGTTTACGTCGACTTTGTTCCGATTCGCACTGCACCAAGATATGGGAAACAAATGTCGTATTTCACTCCCGATATGGCTGGAGAAATGATTCGATTCCCACAAGACTCCCTCGGTTGGGGAGATCTGAGCAAAAGTAATATTGTTCCTGCCAATGGCAAAGTAGTGAACAATATCTCTGACGACCATCCTCCTCGACTCATGAAAAATGGCTTTGATGCACGATTGTTTTGGGGCGACAGTCACGTAATACCTCGCATAGAAGCCAGTGGAAGATGGGAAAATTTACCTATTTGTCAGCCACCAACGAACAACGTGGGCAAAGGTGACAAAACATTACCTGAAGTCAACAAACCAGTTGAAAAGAAGCACAAACTTGCTGCCTGTCTTTGGGCGTCTGCTTCTTTTAAGACCAGAGGGGATGCACAAGCTGTGTCCGACACTACGTCACGATTGATAGAATGGATCGAGTTTCATCTACTTGTCGGGTTTGACCATATTTATGTTTACGACAATACTGGTGCGCATACAGATGAAGTCTCATTGGAGTCAACTCTATTCCCTCGATTTCTCGACTCAGAAGTCACTCGTATTGATTGGCCTTGTCAAGTTTGTAACAACAATATCCCCGCTCACGAGAACACAGGCGAGCGTTCGTCGCAGTATGCTGCCGAAAACTCTTGTAGAGCTCGATATGGCCCTACGACAGAGTGGATGGCATCGTTTGACACGGACGAATATTTGATTCCCATGGGACGCTTCAATTCAATGAGGGAGGTTGTCGATGACGCTACAAATTCAGGGACTCAAATTCTCACATTCAAAAGTACACGAGCCGCCCCACAACGCACATACATGGAACCATTCCACGAACATAAAGACTGTGGTACAGAGTCGGATCCAGGATGTCTCAGTGTTCAACCAGGCCATCTCTTTGCAGAGGTGTACAATTGCGACTTTGAGGCTCCTCCGAAACCGGGATGGGCGGAACGAGCCAAGAAGCAGCTGTATCGATCTGAGTATGTCTTAGCGCACTACGTTCATTACGCCACTGTTACCCAGGGCCTTGTCGAAACAATAGAAGAAGCCAAGGAAGCAAACCACAAGTGGGACATGCATTTTCGTGAGTCACGTGATAAAGACAAAATAACTGACGAGAGCAATCAAGCAGTGATGTTGCATACGAAGACAACAGTGCCCGAGTACACCACTGAATGGAAGGAGCGATGTGCATTTGGAGTTACACCTGGACATGGTAAAAATTGTCGCGTTGGTTTCCCTTGGCCTTCAAACGACGACAAGGGAGATGAGAGGGCAACTCCTGAAGGGTATGGGTACAATTGTTTCACAAACGAAAAGTTAAACCTCTTTTGGTTACCGAAACTGAGAGAGGCTATGAAGCAGAGACATTCTAGGGTAACGTCAATAACTAAAAGCTGATATTTCACTAAAACCGAGTGGCATGATTACATATAATTAGCGCAAAATCATACATTCAAAATTCTAACAAATAACATGATGCTCTCGCAAGGTACAAAGTGATTCTTCAGTAGTCGTGAATCACACGAGATAAAACATCATGGCGCTTCTAGCAGTCATAAAAATAGGTTACATTGCCAGGCTGATCTTAAACGTACTCAGCCCAATCTTTTACCAGGATATATGGAGGAACGATGGACAAAGCCATTCAAAATCTGGGAGTTTGGTCGTACCCACCCATGAAGTAATTTGAGTCACCTGAAGATCCTGGTGGGTTATCAAATTGTGATGGCCCCATTTGATTCATCATCATTCCGGGAGGTGGACGTAGATAAGATGAATTGGTCGTGTTCGGAGTAATGTCTCCGTCAGTCGGACGATCAATCATGGTGAGTAAAGAGGCTGTCATCATGCTAAGACCTTCGTCACTATTGGAAGAGGCATGTTGATGACCGTTTCCAGCAGGTGGAGCTGAAGACGTTGAACTTCTATTAAAATCATAAGATGCGGATCTGTACATAGCTCCACCAGACCCTGGAGCGGACCTGATACCCGTGACGTACTGAGGTGGAGGGCCTTGTTCAGCTTGTGCACTTGCCATAGAACCATTAGATGGCCAGTAATAGCCTTGCGTAGGTTCAGCAGCGGCACTTCCAAAACTAGTAGCACGTGAGCGCATGCTATCACGCACACGATCGCTTTGCTGGGCGTGTAAGAATTCTTCTGGACTGCTCGTGGATGAGCGGAACGATGCTTGACTCTGACTTTGATGCATAAATTCACCTTGGCCTTGGGGTCCCGACTCAATACTCAGGCTGCCGCCACTGTTTGACTTGTGAGGAACTCGGACGGTAGTTCCCCAGAGATCAAAGTTCGAGCCTACCGTATTATTCGATGATGAGGCTGATGTTGTCGCAGTGAGGACGGGAGAATGAATTTGTACGTTGGAGGAGGGCTTTCTATTCTGATCCATGGAAGGAAGTGATCCAACAGTTCCATTTGCCTGAGAAAGGTAGAATTGGGGACGCTCTTGAGCACTTAGTTCGCGTACATCTTGTAAACTTTGCGAGTTGAGAATGACTGCTATTTGACCATCAGGTAACAATACATGCGTAGCTTGCTGCTGAGGTTGGATCTGTTCTCTAATGGGTTGTAGCCTTTGTGGTGATTGCTGAACATATGTAACTGTTTGAGGAGCTAATGTGTATGTCACACCTCCCTTTTGAACGACTTGCGGCGGCGGTCGGGTAGTAGGAGCTGGCTGTCTAATCGTTGTGTTCTGCGAAGGCCCAGATAGCGGGTGATGAAATTTACAGATAGAGCCATATTTACAGCGTCCATTCCTCAAAAAATAAATACAGTCAGGCTCGTTCGGCCTTTGAGGTAGAACTTGGACAGAAGTGGTCCCAGTAGCTGGGTCGGTCACATAGACCAAACCCCCAGACGAGGCTGCAGCGCGACCATTACCTGTGCCCCCTGCTCCTCCTCCTCCTCCAATATTGTTCGAAGCACCCAAGCCCTTCTCTACGTGAGGACCGCTCGGGTGGTCAAATTTACAAGCCTGGCCAAACTTACAGATCCCATGCTTCAAGAAATAATGACAGAGAGGCTCACCAGGCCGACTTGGGAGAGGTCCACCATCTGTAAGCCCACCGCCGCTCTCAACGTTGAGAGGGTGGTTATATTTGCAGGACTCGCCGTACTTGCAGCGACCTGTCCGAAGAAAGTCACGGCAATCCTGCTCACCCGGACGCAATGGATATAGCGCATCCATGGTGCTGCGGTGCTAAGTTCTAATACTGTCGAAAGTATAAGTCCCCTGCTCGGCCAAAAATGCCGTCGCAATCAGTTGCACCGCCTCTGTACACGTCTATTGCACAAAAAGATTATCAGAATTCGTAGCAGATAAATGCAACGTCAATTCAAGTCTATACTGGTTCCTTTGATCCTTGCTTGCCTCTGGTAACAGCCCTGTCTTATTCTTCGTTTACAGGCAGGAGAACAATAAACTGCACGCTTTTGCTGCTGCACGCTTTTGCGGCTGCTTACACAGGCTCCGTCGACGGTGGTTGAATTTGGAAGCTTTGCCACGGAGCAGCCAAACCTGCTGTTCAGTTCCGCAGCGGTTGTCTTTTTCACGAGCAGATGCACTTCGCCAACAAAGACTGGACGCGTCATCAAAATCCATGATGAGAGTCGCCGTCACGATTCCAAGCTTCGTGATTGGTGTAGGAAGTGAAAAACATCATGCAATATATATGATAACACGTGAACACACGAAGCTAAACTTCCAATAGATGCGACATAGAGAATGAGGAGGGAAGACGAGAAAGGACAGTGTCTGATGAAAAAGACGGGCAGCTTATTGATGTCCGTACATACATGTGGGTAGTTACTCATAGTTCACATACTTCTAAAGTCTAACTAGCGGGACAATATCCACCGCAAGATCTCAAAAGATCGCTGAACACATCCGTCCAAAATCCCACGCATTCACGAGCAATTCCACCTGCCAAGCTGTGTCCATAGCGGCCCTACAAAACGCATCCTCTTCACAAATAAACAAAGATAATATCAAAATGATTAGCATTCTACCAGCCACTGGATCTGCAAAGGTCAAAAGTGTCCTCTCCGGAGATACCGTTGTCCTACTCGGCCGTGCAGCCGCGGGAGGCAAGGCTCCTGAAGTTACTTTTACGTTCGAACGCGTGACGGCTCCAAGAATGGCATCAAAGGCAAATAACAATGTCGATGATCCAGAAGCGTTTCCTTCTCGTGAATGGCTTCGAAATTTGTGTGTTGGGAAAAGTGTTTTCTTTGAGACTCGGTAAGTTGTGGACAATTGAAACATAACATGTGAAAATGACGATACAACACGTCCTTTTGTATCAGCCCGTGTTTATTTGCAAAATGTTCAACTGATTTTGCTCAACGTGCTCTTCTTTTACTCATCTCTTCAATCTAATACATCCATACGCAAATTATTATAGCAAACAAGGAGCTACTGCCGGAGATCGCGTTTACGGCCTTCTTTTCATGCCTGATCCTTCTGACAAAACTAAACAATGGAATCTATCCGTAGAGAGTGTCCGTCGTGGATTTTGCATCCCCAAGGTACTTGGAGGGGGTGATGTTGATACTGATGCAGCTGATGAATCTGCTGGTTATGAATCTGCATTGCAGGTAGCTTACAAGGAAGCTGTGAGCAACCGTGCAGGTGTTCATTCCGACAAGCCACTTGTTAGAAAATTGATGAATGCTGGTGATGAATTCGAAGCAATGACGTTGGTAAACAAGTCTAAGCGTGTTTGCACCGGTGGAACTGTCAAATGTGTTATTGAATATGTGTTTGATGGATCTAGGTTTAGGTGTCTTGTCACTGATCCCGAATTGGAATCTCAGGGATTGATTTATGGATCGTTCACCCTCATTTTAGCTGGAGTATCATGCCCCCGCGTTGGCAACCCAAGGTTGAATCCACCCACTCCAAGTGAGCCATTTGCTGAAGCTGCTAGAGATTTTGTTGAACTTCGTCTTTTGCAAAGAGAACTCGAGGTTACCCTGCATGGATGCGATAAGTCTGGTGTCTGTCTTGTGGGTACGGTTCACCATCCACGTGGTAATATTAGTGCTGAAATTCTCAAGAGTGGACTTGGTCGGATTTCGGATTGGACTGTTCGCATGATGAGTCCTGGTGAAGTTCCTCCGCTACGAATTGCAGAAAACGCTGCAAAGGTGGGTGCAAAATATTTCATTGTTTTTTCACCATGTTGTGTGTTCATGTCTAACATCTTTCCTCTCTATATCATCCATCCATCTGCAGCGTGCCACTCTTGGAGTATTTGAGTCATACAAACCACCGGTTCTTACAGGCGCATCTGAGTTCATGGGTACTGTCATTGAAGTTACTTCTGGTGATACTCTTATGATTCTCCCTAATGGAGAGACGTATGACGCCGAATCCAAGCTCAAAAAGATCTCTTTGGCATCACTTCGTGCTCCTCGCGCAGGAAACGAAAGAACTGGCAAACCCGACGAACCATATTCCGCAGAGTGTAAAGAACGTCTTCGGGCTATGACTATTGGCAAAAGTGTGAAAGTTAATGTGAATTACGAAAGAGAGATCCCCATGGGACCTGTAAGTTTCAAAAAATGAGGTTCAGATGCTTATGCCTCTTTCTTGTTGATAGCATGCTAACTTCTTTTGTTTCCTTTGTACATATCACAGAATCAAACAGAAAAGCGTCAGTTCGGTACAATCTCCACTAAACAAAAGGCTGATATTGGTGAAGTTCTCATCTCTGAAGGCTTAGCTACTACTCAGCGTCATCGTGATGATGACGAGAAATCGGCACGATATGATGAACTTGTCGCCGCAGAAAGTGTTGCCACAGCTGCAAAGAAGGGCGTCCACTCCACTTCAGAATACAAGAAAAAAACTGTCAACGATTTGACTGATCCAAAGAAAGCCAAGACCTACGCAGGAACCCTGCAACGTGCTGGCAATACCAAAGCTATTGTTGATTACGTATTCAATGGATCTCGCTTCAAGCTATTTATTCCGTCGGAGAACTGCTACGTCGCATTTGCCCTATCCAATGTTCGTTGCCCCCAACCTTCACCAAGCGCTGGTGCCGCTAGTAGGGGTAAAGCGAAACCTGCTGAGCCATTCGGTGATGCTTCAAAATGCCACAGTCGTCTAAATGTGCTTCAACGTCAAGTAGAAATTGTCTGCACTGGTGTCACCCAAGGTGGTGTTATGACCGGTGACCTTTATGTTGGTCAAGGGGCCCAACGTAGAGATTACTGTATCGAACTAGTAGCATCTGGGCTTGCAACCGTTGATCAGCGTAAAATTGACTACGGTGAAGCACCCAAAGTTTTGATTGACTCACAAACTGCTGCTCAGGAAAATAAACTTGGAATTTGGTCAATTGCTCAAGTTAAAAAGGATGAACCCGCAGCAGCAAAGGTATTTGACAAGGCCGACTCAAAGATTGCTGAGATACAAATTAGTGAGATTCGATCTGGAAACCACTTCTTCTTCCGCGTCAATGGCGACGAAAGCGCTAAGGTAATTGATGATAGCATGAAGATCTTCACCGACACAAACGGAACAAATGCTGCTCCCTGTGAAGTGAAAGTGGGCAAAGTAGTTGCAGCTCTATTCGACGATGGCGCTTCCAATAGCTGGTACAGAGCAAAGGTTCTTGAGAAGACTGACAAAGGAAAGGTGCGAGTTCTCTTCATTGATCATGGAAATGAAGCTGTTGTGTCTCCCGCGAGTCATTTGCGCCCCTTAGATATGTCACTTGGTACTGATCAGATCCCAGCTGTTGCCAAAGAAGGCAAGCTGGTATTCTCCAAGGTCCGTCCTATTGAAGAAGACGATGGTATCGACGCCGCCCGCATGTTCCAGGGTATGGCTTGGGGCAAAGACCTCAAGGCTCGTTTGCATGGTGAGGCAGAAGGCCAAGTTCTTGTTACCTTGTACGAAGCCGATACCGACTCTCCTAGCATCAATGAGAAATTAGTCAGTGAGGGATTGGCTAGAGTTGGAAAACGCTATGAGGTATATGATATTGTAAACCGTATGGGTAAGAGCGACTCACTTGGTAAGCTTGCCAAGGATTTGGAGGCTGCCCAGAACAGTGCTCGCAAATCTCGCAAGGGAATGTGGGTCTACGGTGAGATTCCCGAAGAGGATGAGGACTAAATAATATAGAAAGTTAGTTTGTAGTTGGTATCTTGAACAGATAGACAAAGTTTAAGACTATTTGTTATGATAATATATTATTATGATTGATTTTAAAGACCTTGAGCTTCCATTTGTCGCTGCAAGCGTTGCATCATCACAGATACGATAATTGTCGCAATCAGCAACGAACTAGCCCTGACGAGATCAGATTTGAGGAAGCTGCTGATACCTCTCGGCCGAGATTCAACTTCTATCTCTACCGTGCGTGTCAACACCACAGAGTCGCCTGTTCCTAATTCTCCTTCACTCAGCGATCCAATATCATCAAATAGCTGTCTGCCGGATTTTTTACTCTTTGAGGTTGGCTTGCTGCTTTTACTCTTCTTGGCCTTGGACCTCTTTGGCTTGCCTTGTTTCTTACTATCAGAATCATCAGTAGATGATACGGTGTCTTCCTTGATAGAAGAGTCATCAGCTTCCCCCACTGCTTCATCTTCCACGTCATTCTCTTTTGCATCCTCAATTTCTTCCTCCGCTATTTCGCTCTCTACAATTCCTTCATCTTTGTCCCCCAATTGATCTTCCTCGTTAGCTGTATGAGATATCCGTTCTTCCTCATCTGATACATCCTTTGTTTCTTCTTCTTCTGCTGCTGATTCTTCAACATCTGAGACATCTTTTGCTGCTACTGCTTCTGCTTCTTCTACTACTACTGAAGATTCCTCATCTCCGTCATTTTGTTCATCATCATCTGTAACGTTGTCCTCTTCCGGTTCAATTGTATTATCATCTTCATCATCTGCACGTGTATCATCATCTTCCACCTCACTACTGCCTAGATCACTTTCTTCATCTTCTTCTTCTTCCCCCAACATTAAACGAAGTTTTTCCAATTCAGCCTCTGCTTCCAATTCAGCCTCCTGACGGATTTCCATTAGCTCTGATTCAAATGATGACACAAAGTCAACTGAGAAGTTGTCATCCTCCACCTTGGTATTCTTATCTTCTCGTTCATCACTACTGCCACCACGGATGGAAAGAAAGGCTACTGGTATTGAAAGATGCCGACGAGGGTTGTTAATGTACGACGCTTGCATATTGCTGTTTGTAGTTGTTGTTGTCCTTTGTTTCACTTGGTAGTGTAAAAAATGACAATTTGCCTCCATTATTGGCAAGAGGAGTATGAATAGCTTGAAAAGTGATGACATTGCCATAATTAACGGCAGCAAGATGATGATGATAGGTGCAGCAGTTTTGCTACGCAGCTGTAGCGATAAGTAGGCGTTGACGAGTTGTGTTGATGACAAGGCCTCTTGCTTTGATATTGTACGCAGCGATATGATATCAAATCAATTCAAAATCTGAATTTTCTTTCTGTCCGCCGCCGCCATGGAGCCCACTATTGCAATAACGCTTGATAAAAGTACTGAAGTGTTTCTATTGTAGTGCAGTTCATATACTTACGCTCTACCTGGCTTCGTTTCAACCATGCAGTCCGATACCACCAAAGCAGCAGCAGCCAGCAGCAGCAGCAGCGAAGAAGCATCAATCATCGATAGCATCACAGCAAGAGAGTCACAAAAAACAGCTGAACAAAAAGCACAAGATAAATCAACCTGTGAACAATATGTCCAAAACGGTTTAAAGCGTGATGTTACAGTGCAATTCCTATACGAGCGACTTCTTAAGTTGGGATGTCGACCGCCCGATGATCTCATTCGATGTGTCGATTGTGGAACGAAGCCTGTTGCTGGTGGATTTGGTGTTGTGGAGGAGATTGATGTTTCTAATACTGCTGATTCTTCACGAAACGCAAACGGTAATTATACATCATCATCATGTGCACAAACGCAACAAGAAATCAATACCCTCATTGCCAAACAAAACGATGGAACAGCAACCTTGAAGCTACTACCGGATATATTCCTATGTCAACAAAATATACAGAATGAAACACATGCAAGAGAGTCCATGGCTCATGAGTTAATACATGCGATTGATATGTGTAGGACTAAGATGGACCCGATTAATAATTGTATTCACATGGCATGTACGGAGATACGTGCGGAGAATCTGGCTGGAGAGTGTCATTGGCTTCGTGAGCTGCAGTAAGTAGTGTGTTATATGTATGATTCAGTATAGTATGCAATGTATGCAAGCTATTTCTAATTTATATTGATCTAATCAACCTCGCTTTGACTCAATCCAACATAGGAGAGGAAGAATGGGCACAAACTTTGTAGGGCATGGTGCGGAATGTGTCAAACGTCGTGCGATTCGATCGGTAAAGGCAAATCCAAATTGTGCCGAAAAGGCAGCTGATTACGTTGATGCAGCATTTGATAGATGTTTCAAGGATACATTTCCCTTTGATCGTCATCCAAACTTGCGATAATCTAAAAGTATATTTTCGACTTTTATTGCATCTCTACTTTGATGGATGAATGGAACAGGTCCCTAGCATATTATTAAAATCCTTGCTCACATTAAACTGCGTTCAGCAATAAGAGGATGGAACTGTGGTCCGGGAGGTCCATGAACATATTGTTCTTCTCTGTACAGAAACGTTGCAGATACATCATTATTTGATCCCTT
>Ga0209652_1004285_pt1 | contig 10076 bp, 4 predicted proteins | sample SaaInl74LU_5_DNA_FD_184641 | JGI IMG/M metagenome (GOLD analysis project Ga0209652, IMG submission 184641) | Marine microbial communities from expanding oxygen minimum zones in the Saanich Inlet - ESP_74LU_5_DNA (SPAdes) (version 2) | ecosystem: Environmental > Aquatic > Marine > Intertidal zone ...
ATTTTGAAGAATGATCCTCAACTGGTGAGTGCCCTTTGCATGGTTTATGGTTGTTGCCTTATACCTATTGCTTTATCTAACTTTGTTTGTGCCATCATATGCACACATCTTTTGTATTATCTTCAATCTACACTACAGTGCACCACACACTCGGTAATCATCATCGACCAAAGCGGATCAATGAACAAATGTGATGTTAATGGATTCAGATCCCGATCAGATGCAGCTTTTGGGACTTTAGCATTGGACTATATCGCCGAACAACTTTATCAGCAGGGAGATGAATTCTTTGTGGACGCAGTGACAATAATTGAGATGAACTGTACTGGATCACTGTTTGTGCACAAAGAACCAATGGACTGGATTCTCTTCAACAAAGTACTCCACCGGCAGAGAACAGCAAAGCCAAGGTCCCATGGAAACTACGTCGAATCGATTGAATTTGCTGAAAACGTCATTAATGATGACCTGAAATGCTTTTCCAACTTCGACTTGGATGATATCGGAGCATACATGCTTGTGCTCTTGTCGGATGGATCACCTAGTGACCAGAAACCAGGAGATCAAATGAGGCGGCGTGATGCTGTCTGCCGTCTCTCCCAAAGACTCAAATCAAAGCTCACTGTGTATGGAATGGGTATTGGTGCCATGGGATCAGATTTTGAACAACTTAAATATCTAGTTGATGCAGCAACAGAGCATGGGGCTGAAGGTCAATTCAATCATGCCGGTTTGTCCCCAGCCGAGCTCAGCACAACGTTCCATACAATGGCAACCTCAATGACTGCAACCAGAACTGAACTTCTCTCTAACAAAACAAAACGAACAAAGACTGAAAAGAGATATACTATGCGAAAAAGCTACAACGACGTTGACCTTGTACCCTTAAGGAGGGAAACGAAGAATGTCTCAAGGTGGAGGTACGACAATCGCACTCAACCCCCATGGAAGAAAGTTGAGTTCTTGAACAGCGATGCACGTGGATTTGAAGTAGCACAAGATCCGTTCGGTAAAGGTGCTGAACGCCTTGCCTACATGTTTTATGAGATCAAAAAGAAACAAACAGGTTCTGGATATGAGAAGGTCGGAAAGAGCCTTGTTGCGAAGAATAGTATTTACAACGAGGACGAACGATCAAAGGAGAAGTTCCACACCGACTTTTGCCGCTCCCAACAAAAAGCGTGGGAGCTTGCTTTGCAATTCAATCGAGCAGTGAAGAAGGCTCCTCTTTTGAAGCCAGCCAAAGACGAGGTATCGCTTCCACCCCCGATTGAATTTCTCCAGTGCAATGTTTATGACTACGAAGATCATTGGGGCGCCAAGTGCGGCTTGCTTGTTGAAAAGTTTCTGCACGGCAGATTCACTAAGTTCAGCAGCAACAATGGATATGTTCTCAAAGACGACGGATCAGCTACTATTGTGCTCGAAGTTGGAGAGGTGAAATTGACAGATTTCCTCCAGGCTTTCTCTCACTGGGTATATGTGTCATCTTCTAACAAAATGTTGGTCTGTGACCTACAAGGTATCCTTGACAGCGAAGGAATCCGACCTACCTTTCGCCTCACGGATCCTGCCATCTGCTCCAAAGAGAGACGGTATGGAAAGACGGACATTGGTCTCCAGGGCATACGAAATTGGTGCAGAACCCATCGGTGCTCCCCTATTTGTCGGGCATTATCATTACCACCCATGGGTAACTGCAAAGAGGCGAAGCATTGATTAGTTGGTTTCTTAATTTACCTTCTTCTGTTATAGTCGTCAAGCGGATAGAAAAGGATTATTACCCGTTTCAAATATGATGTTGTGTTGTGAGACAGGTTTTCACAATTGACATGAGTCTCCACTTCCAGGCCAGTGCAGCTGCGAAGAGCAACACGTATAATGATGTTGCTCTTCTTTAGAGCAGAGGGATGAACATAGTATAGTAAGTATATCTGCACGATGGACATATCAATCATCTGGCAGCTAATTTCTCCCTAAACTCTCTCCTCAAAAATATTTTAAAACTAAAATTTTGGCATTGTTTCTCTTAACTTCTTTCACCACAATCAAACAGACGCCGAAGACGCTCAAGCAACAGATAGAGACGGCATCGTTACATCGCAAAATTGCTTGTATCTTCTGCCGACGACGTCGTCGAATTGGAGGGGCCGTCATTGGCGATGAGGGCTTCCTGTCCCAAGCGACCGCCATTCCAATCGAAAAAGTTCGCACCTTGCTGCCGGGGACGTTTTGAGCTTATTTTGGCCGCAGTTGTCTACCTCACAACAACTGTGCCGTGGAGAGTAGCGTTCTGCCCTCAGTTCACATTCGATCCGGAGTTTCAATGGTTCATCACTCTCGATTTACTATGCACCATCTTCTTTTCCTTCGAGACGTTTCAGCTACTAACGAATTGGAGCGGAATTTCGTTAGCATCGTCCATCCTCCCTACAATGCACGATCCAACCGAGCAGCAAAAGATGGATGGTCTGAGCAACTCGATGCTCAATTGTCGGCAGAAGGAAACAAGGCTAGCTTGGTGTAACATGTTGCTCTTCTTTACTTCCACGGCTCCACTCGAGTACCTTGCCATGCTGCTCTCCAAGGTAGATATAGTCAACTATGTCATGATGAACAGACTCTTGCTACTTTTCTATTTGCCCAAGTATTTGAGCAATGTCGCGAGGAGATACATAAAGAGTAGTGGTGTTCAACGAACGTGGTTACTATTCTTTACGATGGGAATGGCTGCTCATTTGTGCGCATGTTGCTTCTACTATGTCGCATTCCAAGAGGCGATGAATGGCGTGACAATGACGTGGCCAGAAGCTGCTGGAATTTATGCCGTCGATAATACAAATGCAGAACCAGTACTTACAAAGATGACTTCTGCCAGTGAAGCGTACATCACCTCACTTTACTGGGCATGTGTTACGATGTAAGTTTATCGAAGTAATCTTTTTTCAAGCTTTTCAACTTTGTTTCTTGCTAATCCTTTCGCTTACTATTTGCGCAGGATTACGACTGGATTTGGCGACATTGTTCCACTGCACATCTCTGAAACTGTATGGTGCATCGTGTCGATGTTCGTTGGAGTCATCATTACTGCTCTTACAATTGCAAACATACAAAGTTTGGTAACAAGTGTCGATGCGCCACGGTTGAACTATCAGAGAAAGATGGAAATGATCAAGAAGTACATGCGGTATCGGAATCTGCCAAAAGGGCTGCAGGATCGGGTATTGGCATTCTACGACTACCAATGGGCAAAACTGAAAGGCGCCAACGAACAAGAGTTCCTAATGGAGTTGCCACAAACTTTACAGCAACAAGTTACGAATTTCATGTGTAGAGTAAGTGGTCACTTGAATCAATGTGTGAACGCTTGTCACCCAAAGTATACCCTCACTTTCATTCTTCAACTCTTCAGGACATAATTGCATCACTGCCAATTCTCCGAAGAGCGAACAAAGCTCTGCTGAATGCTCTCGTCGAATGTTCAGAGATGAATGTCTACTCGCCGAAAGACTGCATTCTTCAGCGTGGAGAAAGATGCAATGGCGCTCTGCTAGTATCCCACGGTGAAGTGGAGATCCTCAAAGGCAATGTAGTTGAGCGCAAGATGCAGCGTTTAGACAGGTTTGCTGAGGAATGTCTCTTCATCGATAAAGTTGCATCACATACGGTTCGATCAAAGGGCTTCAGCGAAATTGTATTTGTCCCAAGAGTAGAATTTCAGAGAATATTAGCGTCTCAATGCGACGAAGATCACATTGCTCAAATGAAGAACACCGCAATAGCCCTGTCTCAAAACGTCTCAAAGTCGAAAGCAAACAAACTGTTTGGCTCAGCGGAAGAGTTCACACCGACAGGGATTCAACGGCATTTTCATCCAAGCAGTCTGTCTCGAAAGATCTGGGATTGCATTGTGCTACTGGGTCTCGTTTTCTACACATTCTCGATACCTTTGAGTTTCTTCTACGTTGTTGAGAACACCCCGTTCAGCGAAACTTCAACACTCCTGATTTTGGGGTATGTGGTTGACCTATTCTTTTTGGTAGACCTAGTTCTGCAGAGGGACTATTTCATGTCGATTGACGAAGGGTTGTTGGTTTACGACACGATCCACATTCGTGAAAAGTTTTACAAGCAGCGTAATCGCACCCGAGAGCTGCTTGCATTAATTCCATTTGATCTCATATCCTGTTTCTTTCGCGGCCGATTCTGCCATTACTTTCGGTTAGGTAAGTATAGTGTTTATGATTGAAGAGCTGCTACCTTTGCCCTTCACTCAACTGATGAATTCTCTATTATTTCTCCTCTTTATAACCAGTCAAATTCGTCCGAATACCAAACATATCAATGTATAAGGAAACCATCGACGAGATACTGAATGAGCTGAAGATAGACATCGATTTGGTTCTGTATAGGGTCTTCAAGCTGAACTTCTTCATGGTTGTAGTCTCACATTGGGTGGGGTGTTTGTGGTTCATGATGGGATCATTGAGCAAGAGACTTGGCTACAGTGAGAACTGGCTTGATGCAGATGAGAGCAATCTTTCGCTTTCCATAAGTCATTCCGACTACGGAGGTTTCTCTGTCTATCTGCGTTCTGTGTATTTTGCAGTTGTGGGTATGTCCACCGTAGGCTATGGAGACATAGTTCCAACCAATATCTTGGAAACTTTCTACGCAACAATAGTAATATTGTTTGGCGGATTGTTATTGCCCGCTATCGTTGGTGGCCTGGCAGCGTACATGTCCAGCTTTCACAGGACAGAAAAGCTTTTTCGCAAGAGGATTGCCAGGGTCAGACAATACTTACTGAAAATTGATGCGAAAGAGTCCGTGCTTGATAAGTGTAGGAGATACTTTGACTACCACTGGTATTGTCAAGGAGGAGTGATAGAACAGGAAGTGTCAGACGAGCTTCCTACTTCTCTGAGCGTTGAGGTTGCGTTCCAGATCAACGGTGCAAAGTTAAACTCCATACCATTTTTGAAATGTTGCGACGATGCAACGAAGTTACTCTTGGTGACTGTTCTACAGCCGAGGGTGTTCATACCATCCGAATGCGTCGTTAAAGAAGGCGAGAGAGGGAGTGTCATGTACATCATCCAGCGAGGTACACTTGAAGTTTCATGCAGCCAAGTGAAAGGCCCTATCCGAATCCTATCCAGCGGAGATTTCTTCGGAGAAAGTTGTCTCCTCGGTTCCAAGACAAATCGAGCTACTGTCACCGCAGTAGAGTACTGTGACTGTTTTACTCTGAACAAGGACGATTTCAACGAAGTTATTGACGGATCGCCAGCAGCACAGACAATGAAAGTGAATCTGGCCAATTCTATCATGGAATCACAAGCATCCAATAAACGAGCTTTCCAGAATATATCTCGTTATCCAAAATGCACTGAGCTCATGCTTGGGTCAAAGTCAGAAGAGGAACTCCCATCAACACATCATACACTGCTTCCCGATTCACCATTGAACCTCATTTGGAATGTGTCCCTGTTGGCGATCTGCATATACAATGCTTGGATCATTCCATTTCGACTTGCATTTGCACATGCAAGGGAGTCCGTCTTTCTTGACTGGATATTCGATGCGTTATTCTTTCTCGACATGATACTCAACTATCGCTATGTGGCATACTTCCACGATGGCGAATTAGTTACAGACACCCCAAAGATCAAGCGAAATTACATGCTCACCCGATTCAAGATGGACTTGATATCGACATTTCCTTTCGATATAGTGGCATTATTATTGCTCCCGAAGGAGGCATCTTGGTCCATCATTGTTCAAGACGGGCTCAGATTGCTGAAGCTGTTTCGCTTACGCCGACATTTCGGCACCCTTGACACTATTTTTAGCTTCTTGTTGGATCATCACATTACAGTAGCACCTCTCAGATTAGCCGAGTTCCTTTCTGGTGTAATTCTCATAGCGCATATTGCAGCTTGTGGATTCTTCACCTTCGCGAGATGGAAACACAGTAATGCTGATTGCGATGCGTTGTCATCTGACTGCTGGGAAGGAACATGGATCATGAGACAAATCTACAACGACAAGCTACCTAAAGATGGTGGATCTGAATGGCAACTCTATATTCGTTCTCTGAACTGGGCTCTGCCAACTTTGGTCGTGGTTGTGATCGGGGACGTTGTACCAACTACAAGTCCTGAAACTCTGTACGCGTTGCTGTGGATGCTTGTTGGCGTAACCATCAACGCTTCCATCGTTGGAAATGTTGCTAACATTGTTGCAAACTTGGAAACTGACTCTTCGGACTTCGCCAATGCCATCGACAACATAAGAAACTTCCTATCAGTGCACCACTTGAGTCACGACTTCCACGAAAGGGTAAATGACTTTGCACGTTACCTCTGGATGACACATTCTGGAACCGTATCGGAAGACGAATTCATCTTGCGCTTACCACATATGCTCCAAACTCAAATCATAGAGGATACTCGAATGAGACATATCAATGCTTGTCCATTCTTCCATTCACTCCAAAATGACGTTGTTGAATCATTAGCTTTGTGCATGCAGCAGCTCGTGTTTTGTGCTGGAGATATAATTATTCACGCTGGCGACATGGGCTCTGAGATGTTCTTCCTTGATCGTGGTACAGTGCGTGTTAAGTCTTCCGACCACAAAACTATATATGCGACACTTTCCCAGAGAGGTGCATTCTTTGGCGAAACATGCCTCTTCCTCAACAAGCCACGATCAACCTCCGTGTGTGCACAGACATTTTGTGACGTATTCCAACTTGGAAAAGACGACCTATTCAACGAGCTCAAAAGACGGGATATAGATCTTGCCCAGATGCGTGAGCTATTCTTCAACATCCATAGAGAGAATGAGCGACGCAACAAAGCCATCGAGGGAAACTTGGTTCGTTGTAAGGAGCCGCAGTCAAAGCTGAACAAAATTATCGATGCGGATAATCAAGAATCAAATGAGCAGATGGTCCCAAAAATATTCTTGCCAGGCACTAGTTTCCGTTTCATCTGGGACGTTTTTACCACTCTGGGCATAATTTACTATGCGTTGAGTGTGCTCTACCAAATCGCCTTTCGCACTGTTGATGAGGAGAACACGGCGGTTGGAATTGAGATCTTGTTTGATCTATTTTTCATCATTGATTGTTACGCCCTCCGCTCAACACAATTTGCTTTCGTGGAGAATGGCATTTTGCATCAAAGCAAGGGTGATATCATCAAGCATTACAAGAAGAATGGAATGATACCTGACGTCGTTGCTTCAATTTCTTTGCTGGATATCATATTCCCTTCATATCACTTCCGTCTACTATCGCTTGTGAGAATCCTTCGCTTGCCCTACTTCTTCGATAGTCTTTGTGCTCACTTGGATGAGAGAGGGATTAGAATCAGCCTTGCATCCAATCTCTTGGCCAAAATTGTACTCTTGTACATGATCGCATGCCATGAAATCTCTTGCATTTGGTTCATCATTCATCGATATGTTGAGCGCGGTAAAGAGCTAACGTGGGCAACATCAGACTGTCCATTGGGCGGAGATACTGGGAGTGACGCTTGCCTGGCAATGTGGAGTGATGAGCTTGAGCAGCACAATGTGTGCAACATGGATTCACTGAACGATTGTTATATTCGTGCCTTTCACTTCTCATTGACGACTCTATCAACGGTTGGCTATGGCGACATATCCCCGGCGACAGAACTAGAAACAATATGGGAACTCTGTGTAGTCCTAGTTGGTGCGTGCTTCTTGGCAGCCCTCATCGGAGCATTTGGTGCGTACCTCCAACAGAATGATACAACAGGTCGAAATTCGTTTTATGCCAAGCTCGACCGTGTGAAACAATACATGAGGTTTCGAAACATACCGCCGGACATCCAAAGCAGTATTCTATTCTTTCATCACTGCCGATGGGAAGCATCGCAGACGCTTGACGAGCGCGAGACTTTGTCGCTTCTACCGCAGCCTTTGCAATTAGACATTTCGTATGCCGTCAAGGAAAAAGTCATTCATACGGTGCCAATCCTTGAATCACTACCAATCATTATTCAAAAGCGCATTGCACACGCACTCCGTCCCCAAGTCTATGCTCCCCGCGACAACCCCATTATCTACAACGTGGGCGATATTGGCTGGGATTTGTTCTTCATTTCTTCAGGTTTTGTATCAATATCACTTCCAGATGATGCGGCGGAGTTAGATGCAGCAGGTAAAGCAAATTGGACGGCCATCCAGAACAAATTTGATTCTATCGGGCTCGTCCTTGGCCCAGGCAGCCACATTGGGGAGTCCTGTTTGTGTAGCAACTCAGGTGTCAGACAGGAGACTGTTATTGCTGCCACAAGGGTTGAAATATATGCTCTTTGCAGGGATGACTTGGATGATATCTGCCAGGTGATGGGCGCAACGAAGGGTGGCGCGTTGAAGAAGTGCCTCATCTCGAGGACAGCGCAGGTCGTCATAGACGACGACGACATTGATGGCACCACTGACCAATCAATTCACGATGCAGAAGTTGACAGCAGGGTGACCCGCAGAAAGAAGCAATCATCGTGGCAACGTGAACGTAATACGTTTTTCATGAACCCAGCAATTTCCAACAATTCTGACCACCGATCAAATGACATTCAAAGACGACGGAGGCGGCTATCTGTACCAGGAGGATATTCATAAAGTAGGATGGGATAAAGCTAAAATTCTCTTCATTTGTCGTCTTCTAGTTGAAGTTCCATGTTCCTGGCCATCCAATCACATGATATAGATCTTACTCGCTAGATCTGGCAATTTAGGATTGCTGAGATTTATTTGAGGAAATCTACCGACTTTGGTAAAGTATCTGCGAACTATTGTACTTTAGGCATCAACTTTCTCAGATTCATCATCCTCATTGTCGGAAAATGATTGCTCTCGAAGTTCCGCTTCCACTAAAGCCAAATCATCCGCTAGGTCTTCGTCCATCTCAACTTCTTTCTCAAACTTTTCATTTTCTTTTTGCACTGCTTCTGAAATTGTATTCCCTTCACCATCAATGAAGTCATCTTCATCAAAGTAGACATCTTCGTCAGTGTTGAGACCCATTCGTGCAGCAGCTGCAGCTAACTTCTGCTGCTTTTGTTCTTCCTTTTTCATACGACGATCACGTTTCTTGGATCCAGACGATTTTGCCTTTCCTTTCTTGTGCTTCGATTCTGCACTGTCGTCGCCCAATTCTACCCTAGATTGATCTTGCCCACCTTTGATCTTTTTAACGAGAACAATATCAGGCATTACAAAGTTTGAGGTGACATCGTTCTCAATTGACCATTCGGCCTCGCTTGATAACACAGTTGATGCCAAATCATAACCTAGAACAACATCACCGGGTGACAGCAAATGGCCCAAATGTGTCACACACATGAATGTTTCATCATTAACACCAAAATCGGTTTCACGTGCAACTTCAACATCTGCAAGAGCATACTTGCTCACACCAGACTGAGGTCCTTCATAGACTTGATTAGAATCACCCGAATTGTACCGATCTCGTTCATCATCGCATAGCTCCACATCTAGCACAACAAACCGCACCAATCGTCGAGAAGAGAGAAATAGACGATAGGAGGACTCTCCCCTCCAATACGTGTCAGAATGCAATTCCGTGCACTGTGATGCAACATCAAATTCTCGAGAGGGCGAGACAGTAATCAGTCGAACAGCTGATGATACTCTCAGCACTAGACATAATTTTCCAGTAAGTTTGCCCGCTCCCTTGGCCTGTTTGCCAATAACTACCAAATCATCCCTACAAAGAGGTACCATCTCACATGCAAGTGTGTGTCGAATGTTAGCAGTATTGTTCGTTTTATCCTCACTCACAAGAGACTGTGTCGTCTTTATCCTCATAGGTGCCACCTTGGATAAGTATTGCGTAAAGTGACGAGCCTTATCCGGTGTAGGGAAATAGAAATCAAACCCAGCCTTCTTCGTTTGGACAGAAAGGATGTGCTTTCTCATTAATGCATTACGGGCAATTGCCAGCTCGAGAATCAGTAGGCCCTTGCGTGAGTCATCTCTCTTTTGACGGAGTTGAACAATAGCTGACCATG
>Ga0209652_1004287_pt1 | contig 10072 bp, 8 predicted proteins | sample SaaInl74LU_5_DNA_FD_184641 | JGI IMG/M metagenome (GOLD analysis project Ga0209652, IMG submission 184641) | Marine microbial communities from expanding oxygen minimum zones in the Saanich Inlet - ESP_74LU_5_DNA (SPAdes) (version 2) | ecosystem: Environmental > Aquatic > Marine > Intertidal zone ...
CTCCAAAGAAGATATCCATCTGAAAATGAAGACGGCTTGGACCTGCAAACTGCAAACAAGTGCAAAATCAAAATACGATGATGAAGTCGTACCATGGTGAGGAAGATGAAAATCTTGTGTATCATCCAATAACCGCACTGTTGTAGAAATATAATGCCTCGTATCATTGACAAGATACGCGCTGTTCAATATGAGCGGATAGCTTTGTCATCGCAATCATCATCATCATCATCTGCCGCTACCAACACAACATCAGAAGATGTGTCATCTGACGATGCTTCCAACGAAGCCAAAAATGCAATCATACAACCCGGCTGGCATTACTCTTTTGAATTCTTCCCTCCCAAAACAGAGGCTGGCCTAGACAATCTTCTCACTCGAATTGATCGCATGTCGCGTCGTCTGAACCCGTTATTTGTATCTATCACCTGGGGGGCCAATGGCTCTACTCTCTCTCGGACGCTGGCCATTGCATCACATGCTCAAAGATTTGCATGCGTTGATGTGCTCTTGCATTTAAGTTGCACCGGGTTGACAAGAGAACAGATTGCACAGATTTTGAACATGGCCAAATCATCGGGAGTGAGAAACATACTGGCGTTACGGGGTGATCCACCTCATCCAAAGAGGGCCTGGAAGGAAGGAGATGTTAGTGGCGGAGACTGTGATCGAGCTGTCGACTTGGTCAAATTGATACGAAAGTTACATGGTGATTACTTTGGGATTGGAGTTGCAGGTCATCCTGAGGGACATCCTTCGTCTGAAAAATGTGATGATGGGACAACTACATCATTATTAGAGATGCAACATTTGAAAGACAAGCTTGATGCTGGTGCAGATTTCGTCATTACCCAATTCTTTTATGATGTGGACATCTTCTTAGAGTATGTCAAACGATGCAGAGGGGTTGGGATCATGTGTCCCATCATTCCTGGAATTATGCCTATCCAATCATATTCAAGTCTCTTGAAGATGACATCGTTCTGTAACATCTCTGTTCCTAGTTCAGTGTTGGATAGATTGGACTCAGTCCGCCACGATGACGAAGCTGTAAAGAAGATTGGTTGTGAAATTGCAGCAGAGATGTGTCGCAGAATCTTAGCTGAGACATCATCAACATCGTCGTCTGCAGTAGATTACAACATTGGTGATGACTGCAGCGTGCATGGTTTTCATTTCTATACACTGAACCTTGAACGAAGTACCACACGAATCTTGGCGTCTTTGGGTGCACTAGATATCGACAGTCCCACTTCAGCAGGAGCAGCGCTGCAGGAAAATGATACCGATGCAACAATAGGTTCCGAAACAAAAGATCAAGACCAAATAGTCACCAGGAGAGAAAGGAAAGAATCTATATCCGAAAAAGCAAGATCTACGAAACGAGTTTTACCTTGGAAGCCGTCGACAATGGATAACAGGAGCAAGGAAGACGTCAGGCCAATCAACTGGAGTAACCGCCCAAAATCTTATGTTATGAGAACAGATGATTGGGATGAATTCCCAAAGTAAGTTTGACTTTTGATGCCTTTTCTTTCTTCATTCATTCAACAAGTGTGCCTCTAAATCCATCAACTCTTGCTTTCACAGCGGCCGATGGGGTGACTCAACATCACCTGCATTTGGTGAACTATCAGACTTATCTCACTTTTACTCTTTCACACTTGGCTGCGACGATGATCGTCGTGCCATGCTTGGACATTGTCCACTGAATGAATCCGACGTGTATGAAGTCTTTGCTCGATATGTAGAAGGCACAGTGCCTCACATACCTTGGTGTGAGACGCCACTCCAGCCAGAGTCTTTTCTCATTCAACCGCAGCTCGCAAAACTTAACCGGTGTGGTTTGCTAACAGTCAATAGTCAGCCGCCAGTAGATGGAGCTCCAAGTAACCACCCTACGTTTGGTTGGGGTGGAAAAGGAGGGAGAGTTTACCAAAGGGGGTACTTTGAATGCTTTGTCAGCCCAGACAAAACAAACCGTCTTACATCTATGGTTACCAAACACCCATCAATGATTATGTATGCCGTAAACAATGCCGGGCAAGAATTGCGTGTCGGCGTCGAAGAGGGAGGAGTGACGGCACTGACATGGGGTGTTTTCCCTAATAGAGAGATACTGCAACCAACAATATTCGACCCCGATGCTTTCTTGGTATGGGCGGAAGAAGCTTTCTCCTTGTGGTCAACCATGTGGTTGAGCCTGTATGATTTTGGAAGTGAGAGTTATGAATTGATCGAGAACATGAGAGATACGTATTATCTCGTGGCGATCATTGACAATGATTATTACACTAACGATGGCTTTTTGCTCTTAGATGCTCTCTTGGAAGTTGGTGGAAAGTGTTCATAACGAACTGGTCGATAGATAATTATATAATCTATTTTTATCTTACACACAACACTATCAACGGGAAGTCTTCCGCGATTGCAATCATTCGAAATTGAGAGTCTGCTGTTGAGGGCCTCCAACCCTGTTGCTCCTCTCTGGAGCTTTCAAATGGAAAATTTTGAGCTTATTGTCTGTGGGAATTTGCGACAAGTCCTGCGGGGTAATGAAGATGAATTGTCTATGCTCCATGTTTTTGGATACTTCGATCAAAGTTTGGAGGGCACGCTTTCTCGCCACCGGGTCGAGAAACACATCAAACTCGTCCATCACACGGAAAGGAGTTTCGAGGCTCTCTCCAATGGCGAGGAGGAGGGAAAGAGTGGTGAAGCTCCTTTCACCACCACTCAATGCCTTGACATCGTTGGTCTGAGTACTTTCATCAGTGTTGTCCTGCAATTGGGTAAACAATACAACAAGGTTAACGAAGCTCAACAGAGATAGAATAGTGCGATGCCCTGATCAATTTGTACGTACCTTCTGAAAAATGATGTTCAGCTGCTGATTGTCATGATCAAACTCAACACGTCCTGCACTGTTTTTCTTTTGCAGAAATTCATCAAAAGAAAGATTCGTCATCTGAGCAATGTGAGATCGAAAGTCAATCCATCTCCTTTTGCGTTCCTTCACATCAGCTATAAGCATCTTCACGTTCTGTTCGATAGCTTCGATCTGTTCCATTTTGGAATCCAAATCTTTCTTTGCTCGAAGGTACTTATCCCTCGCCACAACAGGATCAGCTTCGGACAAGTTCCTGCGCTTCTTCTCATTTTCGATTTTCTTCTCTCTGTTGGCAATCCTCGATTGACATTTCTTTGAATCGTACTTGGGTACGACAATTTCAATTGATTCCAGATCCTGATCGCTAGGCTCATCATCCATATCATCAGCACCAACAACAGCAATGCCACCGTTGGCTTCTTTGACCTCCAGCCTCCTCTCCTGACAAATCGTTTTATACTGCACTTTACGAGCCACCAACAAAGCGTTTGCAACATGATCCTTCGATTCAGCGACGATTGCTTCTTGCTGAACGAGCGCATATTCCCTTTCTTGCACCTTGACTCTGCACTTGTCAACAACCTCCTGACGTCGGTTTTGACCTTTAACGATATCCTCAAGCTTAGCTTCAACCTTTTCCATGTCGTCCAAAATCTTTACATTCCTCGAGGCCGTTTCATCGAGTTTCTCCTTCAACTCCTCTACTTCTGGCTGCAACGATTCAATGTCCTGAGAAATGGTTGATTGCTTTTTCTTGAGGTCGTCTACTTCTTCTTCAGCAACGGTAATGTCATTTTCAAACTCCGTCGTGTCGATTGTGGGGACTTCCTCTGACGTTTCCGCTTGATCCTTCAGCTCTTCCAACAGTTGTTCCATTTTCGTGACATTGCCCGTCAGAGAAGCAAACTCTTTATTGTGATGATTCCACTCTACCTTCGCCCTCTTCGATTGATCTTTAATGGCTTTCACTTCGCGCTCGTTTCGATCAAGCTCTTTCTGAATCGCTTTCAATTCATGCTTCGCTGAGTCAATAGCAGCTGAACGATCAACACCAATGGTCTGTTTGAGTGGACGATCATTCGACGTAATGTTGAGCACGCCTTTATTGACCTGCCAAAAGTCGCCACTTGGAAGACAGAAAACCTTCTTCACCTTTCCACGGATCGATCTTTTTCCATTTCCTTCTCCATTGAGAAGTTTGTCCTCACTATCTTCCTTTGAGTCAGCAAGGGCTGACTCATCAATCTTGCAAGAATCAACAAGAAAGTTAAACACCATGGCATTATCCACACTGACAACACTTGTGACAGTCTCAACTCCATTAGGAGGCGCCGGGGTGTTGTATTTCTCTTGGGCAGAGCGCGGACTGATCTTGTAAAGTGAGCAATCGCGGTGACCGCAACGAACCTCTGACCTCAACCTCTCCATGAGCTTCAAGTCATCTTGATTGGTTACGATGAATCGATCTAGATTTCCATTGCCAATAGCAAACTCTGCAATCTTGGCATATTTTTCCTTCCCATTCACTATCTTCAGGTACATTCCCACTGGACCGGCGACAGGGCCCTTGAATCTGCGAAGATTCCTCTGGACAAGCTGTGCATACAGAAGAAAAAAGAGGACGTGAGATAAAATAAAAGCAATAGAAAGGATGGAGTATAAACTATTGAGCAAACCCACCTCATACAATGGCCCACATTTTGGCCCGAACATAGCAAGGGATTTGTTGCCCCCACCCGCTTCCGACTGCAGGGAACGGATTTTGTTCTTTACCGCGTTGAGCTGACGTTCTGTTCCATTATGAGCCTCTTCAGCAGTATTCTTGGGCCCCTCCAAATCCTCATACTCACGCAATAACTTGTACACTTGTTCCTTGAGAGGAGCAACACGTTCCTTGGCACGTGCAAGATCAGTCTCAGTTTCAGCGATCTTGCGCGTGCGAGTACGTTCCTCCTCAGCAGCGTTGCCTTGACTCTCAATAATTTCCTCACGAGCCTGATCAAGGCGGCGACGAGCAGAAACCAGTTTCTTCTGAGAATTCTTGATTTCAGTGCGAAGAATCTTCATATCTCTCTCCTTTGCCTTGATGGGGTTCTCAGCAATCTTCAAATCTTGCTCAAGTTTCCTCTTTGCCTCGGCAGCTACTCTGGCCTCCTCAGTGAGTTCTTCCAACTGATTCTTGAATGCAATTTCTTCGTCATCGGTAACATTGAGTTTTCCTTCATAATTGACCAACTCTGCACGTCGCTTCTCAAGACTTCTGCTGAATTTGGTAGCTTCCTAATAGTTATTGAAGCGAAACAAACAAGGATGTTGTTAAAAACACAGTTTATGGACAGCACCAAAACATCACATGTTGTATATATAGAACAACTTACCCTCATGTCCACGTCCAATTTCTCCTGCATTTCTTGATACACCGCCCATGAACCATCCGCCCTGCACCGCTGCAAATCTACTTCCAACCTATCAATTTCCTGAAACTGCTCCCATTCACGCTGCAATTGCCTTGTGTTATCAATGGCACCCTGAATCCCCTCCCTCGCTCTTTGCTTGACATCATTCTGCTCCATGATATTATCATTAATATTGGCATAACAACGATCAAGCCTCTCCAATTCAGTGGCCTTGGTAAAGAATGCATATTTATCCTCCGCTTTTCCAGTTAGAAACTTCTTGGCTTCCTCCTGATCCAAAACTGCCACAGGATTCTCCACCTGAATATTGAGCTGGTCCAACATGGCATCCAAATCGGCCTTCCTCCTCGATTGTTCCTTCCCATTCTGATCCAGCAACTTGTACCCATTAAACCCTCCCGATCTCATGGAAATACACCGCTCCACAGTAATGGTATCCCCATAAACCTCGGGCATAAACCCATCCGACCCCTTATTCAACAACGTCACACGAAGTTTGGCCCCCGAACAATCCGCCCCAGCTTCCTTCCGGACCAAATCCTTGAGATTCCTCGCTCGATGAGTCCTCCGTGCCCCCGCTCCAAGACAAACTTGAATCGCTGCCAAAATGGCCGATTTTCCAGACCCATTCTGCCCATGGATAAAGTTGACATTGCGGCAGAGCTTGACGCTGAGTTTGCGATGGCACATGAAATTCTCCACGTAGACTTCTTGGATGATTCCGGCTTCGGCTGGTTTTCCCGTGGGATTGATGTGGCGATCATTCATGGGGGAGTGTTGGTCGGCTGCATTGTCGGAGGAGGAAGACTTTTTCTTCTTTTTGTTGGGTGGTGGAGAGGAAATGTTATGATCGTCGTTGGAATCATCACCATCGTCATCGTCTTCCTCGTAGTCATCATCATCACGATGATTCTTTCGGCGCCCCTTTTTGCGGCCGTCGTCGATTTCGTCTATATCCATGCTTAGGTCGTTCTCCTTGTCTTTGCGCTTGGATGGTAGATGATCAAAGGATTGCGTAGTGGGACAGGTTAGTGATCGGTGCACCTGGTTGTCATTGCCCCTTTGCTTTGATGAGTGCGCTTCTGATTTTTTTGTTCGTTAGTGCACCTTCATCGGCGGCCCGGCCGGATCTATTCCTCCATCTGAATCTGAAGAAAGCAATCAAAATTCAAATCTCATTCAAATTGAATAAATTGATGACAAACATAACATATGGCTAAGTGGTAGAGCGGGGTAGGTGAGCGGGGTATATAAGTCCGATTGATATCGTTGCCATAGCTGCGGCAAGATCACCATTTTTGTATGCTGTGCTTCGGAAACCATGTCGCCTGGTGATGATGCAGGATCTTCTAAAAGAAGGCGTAAAGATGAGCGTAGCAGAAGAGTGGATAGACAACACAAAAGAAGTCCAAGTCGTAGCCCGACGAGAAAAAGGCTTAGACGCAGTGAATCCAAACGAAGAAAGAAACGATCAAAGTCAAGGAGGCGATCATACTCTTCCTCTTCGTCGTCCTCCTCATCGTTGTCTTCTTCGCAAATGGAAAAGAAGAAACGTCGAAAATCAAAGCATTCCAAGCATGCAAAGAAGAGAAAGCATCGACATCGTGATAATCGATGCAGTGATGAAAGTGACAGTGACAGAAATGATGCAACAACGAAAATATCGGCAATGCATAACAAGAGTGAAACCAATAATATCAATGAAAGTGGCGACAAGAAACCAATAGCAACTGAGCCAAAGCAATCTGAAGCAAAAGTGCAAACTGAATCCAAAGGACCCATGACACAAGCACAATATCTTCAATTGCAGTCTCAAGTAAGAGAGGTGATAGACCCAGCTACAGGAAGGGTCCGCCTTGTGAGAGGTACTGGTGAGATTATTGAAAGAATTGTATCGAGAAATGAGCATCAGCAGCTGAATGCTCAAGCAACCAGAGGTGATGGGGACGGATTTGCTAGAGATATTGCTAGACAAGCTATGCAGAGAAGAATGGGAAGATGATTTGATTAATAATAAGCAAGAACAACGAATGCATCAAACTTATGCTTGATTAATTTACTTTATAGCATTTAAATATCACCAAGTGTTGATCCTCCACCCATTGCATCGGCAGCAGGTGCAGCAGCTGCGACAGGAGACGCACCTCCTGGTCCACCTGCACCAGTAGGAGGAATGGGAGGAAGGAGCAGACAACTCCTGAAGTCAATCTCACTGGGTTGTGTCATCATATCTACCAGCTTGTGTAAGTTCATAACATTAATGGCAGGCTCCATATCCTTCAATTCTGGATCAGCTTGAGCCGACATGAATTGTTGCCAAGTGGCGACCATGGTTTGCAACGAGAAGTACATTGGCAAGATTGTTTTCGGCACTGCTCCTTCTTCGGAAGGCTTCTGCATACGCATTTGTGCAATCAAGAAGATGGGGATTTCATTGTAATTCTCCTTGAACTCAGGAGACTCCGTCATGGCTTTCTCTACAGCCTTCTGGGCAAGTTCAGGGGTCATGGTATCTCCAGCCTTTTTCATCTCTTCACCATCCTCAGGAGTCATAGTTAGGAGCATGCGTGCTCCAAGAAGATCACGGGTATCAGGAACAAGACGGTATTCCACGTCTCCACCAGTGAACACTTCCGCTTCAGAATCATCGGCACCGGGCTGCTTGAGTTTGATTTCCTGCTGGTCTTTGTTGTTCAAAATCTTATACCAGATCTTTCCCAAGCTGAAAGCTGAGAGTTTCAAGTCAAGACTGTCGTTGGTAGATTTAAGTTGAGCCAACGTGGCATTAGCCATTTGAGGACTGAAAAAGAAGTACATAACTGATGTGCTGTTGTCAGGTTTGAGAACTACACCGGCACCATTCGAATCAGTAACAGCGAAGACAGGAATATGACCAAGCCACTCTTCAACTTCCTCTTGGGTGAGTGCTGGGAAGGTCTCGCCAGATTCAGCCTTGAGCTTATCTTCGACATCTGCGACAGACTCTTTTTCCTTTCTGTTGCCACCGAAGAGACCTCCACCTCTAGCTACGCCGAAAACAGAATCAACCGATGAGGATTGTGCGACATTTGACGATACGAAGGGGGTCGCTGTGGTGCACCTTGCGATGCTGATGGCTGCTAATACAGCGCTTGAAATACTACAGAGGAACTTCATGTTGGAGGTTACTAATGGAGGTTGGTGTTTGCTTGAAAAAGTGAGGAGTTCGGTGATGACATGTTGTGGAAGATTTTTTGATTGTGCGTTTCTCCACGCGGAATGAGCGGTAGAAGCGGTGACATAATGTCACGAAGACAGACGAGCGGGCGTCGGGGGCTGCCGCCCGGGGGGAGGTAAGCATTGACTTTCCTTTTTCCTTCCTTGCAGCAAGCTAAGCTCACTCGGATTATTTGAAAACTTAGCTTGTGAGTAAGTTGAAACAGGCAAGGTACAATAAGCAAGGGCAGAGAGGAAGAGGAGAAGTGCTTATGTTAAACTAAACGGAACTTTTGATCCACTCTACAGAGTAATGGATAGAGTATATTGATTCGGACTACGACCTGTCAGTATGCCCTTGCTGAAATTCATGCTCCTCTCTACAGAGAACAGTTCCATACGGATAGAGTATATTCGATTCAGACTTCGACCTGGCCGTACTATCGACATATGTCAAGAGATGAAGTCACTACCGATCAAGGTGTATCAAAAATGTCCTGTAGTACCTCTGCCTCACTTGCATTTGTAACTGCTGCATCCCTCGAAGCTTTCAGGACATCCATTGCTACATTTCTTGCCTCAGAAATGATTAGTTCCGTAGTCGTATCCGTCTCATCAGTTTCCTTGACGAGAGCTTCTAGCCAATCTGCGGATATGAAGCCAAAACTCGTTTCGTTAGTCTGTTTGACTTTGCATATTTTGGACGAAAGAAGAAGCATGTTTACTTACATGAGCACCCATACGTAGTAAATAGCTCATCTCCTTTCTTAACCTTCTTTGTCGTCACAGTTGCTAACAATGGAGACGGACCGAATGGAATGTGCACGCAATTCTTAGCTCGCCGGCTTGATTGATAATATTCCAACACTCCTTCCTCACTATTAGCAGCCACAGTTGCTCCATCATTGATCCTATGCGAAATAAAGCCAGGTTTCTCTTGTTGGCTCATGTCAACATCAATAAAGATGGTCTCAGCCTCTAGCTCCTGTTGTATGTCAGCCTTCATAAGCGGGCGACTCCCCAATACGTTTATGAGATACGACTGGTCTCCTGTATTCTCAGTCTCATATTTTATACTGCCACCGGTTTCATCGATAGATACCTTTTGAATAGATTCGCCAATATCAATGCCTATAGTATGAGCCGGATAAAATGCAATAATAGTTCCAGACTTGATCTTTTCTTTGGCGAACACTCCGAGGCCAGCTCCTGGAATTGACGATTCTCTCACTTCGACAGAGCGCATGCGCCGCTTGTTGAACGATGACGCAAAATTTGTTTCACTAATTGTTGCCATTTTGGTAACAGCAGCTTCCAACGTTTTTTGACGGGTATCTATCAGTGGAAGTGGGCTTACTTTAGCACTGACTGCTATTATTTCGTCATCTTCGATGGCCCCTGCTGGGCTTGCAGAGCTACTCAAATGAAATGCTCGACGGGAGAGGCAACGTGTTTGTCTTGCTGATAGATCGAACGCTTTGGAAGATGCGATGACCAGCAGCAGAACCCCTAGCGAGTTCCATGCCATGATGAACGCTCTCTTTTTGACTGCAATTGTACTCGTGACCAT
>Ga0209652_1004288_pt1 | contig 10071 bp, 9 predicted proteins | sample SaaInl74LU_5_DNA_FD_184641 | JGI IMG/M metagenome (GOLD analysis project Ga0209652, IMG submission 184641) | Marine microbial communities from expanding oxygen minimum zones in the Saanich Inlet - ESP_74LU_5_DNA (SPAdes) (version 2) | ecosystem: Environmental > Aquatic > Marine > Intertidal zone ...
TGGGTCGCGGCTTAACGCTTTGCGTTAATGCGCTCCTACAGGATGGGTTTGTACCTGTAGGAGCGCATTGCCGTAGGCAAGCCGCGACTTTTAATTAGGGGTGGTTAAACGCAAAAACCCTCAAACGCGTGTATGAGGGTTTTTAATACCAGAGGTGCTGCTAACCTTATTAAAGGCTCCAGCGCTCTTGGATGGCTTGGCGTGTTGGTAGGTCCGCCCCAACACGTTCGCAGGTAAGTGCTGCCGCATGAGAGGCGAACAGGCAGACGCGTTCCGCATCAAGGTCTGCCAGTTTTGATGGGCCGCCCTGCTGGAAAATTTCGTGAATCATGGCGGCCTGGAAGGTATCGCCGGCACCGACAGTATCTTTAACGCTAATCTTTGGTGCCTTAACGCTAAAGTGTTGGCCATCTTTACCGAATACCTGTGAGCCCTCGCCACCCTGAGTCACAAAGACCCATTGTGGGCCGAGTGTAAGGCAGTGCTTGGCGTATTCTTCAATGCTGCTGTTTGGTGCAAGGAAGGCAATATCTTCATCAGATAGTTTCATTACATGTGCCAATTTACCGAGTCGATCAACTTTGGCTTGCCATACAGCGGGGTCAGGTTGGATGCTTGGGCGAACGTTGGGATCATAAGCGATGAGTGCATGATCACGGGCTTGGCCAGCAAACCACTCTAGCGTGCTTGCACAAGGCTCTACAACAGTACTGTATGATCCTAAGGAAATCGCTTTGAAAGCACTAGGATCTGGGCACTGAGCTTGCGATAAGGATACGTCTGCGCAACCCTCTAGATAGAATGAGTAGCTCGGGTGTCCATGCTCATTTAACGCGATCAGTGCAAGTGATGTATTAAGATCGCTCGGGGCTAGATAATCGGTTGATACGCCATTCGATTCTAGATGAGCTGCAAGCTTTTGCCCCAATGCATCTTTAGAATTTGCGGTTAAATAGCCAGTTGGATTGCCTAATCGCGCTAGGCCAATTGCAACGTTTAGAGGCGAACCACCCACCGTTGCATTTAAGGTGATTTCGCCTGATGAGGCGGATTCACCGGGAAAGACGTCGTACAGAGCATCTCCACAACTAAGAAACATATAATCTCCCTATTAATCTTGAAACTAGGTCTTATACTAAAGTTTTGAATGGAGCGAAGTTTACACTGATGGAATGGTTGTTAGATAGTGCGGAACATAAAGAGTGGGAGAGAGTATCAGTTACGGGGCTTTTTTCGGCGATTACAACAAATCCACTACTGCTTAATAGAGCAGGGTTGAAGGTAAATTTAGATACTTATGAGCGTCTAACCGATCGCGCGCTTGCGCTCGGCTATGAGCATATCCAGTTACAGGTCTTCGGTGACAACTGGGAAGAGAACGCAGAAAAAATTTTAAGTTTAAATGATCAGACAATTGTAAAAATACCTGCCTGCGAGCAGGGCTTTGGTTTAGTGAAACGTTTGAATGCTCCGCACAGAACAACGATTACTGGCGTCTACGCGAGTCGAATGGGAGCCGCGGCTGAACGTCTTGGTGTGCGCTATGTAGCAGCCTACTATGCACGACTAGTCGAGTCAGACCGTAATGCGGATCGGATATTCGAAGGCCTTCGAATGAGTTGCAAAAACACAGGGGTACTGGTCGCGAGCCTGCGCTCCGTAGATCAATTTGAGCACTTAATAGGACTCGGCCATCGCTGTTTTACAATACCCGGAGCACTGCTTGATCCCCTTCTGTGTGATGAGATGACCGAAGCGGCGATAGTGCAGTTCGAACAGGCAGCTCGCGCAGTGTAATCAAAGTCAGCGTCGATTAAGTGTTCGCTTATATTGGATGAACCCAAGTTGCAATTCATTGGCAGTCTGCTGACGTTATAAGCTAAACATGCGCAGGATTTTCAACGATAACCCAATCGAATCGCGGTGCAATAAACAGCCTAGACGCATTGAAAAAGTTGAGCGATTGCTTTCAGCGCGTTTGATCTGACCCTAGGATGCGCCCTGTATAGAGCGCTGAGCTTTTAATCGATTTTCCTCAGCTCCCACCCTTTTTGCACAACTTAAAGGTGCATTTAAGTATCGATTAATAAGGGTTCAAAGTATGCACAGAGTCCATCGAAATCATCCAGTGGCAGTACATCGCCTACATACTGGTCAGGTCGTACGATGATGATGCAGCCACTCGCTCTACTAATACCTCGAATATCATAAATATCTGGCCCACTGAGGTGATTAGTGCAAAAAACCTTCTCGTAATCGGTTAATTGATACTTACCTTTTTGCGGTTTTAGCATAGGGTGCAACCCGCTAACCTCAACGGCCCGATGATGCTGTTGAAATACAGCTCGAAGATCGATAACAGAGTCTATATCTGCGCCCTGAGGTGTATAGCGCTTTAAGGGTGATTTTGGATCTGATTGCAGACGTTCACACATGGCTTTCGTTCTGCAGTTTGATGACATCGGTGTTTCGGAGCCAGCGAATAAAAAGATACGGTAAGCGGTGTTTGCCGTAATACAGTGACCCAACTGCATAGGTTTTGCATCCGCTAAACGAATAACGGGGGCCGAGTGAAAACGCATACCCACGATCTGCCCTGTGGCAAGATGCTGATGCTCGCCTTCGCTTACGAGTATCGATGGGCGGTACTGTATCGATACGCCTGCGGTATAGCGGCCAAACATCTGGAAATAGCGTTGAAATTCTGCGGGGTCAACACCCTCTGGGTTGGCCGCTGATTTAGGCTTGGCGCTGAACATGGCCGAGAACTCGCGATCAAAATCAATCAGCTTTTGGCCATATTCCAGTCGCTCTTGTGAGTAGGTTGCTAATAGCGACTCATCAGCTCGGCCGTTAAGTACCTGCGCCAGTTTCCAGCCTAGATTCCACGTGTCCATTACTGATGTGTTTAGTCCTTGGCCCGCCTTAGGGCTGTGCGTGTGACACGCATCGCCCGCCAGAAATACACGTGCCCCCCGACTTTCGGTTGCATCATCAAAGGCCGTGGTTATACGTTGTCCAATCTCGTATACAGACCACCATGCAACCTCTTTTACATCTAATGTGTAGGGGTGCATTATGCGGTTCGCTGCTTTAACTAGGTGCTCAGTAGTCATTTGATCACGTGCCACGCGTTGCCCTTGTGACAACTTATCCAGCTCTATGTATATCCGCACCATGTAGCCACCTTCGCGCGGGATAATCAGCATATTTCCCTGATCGTTTGAGTGGATTAGCGACTTGAGTCTGATATCGGGAAAATCCGTGTTGAGTAATACATCCATAACCCCCCAGGCCTGGTTCAGTGCATCGCCCTCTAGCGTCTGCCCTATTGCCGTGCGGACCGCTGACCTAGCACCGTCACAACCGACAACATATTTCGCTTTGACCTGTTCGATATCCTGGGTGTATTGCGAAATATTCACCAAGCGTTCAAGACGAACACTGACAGGATATTCAGCCTCTGGATCAACCGTTAAATCTAACAGTTTGCGCTGGTAGTAAGGTTCTATCTTGGCTTGACCTCGGCGCATGATATCGAGAAAGTGATCCTGCACGCGGGCTTGATTGATAATAAGATGCGGCATTTCGGAGAGGTCGTGCTCGACATCGTCAATTTTACTGCTTCGCATAATCTCATCTGGTTTATCTTGGTTAGGCTTCCAAAACGCAGCCTCATTCACCTGATAACCCTCTTGGATGACTTGATCGGCAAATCCATAGGCTTGAAACATCTCGACCGTTCGGCAGGCAATCCCATCTGCCTGACCCACCAAAAGACGGTCATCTTTCATCTCAATAATGGCTGTTTTGATGTTACCAAACTGTGCTAAAAGCGCGGCTAGATTTAGCCCTGCAGGCCCACATCCAACGATAAGAAGATCAACCTCGGCGGGTAGAGGGCGTTTTTTTGGCGGGCAAATAATCGCATCCTGTGGGTCACTAAAGCGTGGGTCACCTGGATTGAAACCATTAAGATGAAACTGCATTTACTCGCCCTTTTTAATTGATCTTTTGATTACTCTAGCCTGTGTAAGATATAAGTAAAAATAGATTAATTAATTTAGATACAAAGATTTTGCATATATGAATCCGAATGCCCTAAAGCAACTAGCAATCGTAGTGAAACAAGGGTCAATTAGCCGAGCCTGCGAGCAGCTATTTGTGACCCAGCCAACGCTCACTCGCTCAATTCAGCTATTGGAGGCTAGAGTGGGTGCGCCAGTGTTAAAACGCACGCGTTATGGGGTGACGCCGACTGAAATTGGCGCGCGCTTAGCGCTGATAGGCGAGCGCATACTGGCCGATACCGATCATGCAGAAGAGGTTATCCGACAGTACCATTCGGGTTATCAAAGTGAGTTTTCTATCGGTATAGATCCCCTGTGGGAGTTTGCCACAGTCAACTCAATGACTCATGCTCTCATGCGTGAAAAACAGTTCGTATTCCATCTGCGTACAGGTTCTGCTGCTGCCCAGATAGGATTGTTAAAAAATGGCGATTTGGATTTTCTTCTCGCACCTGCTCACCTGTCGGTGGCGCAAAGTGATTTACATTCTGAGGTCTTGTTTCGAGATAGAACCGGCGTGTTTGCGGGGCGCGAGTCAGCGCTTATAGCACGCACTGAACGCGTCAAAACGACAGAGCTCGAGGCTCATCGGTGGATAATTGCGGGCGCCAGTGCAGGCTTTCTTGATGAGCACAATCCTATGCGACCTCAGGCGGCGCAGATGGCTTTTACTGGCAGTATACTATCGGTTTTGCATCTGCTGAAAACCTCAGATGCGCTTGTACGTTTGCCCGCTCGTTTGACGCTTATGACAGCGCAGGTGGGGTTTGATCAGATGCTTAGTTTGGATAAACCCGCTGGCGCGCGCAGGGATATTGCGCTCTGGTATCGCTCTTCGGATACTGATCGTCCTGATTTTAATAAGGTGGCTAAGATTTTAAGGCAATGGGTTCTTAGCTTGGATGAAGCAACGCCTTTGTATGGGCTAGAACTTTAGGCCTGTGTTATCTTTTTCGCAAAATGTTCAGCTAAACAGCCACATCCTTGACGCTCTCCATTACTACGAACGTACTTGTTTGTTGTACATGAGGAAGCGCCGAAATTTTTTCGCCAAGGACCTCACGGTATGCTCGCATATCCCGCGTTCTTACTTTAAGAAGGTAATCGAAACCGCCTGCGATCATATGACACTGTTCGACCTCTGCAATCTTTCGTACACCCTCGTTGAACGCGTTAAGTGCTCTGCTACTGGTATTTAGAAGCGTGACTTGTACAAATGCTATATGCGATAACCCCATCTTGGCACGATCAATAAGGGCGGTATAGCCGCGTATATAGCCCTGGTCCTCAAGTCGCTTCATGCGCAGTTGACAGGGTGTTTTAGAGAGTGACACACGCGATGCGAGCTCCGTGATGGTGATACGTCCATCTGCTTGGAGTTCATTCAGTATCTGTTGATCGGCTCGATCTAGCGGACCTGTGTTATGTGCCATCCTGTTTCCTCCCATAGAATTTATCACCCATCATAGCGTGACTTTAAATAAAATAGCCTAGATTTGTGTAAATTTTTAGGTCTTAGTGGTAATCATTTATTGGATTCGTAGAGATAAATATAGTTTCAAATTAGATAAGCGCTTAGAGACTTAGATCGATTACACTCTGCATCCAATGTGTCGTTCTCAATCTGAGTTACTATGGAACATCTAGTGAATACCCAAACAAGATTTTTTCACGGTTTTTGGCGAGGTGCTTTCAGCTCAATTCCCTTCTATTTTGTGCTTGTGGCATTTGGAGCGCTATTTGGCGTTATAGCCACAGAAGCGGGTCTTAATATTCTGCAAGTGATGAGTTTTAGTGTGCTCGTATTAGCAGGTGCTTCACAGATCACTGCAATAAGTCTGTTAACAGAGCAAGCGCCCACTCTTGTAGTATTAGCGACCTCTTTAGCCGTTAACCTTCGTATGGGGATGTACTCTGCCGCCCTAGTGTCTGACTTCGGGCATCTACCCTTATGGAAGCGTGCATTTGCTGCTTACTGGTTATTCGACCAGCCGTTTGCCATGACAGTCATCGATAAATCAAAACGCCCAGATAGGGGCATGAATGAGCGTCTAGGGTTTTTTCTAGGCGTTGCTATTCCTTTGGCGTCTCTTTGGTACCTAGGGACTTATCTGGGTGCGGTGATGGGGCAGTCTATACCCTTGGGGATAGGCTTCGATTTTGCTGTACCAGCTACTTTTTTGGCGTTGGTAGCGCCGTTACTTCGTTCGGTGCCACACCTATGTGCGGCGCTTACCTCTGCCGTGGGAGCAATCCTTCTGCGCGGACTGCCCTTTAGTACAGGTCTTCTAGTCTCGGCTGTCTTAGCTTTAATAGTGGGTGTTTTGGTTGAGCGTGCGATGGCTAGGTTAAAAGCCAGGTCTGTTAAAGGGGGCTTGAATAATGAGTGACGCGTTAATTTGGACGACTATTATTGGCCTAGCTATTGGCACCTACCTGATTCGTTTTTCGTTTCTTGGTTTACTGGGCGGACGAGAGTTACCGCTAACGGTTAAACAGTTACTTAACTACACTTCTGTCGCGGTATTACCCGGTATAGCCGCTCCACTTGTTGTGCCCATTGCTACGGAAAGTTTTGAGCCGATGAGGCTATTGGCCGCTGGTGTTCTAGTGTGTGTTGGAATTTTGACGCGTCACATGATGTGGGCACTAATGTCGGGTTTGCTCTGCTATTTTGGCGGGCGCTGGCTTTTTGGAATATAGACATACGGATTATTGAATAGAAAATCAGCACTTGGATTTCTCTGTCAAACCAATCCCGTAGAATTAAACTCTACGCACCAATACCCTTCTTTTTCTCTGCTTCAAAGGTATAAGCGACCACCTGGTTGCGGCCACTATTTTTAGCCGTATACATCGCTCTATCGGCGCGTTGAATCATCTCTTGATAGCCGCCAGCTTCTTCACTAATAGAGGTATAAAGGCCAATAGATACCGCTATTTGAATAGATGTTTGTTCGTCGATCTGCACGGGCGTTTGTGCAATGCTCTTACAGAGTTTATTGGCCAACATATAAGCCTCTGCCGCTTCAGTATCGGGCAGTAAAATAACAAACTCTTCCCCACCACAGCGATAAAGCAGATCGGTTCGCCTAAGTTTTGCCTCCAGTGTTTTTGCAAGGAATATAAGAACCAGATCACCTATATCGTGGCCGTAGGTGTCATTAACCTTTTTGAAGTGGTCGATGTCTAACATCGCGACGCTTAGTGCGCGTTTATGTCTAAGCATCGCATGGTATTCACGTAATGCTGAGCCTTCCATATGTCTTCGATTGTAAAGGCCTGTCAGACTGTCATGGGTTGCCTGGTAATAGAGCTCTTGTTCGGTATCTTTGTATTCGCTGATATCCATTAAGAAAATGACAAAATAATAGGATTCGTTCTCTTTGAGCAGTGACTTGCGCAACACAATAGGCACTAGCGAACCATCTTGACGAGTCGCTGTGGTTTCACGATTTTTCACTTTATCCACCTCAAGTTCACGAATATTGGGGTTCCAATCAAGAATGAATGTGCGGATATCAGTGCCAATCATCTTGCCCGGTGTTGCTCTGAAAAGGTGTTCAGTCTGTGGGTTTATTGATTCAATAAAACCATCCTGATTAGTTGTAATAATACTATGCATACTCTGTGATAGGATGCTGGTCAGCTGATCTTTACGCAGCTGTAATTCGCCTACCGTAGTGCGAAGACGTGCAAGCAACGCACCTGAAAAGCCAACAGCAAGGGCTGCAAAAATCCCAACACCAATAATGATGCCCAGGTAACCGCGATCGGCTGATGGCTCTAGATCTCTTAGGTTAGCAAGGCCGATAATCCGTGTAGACTGCATTGCGATATAGTGCATAGCCGTTATTGCAAGACCTAAACATAAACCTGTTGCCAGGTTACTCCAGTTTCTGGACAGCCCTTCAACTGAGCTCATTCGATGCTGTATCCAAATGCCCAACAGCGACAGTGTGAATGCGGCTGCTAAAGAGATGATGAACTTGCTAGCTGCAAACTTCATCTGAGCATCCATCTGAACCGCTAACATACCCGAATAGTGCATTGCTCCGATCCCAACAGCGATCATCGCTGATGTGTAAAGCATTGATTTTTGCGTTTGATGCTTTTTAGCCATCCAGCGAACCGCAAACCATGCAGCCAGGATAGCGGGTAATATTGACCCTAGAGTGATGACGGGATCATAGGTGACTTCAAGTGGCATCGACACGGCAAGCATCCCAATAAAATGCATGCTCCAGATAGCAGATCCAAAAACGATAGCGGCGGTTAGTTGAATTAGAATACGGATATTCGTCTGGTAAATACGTTTAGACAATTGGGCTATAACTATACCGACGGTTGTACCCACTATTGCTAGCGCAACAGAAAAGATCACCCAAGCTGTATCGTAGCTTAGGATGATTTGGGGGCCTTCGCCTTGAAAGAAGAAATCACCCTGATGTGAATGACCTGACATAAGCTAAATAAATACCTGTATGTGTCTATAAAATAGATCGCACTTTTGATGTCTCCATTAATAAATTTGCAACTTAGTAGCAGTGTAGTTCATATGACGCCTTCGGGTCCTTTGATTTCAATGTAATTTAAGTTGCTAGGTTGGCATGTCTGTCGCAGTATATCCCCTCCATTCAGACACAGGCGTATGACGTGCGGAGACCGCTTGACCTTTTTGCAGTACTTACTCTTACACTCCTGTGCCTAATCTGGGGCTTTCAACAGGTTGCGTTGAAACTGGCAGCTAATGACATTGCACCCATTATGCAGATCGGAATTCGCTGCGCTTTTGCCGCTAGTGTTCTTTTACCTGTTTTACTCTACAGGGAGGGCACCGCTGCATTTGCTGATGGCACCCTGTTACCGGGTTTGGCTGCAGGTGCTATGTTCGCATCTGAGTTTCTTTTGCTGGGCGAAGGGCTTGAGCGCACAAGCGCAGCCCACTTAGTGGTCTTTTTATATACCGCCCCTCTGTTTACAGCTCTGGGTATGCATTTCATTCATGAGACCGAGCAGTTGCGCCCAAGGCAGTGGTTAGGGCTGTTAACCGCTTTTTTGGGTATAGCAGCCATTTTTGTAGTCCCCGATTCTACTCAGGGGTATTCATTAGCGGGTGATCTACTGGGCCTTGCCGCGGGTGCAGTCTGGGGTTTCACCACTGTGATGGTACGTGGTTCTCGTTTGACGGATGCATCAGCGACAAAAACAATCTTTTATCAGTTGGCCGTTGCGGGTGTGACTATGCCTTTAGTTGCTGCGCTGATGGGTAAGTCTGATGTTGTGTTAAATGCGAGTACAGTGCCTAACTTAATTTTTCAGTGCGTTATTGTCGCACTTTTTAGCTATCTAACCTGGTTTTGGTTACTGCGTCACTATCTTGCGTCGCGCTTGGCGACCTTCAGTTTTATGACGCCGCTATTCGGTGTAAGTTTTGGCGTTATCTTACTTGATGAACAGATCACGCCCGTTTTTTTAGTGGGTGCCGTTGCCGTCATATTCGGGATTATGCTGGTCTCATGGCGTGATAAGCCTCAGCCAATACCGCTAGCTGAATAACGCGAGTGCTGCTGTGTTTTAGTCTGAGTGTTTTTAAATAAACAGATACATTGATAGCGGCCAGTGCTGCCTGTGGTTTTTCACCAAGCCTATCAGACTTGTTGCGCTGAAGTGACTGTGCAAAAGTGGATCAAGAGTAGACACCCTCTTGACCCATCCTAGTCGACCTTTCTAGCTCAGTTTAACGAGAACGCGACCGCGAAGTTTACCTGCCAGTATCTGAGCCGATGCTGCAATAGCATCATCAAGTGATATCTCCTTAGAGATATCGCCAAGTTTGGTCAAATCCAGATCGTCTGCAAGTCGTTGCCAAGCTTCTATTCGAAGTGCTCGAGGCGCCATAACACTATCAATGCCAATTAGCTTTACGCCCCGCAAAATGAAGGGCGCAACACTCGATGGGAAGTCCATACCGCCAGCCAAGCCGCAGGCGGTAACAGTA
>Ga0209652_1004289_pt1 | contig 10069 bp, 10 predicted proteins | sample SaaInl74LU_5_DNA_FD_184641 | JGI IMG/M metagenome (GOLD analysis project Ga0209652, IMG submission 184641) | Marine microbial communities from expanding oxygen minimum zones in the Saanich Inlet - ESP_74LU_5_DNA (SPAdes) (version 2) | ecosystem: Environmental > Aquatic > Marine > Intertidal zone...
CTACAGAAAAAAACTAATTATGGCAGCAGCAAGATCTCACGATGATGAGGTATTTAAAGCAAAGAGAAGACCTAAAAATCCTATTAAGTTCAATATAAGTTTAAATGAAGAGCAGAAACATGCAAAAGCAGAAATACTTGAAAACCCAGTCACTGTCTTACAGGGCATGGCAGGAAGTGGGAAAACTTTGGTGGCAGTTCAAGTTGGTTTGGATCTCTTATTTACAAAGCAAATTGAAAAGATCATTATCACCAGACCAACAGTGGCCAAAGAAGACATTGGTTTCCTTCCTGGAGATATCAAGGAAAAGATGGATCCGTGGCTTGCTCCTATATACCATAACTTGTACTTATTATACGATAAAGTTAAGATTGATAAGTGCGTTGAAGAAGGGCAGATAGAGATTGTACCCTTTGCATTTATGCGTGGTAGAACGTTTACTAATGCTTTAATCATTTTAGATGAAGCGCAGAACGTTACTATGAATCAAATGGAGATGATGTTAGGACGTTTGGGTAAAGGTAGTACCATGGTTATCTGTGGTGATCAAGCTCAGATAGATCTTAAACATAAAAAAGATTCAGGCTTTGGTTTCTTGTATACATTAGAAGCACAAGTAGCAGGTTTCAAAGTGATTACTTTAAAGCAAAATCACAGACATGAAATTGTAGAACCTATACTTAAGGTATACGAAAATTATAGATAATGAATTGGCAGCTCCACGTAATATTTCATTACCCTCATGATAGATTTGCATTTGGCTGGGAAGCTATGTTTGCAAATGATGAGGTACCTATTAACACTTATCAAATATTCTTAGGTATTATTACTCTACGTATAGATACTTGGGAAGAAGAAGAATGATATCGGGAGTAAAGAAGACCTCTCTTAAACATCTTCCTTACTGTATCCCGGCTTATTGCTATTCATAGTGATATGAAAATTACGTATGCTCAGTTTGATCTATTGTATAAAGGGCAAAATTTGAGGACACCTTTATATCAGACTGAATAGCCTTCACTCTCTGTAAGCTGCAGAGAGGTTTTATAACATACCACCTCTTAGTATGAGCTTGTTCTTTTAAAAAGAGCTTCAATTAGTACAAGATAGTTGATAGCATCTCCTATTTTTTCATCTGTAAGTTCTGTTGTTGGTGGCATTCCTGTAGCTTCAAATTCACTTACCATTCTTCTAATAGAATATAGGTGCTTAACTAACAGTTCCCATGCAACAGCAGGTGGAGTATTATGCATACTCATGTCTGCTTGATCTCTGAAGCTGTGTAATACATCTTCATCAAGACCATATTCTTTGTTCTTTACTACAAGTACATTACGGGTTTTTTCAAACCTTTGTTCTAGCAGTTCGTTGAATTCTTCTATGTTCATAATTTTTCTAATTCAGTTGGTAATTAAAAGGGGAGCTACAAACTCCCCTTCTAATTTTAAAGAAGGTCAAAGAAATCAATTTCTTTTTCTTCTACGTCAGGTGATTCAGAATTTTCAATTATTTCAGGCTTTGAATTAATATTAATTTCTAAATCTACAAGACTATCTGTCTTATCATTAACAGTACTAGGGCTGGTCGTACCATTAATCATTGACATAAAGATAGCGTTTAAATCAACATGTTTACTAGTATATGTCATAGGAGATACATCTTTTATTGCATGTGTCATATGATTATACAAGTGCCAAGCAGAGTCTTCATCACCACCATACTTATAAGTAGGATCTTTAAGTTCAGACTTTACAATTGTTAAGTGGTGACCACCTAAGATATCTTTCATAAACACCTCACCCATAATTTGATTGGTAAGATCTTGTGTCATCTGAAAGTTGATCATGTTGTTTTTATCATTAACCATTTGATTAAAGATAACATCAGCTTGATTGATCTGAGATACAATAGTTTGCATTGCTTCCTGATCAGCAGTACCGTTGTGTTTTCTACTATACTCACCATAGTTAGCACTGAACATACCGTTCAAGCATACATTAACGTAAGCACCTATACCACAGTTAAAACGCTTCATCTTGTTGTAGCTGTTCAACCAGGCAAACATCATAGAGATGTCAGGGTCTGTAGAAGATTTAATAAAGTGTTGACCAAGAGCAATGTTGCCATCAGTCGTAGCTTTATAGTTACTAGAAATGAGCTCAATATTGTTAAGCTCTAAAGTATCTTTAACGTGGTCAATGATACTCTTGTGACTAATTGGAGTATATCCACGTCCATTAGTACTTCCTGTAGGGAGAGTTACGTTGAGCAACTCTCCTTCAGAAACAAATTTTGTCTTTCTCATAAGAACAATTTGTATTGTTTACTGCCTTCAATTTTATCTATCTCTGCTTCAATCTTTTTCAGATAGAATTGATAGTTAATATCATAGTCAGTAAATGGTTTTTCAATAAATTCATTAAACACTGTACACATAGACTTATCACTTTCAACCTGCATCTTTTTACTATTGTCTTCTTTACTGACTTTAAATAGCTTGGATCCACGATTACTCATGTAGTACCTGGTGATCTTTTGTTGTTTCTTTTCAATAGTTCTACCAGATTCTCTGTCTAATTGTACTTCAATTAGCTTTTGTTTAGCATTAATACGTACACCACCACAGTAGTCAAAGATGTTTTGATTAGTGTAGATGTACTGATCAGGGAGTATACCATGTACAAAGTAGTTAAACACTGCTTTCTTAATGACAAGGAATGATTTGTTTTTATGAAGAGCTAGGCCTTCAAACTCAAATCTACCTTTACACTTAGCAGGTGCATAACCAAATCCTTTAGGTGTAATCTTAAACAACCAGAAAGGATTATCTTTCTTCAGTTGCTCCCATGTTTCCTTATCAGTGTACTTGTATTCATATACTGCAATGTAGTTGTTTACATCTGCAAGTATAAGTTTCTGATATGTATCATGCTCTAGTAAAAGCTGGGTAGTGTCTTCCCATTCTTTACAGATCTTCATGTACTCATCTACATATTTACGAGGGATAAGAGTCTCTAGACCATCTGTGTTCTGCATCAGCGGAACAGCATCAGGTATACGCTCTAGTATCATCTCATATAACATAGATAAACTAAGTTGACCATTCATTGTAATTTTCATAGTCAGCTCAGGATCATACAGATAACTATTCTTATCATTACTCAAACCATAGGTAGAGTTAAGAATAATCTTGTATACATAGTTACGAGGATCTGATTTAGGTATCTTCTTTCTTTCTTCAAAGAACCATTCATATTGATCACAAAATTCCTTGTTAGGAATATGTTCTGGTGACCAACCGTTTCTAATGGCCAGGTTAGGATAAAAAGAAGTTACATCTGAAGACATGATTATCATTTCTTCATCACTTTCATAAACACCTTTAGAACGAGCACCATGTATACCACCCAAACCATAGTCAGTTACACACCCCATATGGTTAATGCTGTGTTTAAAACCTCCTTTGGTATTATTAGTAAAGATTATACACTCCTTAAACTTTGCAAGTACACTTTGAAATACAGGAGTATTAAACTTTACGTAAGGCAGGATGATATCCTCAACCTTAATCATATCCTTTTGTATAGGTTCTAAGCTTTTGATCTCTTTACGAGATACACCTAGCTTCTTACCTAAGAAGTATGAGAAAAGTTCTTTGCTAATTTTAGGTTCACTAGCACTGTGCAAGTTGATGTTGTATTCTCTGCTAAGCTTTTGGCGTAGCTGTATCAACTTGTTACTCATCTTAGTGACATTTCTGGTAGACTTAACATCATTCAAACAATAGTTAAGAACGTCTTTAATTTGTTCTTTAGTTTCAATGGTGTCTAAGAAGTCTATATCAGATTCTTTAAGATTGTGCCAGTCCGTTGTAAACTGAGTCCACTTAAGGGATGCTCTCTTAGCTAAGTTATCCCAGTGGTTCAGTTTAAATATGTCTAACTGCTTAGTCTTCATTTTAAATTCAGGATAGGGTAGTTGGAAACCATCTTCCCTTCTTCCATGAATTATTTCATTAGACTTAATAAACAGTTTAGAACAGATCTTTTCTGCAGTCATTTTAGAGAAGCTCTCTAAATTGTCAATCATATACTCTATTATCTGAGCGTCATAGTCAAGATTGTTAAAGCCTACAAACCAGCTTTTATTCTTAACTTCTTTTCTCATATAATCAATGAACTCATCAAAGTCATTTCTGATATGATGGATCATAAAGTATTCAAACTGTTCCGTGTTATAGTCTTGATAGACTACACAGAAAAAGTTTTGAAAGACTTCTATGTCATAGACTAATATTCTTGATTGTCCCATAATGATATTTTTAATGCAGTCACTGTAAGCTCTTCTTTCATACTAGTGATTGGAGGACACAATTCTTTTGGCAGGTCTTCTACAGCTACGTTAAGCAGCTCAGCGTAGAGATGATAGTATCTATCAGGATGTAGATAGCTATTAAGCCAGTGGTAATGTGTCTTCTTAGGATCAAGTAAAAAGAATTGCATAATAAGTTCTTTGCTGTCGTCAGACATTTTAGAGTAACTACTATCTAAGAAAGAATGGTAGTCATTTTTAAAGTCTTCTAAGCTAAAAACATAAGCAACTTTATTATTTGGTAAGTAATAAAAGTCTCTGAAGTATAGATTACGAAATAGAGTATCTTGTTCAAAGCTGCGAAATTCATTGCTGTTAACTAGATTGTATACACAGATAATTACATTATCATAGAACTTGTAATTATCTTTCCATGCAACGTAAGTGTTGTCTGGTTTGTATTTAGAACCTCTTTTAATACCCAGCAATGGGTACAGGAATGTCTTTGATTTCTGAAAGTATTCCTTCTGCAGTTTTGTTATCATAGATATATGCGTCCTTCTTTTACATCGTAAGGTAATTCATAATCGTTATTGCTCAGATGATAATCAATAATGTCTAAAGTATCAACTATTTCCACAAGTAATTCTTTACATTTTTCATCACTGTAGGTAAAGACACACACTTGATTGTAGTTATCAATAACAATAAAGTTATATTCAAGAGTATACTCTGAGTACTCAGGTTTACTGGCAATCAGCATCTTAAGATAAAACCCTGCTTGCAAATGATACCTGTAGTAGTCAATACTATCATCAAACTTTTGTATAGGTTTGCTTGTAGTCTTTACATCATTGATTCTGAGTAACTTACGATCATGATCAATTACATAGTTATCTATAAAACCATGTAAATCAAAGGATCTTTCAGGTAACTCTACCTTAATATAAACCTCTGAGTCTGATTCCATTGTAAAAGATTGGGTCTTACTTTGCAGTAATTCCATCACAGTAGAACTATTCTTTAGAGCATCTGCTTTTGTTTTACAAATGAGATAAGTATCCTCATCTACCACATCCTTACCATCAGCTTCTCTAAGGTACTTAAAGTAAGCTGCTGATTCATCATTAACAATCTTAGCTAAGCGTTGCTCATCTGTCTTAAGAGACTGGTGCAGATTGATATCTACAAGGATTTGTAATATTCTATCAGAGTGGTCTTCAAGATTAACAGAATCACCAGGTTCTAAGTCAGTGTGAAGCTTGTAAAGCATCTTAGCTGTATTAGGAGATGGTGTTTTAGATGGAGATACTATAAACTTATCAAGTAATTTTTCATCTTCTAATAAAAGTAAATGGACTAACTTACCTTCAATAAGATGAGGTTCCAATTTATCTTCACGTTCATTGTCAATGTAGTGACGTTTGTACAACGTGGGTGAAAACAGGAGTTTGTTAGCACCAGAGTAGCTTATCTTTCTTCTTGTGTTCATAATTTAAATCATTTAATTTCAAAACCGGAATAAAAGCGTAATCACTTCATAGTAGTATTAAACCTCGTCAATAAAAATCAACGAGGTTTAATTACACCACTAATTACTGTTCATGCTTGTATTCAATACTAATGTTAAAGTCCTTTTGAAAGTCTTTACCATATCCACTCTTACTTAAGGCAGCCATAGCATCATTAATACTTTCTTCAACAATAAGCTTTTTTAATTTATCATCCATATCAGGATACCATTTACAAAAAGTACTAAGTGCATTGCAAGGATGTACATAAGTATCTTCAAAAGTATTCTTCAAGCTTCTAATATTTTTATAGTTGCCATTAATATCAGATAAACGTTTACCAGCTTTGTAATAGATGTAATGAGCCCAGGGTTTACCGTCATGCATATAATTACTTTCTGCAAGTACAGTAGCACCCATAGTAACATCATCATTATTATGGCTGCGTAATAAACTTAGAATAGTTTGACAGTTGTCATAGTCTAGTTCAGTACGATCTCCATAAACTTTATCTAAAGTTTGTTCTGTAATAACTTTAGCACCTCTTTTGATTGTATGATACAACGTTTCCATGTACTTAGCAGCAACCAAGATTGAATCATTTTCATAAGGACTAGAGTAACTACTAGTATAACTCAGATCTTCATCTCCGCTGTAGTTACACATAATACCTTTTTGTTTGCTCCACCATGCACTACGATGATCTGCTAAACCTATTACAGGATTAAGAGTATTATCAATACCAAATGCTTGTTTTAAGTTTATAGTATCCGATGACAACTTATGTATAGTAGTTCTATCACTGGTTAGAATTTCTTCATTACCTCGCATATCAAACCAGTTTTCTTTAGGAAGTTCTGGTATTACTATAACATTTGCTTTATTGATATCACGTGTTCTAGAAGCTTCTTTACCTTTTAGTATAGAGCTTAGATTAATACTTGGAGTAATAAGGTTACCAAACATGAACACCTTGTCACCTTTATTAATCTCAGCTTGAGAAGTATTAAAAGATTCTTTCATCTTAATATACTTGTCAATTTCTATATCATAAAAGTAATCTAGTCTGAACTTCATAGAACCTTCATGGGATCTCCAGTCTTGTGTCACCCTACCTGTTGTATTTATCAAAGCAAGTAAGGGATAAGATCCCAGTGCTGAAGCAACACCAGGATCTATCTCTGCATTTTTAAGTGTTTCTTGACTTACTGTATAAGTCCAGTCACCATATTTAATTTTCTTTTCCATTAGGATACAGTCATTTTAACTACATCAGGATTTAGCATAAGCTTCTGAAACTTAGTACGATTACCATTGATGATTTCTCTCACCATAGTGTACTTCAGATCATTAGTAAATACCTCATCCGTAAAGATGTTGATTAGTCTTTTAATTGCTTTATCATTAACAGAGCTCTTTTCAGCATTAACTAAGTTGTAGTTGATCAAACGTCTAGCAATTACAGAAGCAATATCAGCACGATATGCATCTTCTTTACCAATAGTTTTAGTCAACTGTGCCTTAGTATTAGGCCACTCTTCAATCTCCATGATACTCTTAGGAGTAATTAGTTTATCTAAACGATTATTAATAAACGTGGTAAACATTGTAGAGAACTCATCACCTACAGAACCTTCACCAATCATTTGAATAAGAGGTAGTTGTTCTTCAAAGTTATCAATGGTAGAGATAGCATTAAAGAAAGTTGTAATAGATCTTGCGTTAGTATCCTGAGTTACAAGCTCTGGATTCATAAGTAAGAAGTTAATACAACGACCATCAATACCATCTTGCTCTGCCCATTTAGCCCAGCATTCTACATCAAAAGTTAGATTAGTAGAGATGAAGCGTGTCTTTTGTGCTGAATCAAGAGAGTTTACAATATAGTCTCCATTGTCAGGGTTACTGGTTAGGATGATAGTCCATCCTTTAGGTAGTGACCAAGAGATGTAAGTCTGTCTGTCAATCAATTCCATACATGCTTGGATGAAACGTTGGTCAGCTCTGTTCCAGTCATCTAGCAATAGGATACCACCATTCTCTTTGTTAGCAATCCATTCTGGTGCAGCATAAGACATTTGCTTTTTACCAGTAGCTACAAAACCTGCTTCCAAGTATTGTGTTAGTGCTACTTCATCTACCCACTTAGTCTTTGCAGACTCACCTGGTTTAACTGTACTAGGCTTCTGAGCAATTTCAAACTGTCTTACAGGATAACCTACCAAGTCACCAATCTCTTCTATCTGTGCTAAGTTAAGCTTAACAAAATCTACGTTATGTTCTTTAGCTACCTGAATAATAGTAGAGGTTTTACCAATACCTGATTCACCTACAACTTCTACAGCAGTAGGGATCTTGTTACTTTCTTGTAGCTTTTTGTTATTCTCAATGATGTGAGCCAAGAAGCCTTTTAGTTCATTAACGTTTAGTTGAGTAGTTGCCATAATAATTAGTTTAATTTAATTTTGAAGCCTGGTAGGTCTTCATTAATTCTTGATTGTTGACTGTGAGCCCATAGAATGTTACATCTAACATCATTTGGAGGCCATGCTTCACCATCTGTGAAGTAAATAATAGAAGTAAATTTGCGTTTATTCTCATTGTAGTAATCAACTACAGGCTGGAAGCTAGTACCACCCCTTCCGTGTACTTCATAAGTATTAGAAGGTTTGTACTTTTCCACTTTGTTTATTTGTGTATCACACTCTACAAGAGTTATCTCATTACCCGTTTTATGGATATGATTAATTTCTTGCAAGAACTCTTTCAGTTCTTCATTACTTACAGATCCTGATGTATCTATAGCTACAAGGACATGATTCCTCATTTTAATTTTGAGTCCAGGATTACCAGCATAACGCTTGTTGTACTTCCTTCTACTCTTCTTAGTATATACTATACTACTGTTAGCTACAAATCTTCTTAGATAACCACGCCAATCAAACTTAGGTGGTTCAGGATCTTCATATAAGCCGTTAATGATCTCTTGTAACTCACCAGGTGTATTACCTTTATGTTTAACAGCTTCATTAACTTCTTTAAGTTGGTGATCAATTTGTTTCTTAATAAGTTTCTGTTCAGCTTCAGACAAGTCACTGAACTCTTTCCATGTACCATGTATATCTTCATCACCCATTTGCTGGAGCATTTGTCCTATGGATGATTGTGGATCTTCTTCTGCTTTTTGTTGTAGCAGTTCATAGTATTTCTGAGTACCTGCACGTACAGGTAATACCATGTCTGGGAATGACCCCATTGTGATACCACCTTCAGGTAATCTGTGTGCTGCGATGTACTGATTAATTTCTAAATCAGCTGCAATATTGAATAACTGTTTATCAGCATAACTATCTCTAGTTAGCAGGTGATTAAATGCAATATGTAATAGCTCATGCTTTAGTAAACCATATCTCTGATCTTCATTAAGAGAATTCCAGAATCCAGGATTAATAGCAAGCTGAGCATTGATATTCATTTTAGATACACCTGCTGTAGGTAGATCTTCACGCCAAACTTTATTCAATGAAATAAGAAAGAGCCCGTAAAAAGGCTCTTCAAGTAGTAATTTCTTACTGGTTTTTGCTAAGGATTGTGCATTATTTACCATTTTAATGTAATTTCCATATCATCTATATAACTGTAACCATATGAACTTAGAACTTTAAACATAAACTTTGATATGTTCTTTTGAATAAAAGCTTTTTCAAAGTCTGTACAGTTTTGTTCTTTATAATAATTGTATATACGGGTAGCAGTACTACCTATAGTATCAACAGCCTGTTGTGCTTTAGCTGCAGAGTCTTTATATTCTTCTACCCACTGTTGCTTTTGTTTATTACTACAGTGTTTCCAAAAGAATAAAAGAGGCAGTGTTTCTTCACCTATATTTTCTTCTATAATAGATAGAGCTAACTTAAAGTCATCTTCATTACGACTGGTGATCATATCAATCACACCTTCATAAGTCTGATAAATTAGTCTTCTATCTTCATTGTCTTTAACATCCATTTTGTAGGCTTATTTATATTAGTAATCCATTCTTTAGCAGCAGGTATATACCCGTTGCAATCTTCTTTTACATGTTGTTCTCCAACGTATCTTGTGTATATAGTCTTACCATTTGAATTTACGAAACTGGTACCAAATACCTTTTCACATTCAAATATACCTTCACTGTGATGTCTAAACATTCTGTGAATACTGTGTCCATACCAAGCTTTAGTTGCATCAAACCATTCATGTATATG
>Ga0209652_1004290_pt1 | contig 10067 bp, 8 predicted proteins | sample SaaInl74LU_5_DNA_FD_184641 | JGI IMG/M metagenome (GOLD analysis project Ga0209652, IMG submission 184641) | Marine microbial communities from expanding oxygen minimum zones in the Saanich Inlet - ESP_74LU_5_DNA (SPAdes) (version 2) | ecosystem: Environmental > Aquatic > Marine > Intertidal zone ...
GACGTTGCAGCATGGCCGATACGCAGATACAGAGCTTGAGCAGTGGCAAATATCCTTCTATACTACCGTAACCAACGTTAATGGGTCACTGGAAGCTGCGGATTGCGACATTCACAGCGCTAGATACGATATGGTGCTAGAGTATTGCAGGCCTCCATCCGACTTGGACCTCATCAGGTCACCTACGACGCTTCAGCATGGCCGATACGCAGATACAGAGCTTGAGAAGTGGCATGTATCCTTCTATACCATCGCAACCGACTATAATCGGTCACTGGAAGCTGTTGATTGTGATATTCACAGCGCTAGATACTATTAGGGGCTAGAGTGGTGCTAGCGGCCATCCGAATTGGACCTCATCAGTTCACTTACGAGGCTTTGGCATGGCTTATGCACATATAAAGAACTTGAACAGTGGCAAATATCCTTCTATACTATCGTAACCAACGTTAATGGGTCACTGGAAGCTGTTGTTAGCTCAATTCACAGCGTTGGATACGATAAGGGGCGAGAGTGGTGCGAGCGGCCATTCCAGGTTGGACCTCATCAGGTCACCTAGACGATGTAGTTTGGCCGATAGTCATACAAAGAGCTTGAGCAGTGCCACATATGGTAGCTTTTATTTTTTTTTCGTCTTCATCAAAGTATCAGATTGCGTTTCAAATGTTGTCGTTATCATTTTGTAGAACCTTTAACCAATACTACTCAATTAATGTATGTGTTCTTGCTTCAGCCGTTTCTCAGTTTTTGTTGTAATTAAGGTATAGATATAATATTTTCAATGATCTATTAGCTTTAATGGTTATACTACATATACTGCTATACTTTGAGAATTGGCTAGTTTTCGGTGTGTATCATTATGTCATGTTTGATCTTTTGGAAGTTTCGACAGATTCCTCTTCTCTGTATGTTGATTCTGTACCAATACTTGTCCACATATTTTCACTTGAGCCGTCTCCAAAGCTTGTTGACGAAGCTAGAGAATGTTGGTTGTAGTTAGGTGTTGACCAGCAGCCCATATCATCTACGCCTTCACTAGCAGCTTCAAAAACCTCAATTGTGTTTTGGTCTAAGTCATCTGTACTGCCATCCTCGACGTCAAAAGATTCTGGTCGTGCATTTTCCGTCGACATGTCAGCGATTGGCTCACTATTCTCATTTTGGTTTTTAGATCTCTGTTTAGATCTGTGGACGTATGCAGCAACAAGAAGTAAACCAATTGAAAAAACTGCGACACCAACTCCCAAAAGACGATCAGAAGCTTTCATTTGTTTTGAGTCGGTCAGATATGCTTCAGTGACTTCTCCGTGAACAACTTCTTCTCCAACGTCGGTTTCATTTGAGGGGTAGTTCGTACCAGTATCAGATTCATCACTTATAGCCAACAAAGATTCAGCAGGATCAGTAGCGTTATCGTCTTGTGAGGTCGAATTCTGATAGACAGTAAAATTGCTTGGTGATAATCCAGCTGTGGTGGAGTTAGTTGCGTTCTCTGTTTCGTTAATGTATGTTACTTCAGGGATGATAGTGGGTGTATCTGTGACGACAGCAGCAGCCGTTGGCTCATTTGTAGGTGCCACGGTAGAGATTTGTTCTGCTTCACCACACATGACACGCTTCTTGGCTGTACTACCTAAATCAGTAGTTGTTTGCTGCTTATATGAGCCACCCACACTCCAGTAGAGAGTTGTGTACTTTGAAAAGCAACCCCGTCCCATGTTTCCCTGTTATAGAAATAGAATGATGATGTTAGATGCAATATCTTCACAAAAGACATCTATAAGCAGCAGCGAGATTCACTTACGTATTTTCCGCTCTTGAACTTTTTCAAGCCTAATTCTTGCTGTCTCTGTTTGCAGTCGTCCTGAGTAAGGCAATAGACATCACTGCGGCCTACCACAGTAGCTGGTACCGACATGCCACAGGCAAGCAGGAGCGCGAATGATGAAGACACTTTCATTTTCAAATGTGGAGTATCTCTTGGAATGAAGTCGAATAAGTTGTTGAGCTTTTGTATCAATAATGAGAATGATAGTCTTCGGTCCCCAAACCTGACATGGTAAGTTGTGATTTGTCAATTTATTTTGTGAGTGGAGCGTTGGATCAGTAAGTGAAGAGGTGTATGTGTCGTTCGGTATCAGCTTCTCAACAAAGAGAAAGACCTCGCTCGCACCAAAACTCAAAAGCAAAAGGCCACAACAACAACAACACGCAAACAAACAAACAACTACACCAACCAAACCAAGGTGTTTCAGGTTAGTAACTGCCGCAGCTTGGATATCCACTATATCCACGATGGAGTCTAATCCGCACGCGTTAGACAGTGCTCAAGACCCGAACGAAGTCTTTGAGATTTTTGAGCCGCCGCCTGCCAATTTCGATCCATACGCCTCCACACCAATTTCTACCGCTTCATTTACCACACGTGACGTATGCCACAAGCAAGGTCTTTGGCACTGCAGTGTTCATATATGGATTGTAGATACGGCTTCGTCATCGATTCTACTTCAAAAGCGCTCTATGAAAAAAGATACCTTTCCTGGCAGAGTAAGTCATCATGTTGCTCGTTACAGAATCCAAGATATATCAAATCACAAACTCTAGACTAACTCTTCTATTCTATACACTACAAATTAAAAAGTGGGACATTAGCTCTGCCGGTCACGTGGAGAAAGGAAAAAGCATTCTAGAAACTGCACAGTGCGAACTCGCAGAAGAACTTGGGATCACAGCTAATGCTGGAGAATTGCAATATGCTTTCACAATACCAGCAGAACAAACGCCGTTAGGGGGCTGTAATGCATTTGAACATGTGTACTTTCTACACGGGAACAGCGAGACCAAGATGTCTCTTGGGATGGAAGAAGTGAGTGGAGTTTCTTGGGTTTCAGCTTCTAAGTTGTTAGCAGCATTACAAAATGGAGACGACAACTATGCGCCGAGGACGAAGCAATATTGTGAAGCAATGGGATCATTCTTAAAGAAGATGTTGAGCGGATCTGATTAGTAAAGCTCAAATGACATTATACAATTAACACTCAACACCGTCGTTGTCATTACCTATCACACCCATCAAGGCTGCCATCCACCTCAGAAAATCTTCTTCACTTTCCGCAGCACAGCATAAAGAGGGAGAATCTTCGTTGGGATTAATAACTATTTCAAATCCAAAATCAAACTTCGATGATCTCTCCGTATGTTCAATTAAAGAAACGCCGGTAGTAAGGAATTCATGCACACCGGCACAAGGACTGGTGAACGATTCACCATATCGTAGTTGATAGAGTCCGTTAGAACCATGAAGAACACAGTATTGCTTTTTCAAAACCGGAGATGAAAACTTCCGCCGCTGAGAAGGTGTTTTGAGTAGTAATTTACGCTTTGATTTTGATGCAGATGGTGCCACGTTTGCCTGGGGTGATAGAGGTTGATTATGATTGTCAAGTAGTAGTAGAAGATGTCCTTGGATAATAGGAGGATGTACAGCTGGCTGGACACTCGCCTGTGGCGTTGCTACGCGAGGGGGTATGTCTGGCGATGGTATTCCCTGGACAATCGGTATTTCGTTGTTTGATATAGAGTAAGAAGAATGTCCTGCTCGTATTGGAGTCTTGCGTTGGTTTCTTGCCAAGGGAGAGCGCTCTACTGCCAATTGTTCACTTGGCGGCGGGGACTGCTGCGGTTTCCCCCTCTCCTTGTCAGACTCTTCTTTGGCCAACGCGGCATCGCTTTGTAACAAATTATTTCGCCACATGAGAGTACTTTCTCTTTCTTTTGTTCTATCAGTTTGCATCATATCAAATGCAACGTATAGCGAATTCATCTGCTGTTCCAAATCAATGATTTGCCCTTCTAGAAATTGGATACGATGTTGATGCTGATCAATCTTCAATTCGTACGATTTGTTTGTCGATTCCATTTGAGATTGCAACAGGGATCTTTGCTCCTTCTCACCCGCTAGAGCAGTTTCAGCGGCAAGAAGACGGTTTTGATCAACCAGCGACGCCTGTGTGTTAGCAACGGCAAATTCAGAATAGTTGTAACTGCCTACAGCTGAAGCCATTGGAACAGCAACCATGCTACCCTTCTTTATCTCTTCCTCTTCTTTTGCCCTCCATCTACGTTCGCTGTCCTCCAACTGCGCCTTTTGTTGCAGAGTCTCAGTCTTCAGAGTTGTGTTATTTTCAGTTAGCCGTGCAATTTGCTGATATAATGACGACATATCAGCTCGCAGTGTGTTCTCAAGCTCCTCTAACTCACCAACACGCAACTCGAGGGCGAGACGTGCACGTGAATTATCTTGAGGAGCAAAGTCCTTCCTCCCGAGCCCTCCACTATCAAGCCCAGCGTTGTCGACCTTTGCTTGCAACTTCCCAACGACAGCACGTAGTTCACCATGTGCCTCCCCTTCACATGCCAACCTCAGCGTTTCACGTAACTCATGTATCGATACCCCTCTCAGCTCCGATAAAATTCGTATCTGTCTTTCTAGACGATCAACTTCACTTGCTTGAGCATTATTCTCGTTCTGCAGCTTGCGCAGTTGAACAGATAGCTCGGATAGATGTTGATTATTTGACATGAGTAGTGTATGGAAGAGATGAAATGCTAGCGCTGCAACAAAACGTCGGTTATTATATTTCTTTTTATTTCGTTGTTCTTCGTTGATTGGAAATTGGAAGTGTGGTCATTTTACAACATCTTCGCTATACGGATCGTGCACCTGAGCGAGGACGTTACGTAGGTGCGTTAGTAGGCTAAGCGGTAGAGGCAACACTTCTTCTCTTTCAATCATCTCAACAAAATTCAATGAAAATGGCAATTATTATATAATATTCATATGTCGTATTCGTGTTATTCTTCTATTCTGTCTCTACTATTCACTGCTCAAATCAATCACCTCTGGTTCGAATCGGTCTTTACCGTTGACACTTCCAGCTAGAGTTTCAGCCTTCGCCACCTTCTTTTGCTCCATTAGTTTCCATCTGCCGTCGGTCTCAAAAGAAACCTTGTGGCGTGTACTAGATACATCTGCTCGAAGATCTCCAAGCATTGCATCAAAGAGCCCACACCGCACCAAATCTTCACAACACAAAAACCTTTGGCAGACTCCACACCTCCACCTCCCAGCAGAAGGATTTTTGTTAGCATGTAGAAAGTTGCGTAGGTCAAAGCATTGCAAGTGACTGCAATCTCGTCCTCTCACTGGAGTGTCAATCACAGTCTTCGTAATAGGACAGTGCAATGAAAAAACATGGCAATCACTGTTATTACCGCGAGCCTCATCGCCGTCACTCTCACTGTCAACGATAGAAATTGTTTGCTGCTTCAAGGACTCAATAGCCTTCTGCTTCACAGATTCAAGTGATTGTGTTGGGATCACAAAATTTCCAACTCTCTTTCCAGCCAGTTCATCAAATAAATGATCTGGATCGACATATTCACAAATTCCTACCCAGATGGCATAAGAACCAACCGTAGGCGGATCTTCCGATCCATGATCGCTTTTTGTGACCAAAATGCCTGATACTTCTTCTCGCGTGAGCTCCTCTTCATCTTCATCCTCGTAAACGATTCGGTATAGCTTATACTTGGAGTCATAGTTTACCACAGTTCCAGAAAATGGTCGCATCTCTCCTGATCCATCATCAAAGAACTTGGTAACTTTCGCCCCAATTCCGTACGGCTGGACCTCTTGCCTCCGCACTGCCTCTCTGCAGCAAAGCTTGACATCAAAAGGAAGGTCCGTATTTTGAACGTAAGGAGTCAAGTCCAGCGCCTCAGATTGACCACTCCACTTGTTCGGCTGTGTGAAAGCAACAAGGAAAAGATGATATCAGTGATGTGGCACAAGTCATACGGGCAATCAAATAACAAAAACAAAGCGCTTACTTCATGATGCTGTTGCTGTCGCTGAGTAATCTTCACCACGTGTTCTCTTATTTCATCACCAATTTTGAGTTGTATGAATGTTCCCTTCGGCCAAAGATGACAGTCTGCTCGTTTTCTTGACTCTTTTGAAGATATTGAGAGTGGTAGTGTGCGAAGCAGTAAGCGTCTATCTCCACTTTTGTAACTTTTGGTTTCTTCGCCCCAATCGACCCCCCAGAGTCTACTGTTGCCTGTTTCTTCATTTGTACTTCTCGTTGTGGCAAATGTTGAGTTTCGACCTTCCTTTGCCAAATCAACGGTCACCATCGTGCATGAGGACGGTGGGTTCGAGACTCCAGTATCATCTTTACACGAAGCCGTCTTTGTTGATACTTTTGTTGGCTCTCCAATATCTGTCACAGTGTCTCGCCTACATAGCACATCGACAATCTTCCAGTACGGTTCGGACCTTGCCAGCCTGCTGTTGATACTGAGAGATGTTTCGTCATCCATCGTAGCACAATAGTTGAGGTGATGATACCCAGTGTCATATTGAACAGTACAAGGTTCACGAGGATGAAGGCTACCACTGGCCAATATCAGTTCCTTGGGATCGTTGTCAGAAGGGACAAAATTGTCGGCGTAGAAATTGAGATGACGCAATCCAGAATAAACTCGTGGCGGCGGAAGTGGAATACTAGCTTGTGTCTCGACTGCTGCCGACACAGGCTCGACAGCGTTCGTAGTAGCGTCGGCGGCAGTTTCATTAGTAGGATCAGATAAGTGACATGACGCCTAAGACCATTCGACCCAAGGAACAGAGAGAAGATATCATGTGTATGTGAGAACCTTGCTGAGCAAAGAAGCAACATGTGTGCGAGACAATTCAACTGGTTCTTACCGCTTCAGTTTCCATCACCTCGTCTGTATCTTCTACCTCGCTATGCGTTCCACTTTCCCCCCCTGCCAAAGCTTTTGCCGCACATCCAGAACCACTAGCTTCAATTGGTTCCTTCAACTGAGTTTCATCTTGCAACGTGCCACTCTCGGCAGGCCTGGCTACATCGTCATGGGCAGCTACTGCTTCTTCAATAGATTTATCCCCTTCCTTGCTGGGTAGAGGTTCAGCAGCATTGGTCGAAAATTCGGACGTCCTCTCGTCGTCATCGATGCCTTCTAAACTCAAATCTTGTGATGGCATACTACTCTTCGTTCCCCTAACTCCACTGTCATCGTCAGCACCACTATCACCTTTATTTTGAAGCACATCAGGTTCAGAGATGTTCAATGACGTCCCTAACTTTTCTCCCTCCCCTCCATCATCATCAGCTGTAACTTCTTCAGCTCCATCATTATTTTTGTGTGTTGCAATTTCCAGATCATCATTGCTCTCATCAACCTGCATTTCATCCGCTGCGCCTTCTTCGGCTTCATGATGTTTTGAAATAGATGCAGAAGGACCAGACGAAGCGACTGTTTCACCCCCCTCATCAGCGTCAACAGTTGACGTGATGTTGTTACTCTTCTCTCTCTCATGCTCTCCTTCTTCATTGGAACGATCACTCTGACTGTTTTGGATATCACCACTCTCAAGTAACCCAGTATTACTTGTATCATCTACACGAGGCGGATCTTTCCTAGCATGCTTTTTCTTTGGCATCTCAGCCGCAATATGCTCTTCTTTTTCCTCCTCCTCCTCTTCTTCATCTCTACCGTGTTTTCCTACAACAACATAATCATCCCCACTGTCACTATTATTGTCCTCAGTTCTATCTTTTCCTTTCAATAGATCATCCAGCAACGAAAAATCCCTCTTGACAATATCAATTGCAAATTGACGCTCTGGCGGAGAAATGCGTTCATCAATGGCAGTGTAGAACAGGCCTAGAAGATGAACCGCAATTTGTTTGGCAGTGTTGTTATTGTTACTACTGTTGTCATCCACCACCACGGCATCAGTAGCGCCGCGCCGTGGGAGAAGGAATGAGGAGTAATGACTTTTGGATAGATCCATCTGACTATTCTCAAGCAAGGAATTTTCGTAATCTGACGCGACACCACTGGCAAATAAATTGAATGTGGATGGAGACAAAGCTTCAATTTGCCGGTATCGTCGATGCAGTACTCGTCTCCATAGTTCCAGCTGCACTGGGTGCGCCCCTGGAGGGGGGTTCGGTAGGTTGGTGAGACGGCTCATTATTCTTCGTTATGTTATCTCCGAAGGCGTATCGATGGACCGCCGTCGCCGACGGTAATAGTAGAATGAATGCTGTGGGGTGGCTTCCCTGAAGCTGAAACAAAAAAATGAGGTCAAAACATCTCGGATCTCGGGCTGGAAACACCACGAGAAAAAACTACCAAAGGCCTGCGTAGGAACGCCACTCACTCAGTTGTATGATTCCTACGTAGAAATTTTGAACCCGAGTTGACTTCCAACTTCCATTCCAACTTCTTCCACAACACCAGCAGTAGGGTTTATGATGTGTTGTATTGGTGGTTTTAATCTACTACGTGTGAAATTGATAACAATAATATACATATATAACCAACCAGAACATGACGAATGATGAACTCATCGGCTTCATGGCCGCATTCTGCGCCGCTCTATCTTTCGGAAGCTACGGCGTTCCAATGAAAGGCGAGGCAGCAACTCGCGTCGATGTCGACCCACTTGTCTTTCAATCCTACAAGGCATTCGCGGTGCTGTTGGTGTCGAGTATTTTGATATATTTCAACAATATCTTGGCAGATGGGGAGAATGATCACATCATTGACAATGCGAATTATAATTGGACGTTTCACAAGTGGTCTTTCTCTGACTTCACTCCATGGGCGTTCTTATCCGCCATTTTGTGGGTGCCTGGTGGAACAGCTGGGGTGTACGCAGTTCGACGAGCTGGGTTAGCGATTAGTGTTGGCATATGGTCTTGCGTTATTGTTATAATTAGCTTTATTTGGGGCGTTCTGATATTTGGAGAGAAGCAAAAGAGTGGCGCTTTGGGTGCAGTGAAAGCAGTGTCGGTCCTTTGCATTGGACTGTGTGGTATTGCCTACTTTTCCTCAAGTGAACCGGAGAGTAAAACGAAAGTGGACAGCAGATTGAAAGAAGTGATAGATGAAACAACACCTCTCTCATCGTCGGGTGGAGATGACACTACATCCGAAGGAGAAGATCAAGTGTCTTTAGACCTTGAGAGTTTTCCACACTGCGGCCAACCTCCACACTCTCATCAAACGCTACACTTCCATCTACCACCACTCATAAGCAAGAGAACAATACATGTCCCCAAGTATCATCTGGGGCTCTTCTTTGCATTCTTAAATGGATTGTTAGCTGCAACAATCATGATACCACTCCATTACGCTCCACCGCACAGCACTCAGGGAATAGGATACTCAATGAGCTTTGGAATTGCAGCTATGATTGTAGTTCTGTTTGCTTGGCTACTTCGCTGGATGGTTTGTGCTTTGCAATGTAGATCTGTGGTAAAGGGCTATCAATCGCTACCTTCATTTCACTTCAAGGACATGCTGAGACCTGGAATGCTGGCTGGACTTCTCTACTCAATTGGAAACTTATCTGGTATTGTCAGTATTCAGAAATTGGGCAATTTCATGGGATACAGCCTGAATCAATCATCAATGATCGTGTCTGGGCTATGGGGTATATTTTACTACAAAGAAATTCCAGGCTTCAAAAACATACTTGGCTTCATTTCCTCCTCAGTCATTGTATTTGTTGGTATACTGCTCATGGGTAGAGATCATCAAGCGTAACTCTGGTGTAACTCTATTGTATATAATGTAATTAAAGCACTGCTAAACTCAGATCTCTTGGCTAACACAACACTACGCTATCTATTCTCTCTACAAATTTTCGTCAGTAGGGATAATCACCTAAATGGAACGACCCGCATCATCTGCACTCATCTAAAATCATTTTGCATTTGCTCTGCTGCTGGCAATGGAGGCAGAGGCAAGAGGCAAGGTCGATCTGCGTCGATCCCTTCCATCAGCCAAACCAGTCAACAGGGTATAGGGCACCTCATAGATATATTGACTTGACCATGGCAGTACAGTCGGCGGTAGAAAGGTCACCCTTTCTTAGGCCGTCAAACCCACGGCTAATCAAAAAGGCACAACAAAGTCAAATAACGAAAACACAGGAGCGAAAGTCATCTCTTTTGGGTGCCTAC
>Ga0209652_1004291_pt1 | contig 10065 bp, 8 predicted proteins | sample SaaInl74LU_5_DNA_FD_184641 | JGI IMG/M metagenome (GOLD analysis project Ga0209652, IMG submission 184641) | Marine microbial communities from expanding oxygen minimum zones in the Saanich Inlet - ESP_74LU_5_DNA (SPAdes) (version 2) | ecosystem: Environmental > Aquatic > Marine > Intertidal zone ...
GCTGCAATTTCTTCATGATCATTTTTCCTCTGGAATTCTGTATAGCCAGCGTGAAGCTCCCGATCTCCAGCATCTTTCCGTATTTTGGCTTCGGTTGCTCGTTCGTCCGATATACTTTTTGTACCCAGAGCCCTATCTAATTTCTTCAATGGAATGGCAGGCGCCACACTCGTCTTAGCTTTAATTTTGCTGCCACTCCGAAAGTCTTGCCATCTAGCAGCCCCATCTGAGCCCAATATAGTCTTTGAAGTTTGTTCATCGACATCGTTGAGTACAGAAAAGGAAGACATGATAAGCCCCCTATCGACACCGTGGCTGCTAATGCGATCTTCTTATTTGCTTCGACTGAGGTACGATAACAACAACCAGCTACAGAGCAAACTATTTACACCACCCTGCTTGTGATGATACAATACTGCCGCTGTGTCAAATCAATACATAGCAGCGCTCACCTCATCTGATTGCATCGATCAGATCGGTAGATTTTGTAGATTGTTTTGGGCGGACCATAACGAGTCCCGCTCTGAGGAGAACCGTCTAGTGGAGAAGAGAGCAATGAGAACCTTGCCATCGAAAGAATCCTCCTACCTGCAGTGCAGTTGCAACTCATTCATTTCAAACTGCACTTCATCATTGCTGCCGCACTTTCATTCTCTTGCTGCCGGTAGTCGGTAGTATCTTCGCTCATTTTGGTTTACAGAATGATACCACTTACTTTGAATGATAAGCACTGAAATCTGAAAAGTAACAGTCGTCACCGTCGAAAAAACCAGCATGACTATGCCGACTAAACAACTTCCTCTCATAGCTACGCCAGCAAATGATAAGGCAAAACTGGCGTCCTCTTCTACACCCTTGACGCATCGTCTTGTCTTTGGTGCTTTATCCGGAATGGGAGGTGAGTGGCTCTCTCATCTATCTTATTAACTTCATTGCATTGAACAACTGTCTAATTTGCTCACATCTTCGTCTGATTCAGCTGCTACGTTCTGCCATCCGCTTGATGTAATCCGCGTCCAGATGCAAACATATGGAGTTGCATACAAGAATACATTTGACGCTGCTACAAAGATCTATCAACGAGCTGGTATTGTTGAAGGTTTGTATGTGAGTAAATCTAACTCCTGTGCATCGTTGCTGGGCATCCACGCTGCTTATACTTACACTTTCAGTGGATAACAGATACATTGATATATTTGATTCAATATTAAATGCATTGTTTCTAATCCCATCTATATCACGTCTACATTCATGTTACATCATAGGCGGGAGTTTCTGCGGCATACCTTCGACAATGGATGTATGGTTCCTTCAGAATTGGCATCTATGCGTATCTCTTAGAGCAGACACAGTTGCAAAATGTTGCCAATGGCAAAAACAAGAATGACATCTCATTTGGACAAAAGCTTGCTATGGGCTGCTGTTCTGGAAGAATTGGTAGTTTTATTGGAACCCCTTCAGAGCTTGCGTTAGTCAGGATGTCTGGTGACAATAAGTTGCCCCCTGCCGAGAGAAGAAACTACTCGAATGTCATTGACTGCATCGCTCGTATTGGCAAGGAGGAAGGCATCACAAAACTCTGGCGTGGAGCTACACCAACTGTGTTGCGTGCGACACTCCTTAGTAGTGCTCAACTTGGTGTTACGTCAGAGATCAAGGGACACTTGGCAAAGAGCGGATGGTTTGGACCAAACGGCGCTTACTTTTATGGCTTGCCAATGATGTTCTGCTCGACGTTGTGCAGTAGCTTCGTGGCGAATATTGTGGCAAACCCTTTTGACGTCATGAAATCTCGTTTGCAAAGTATGCCTGTTGATGCCAGTGGAAAAGCCATGTACAGTTCAATGGGAGATTGCTTTGTCAAGAGCGTGAAATCAGAGGGCATTCTGGTGCTGTGAAGAGGCTTTACCCCAGCATTTGTGAAATTAGCTCCCTATACAATCATTTCACTCACTCTTGCTGACAAGCTAACGCGTGCTGTTACCGGGAAGGATGCACTCTAATTTACTGATCTGATTATTGAGAACACCAGACAGGATCGTTTCGTTTATATGTAAAAGATGTTAAGCTTTCTTTGTCCAAGTCATTTTGTTTAGTAAGATGGAACAAACGTCATGCGCTCTACAACCTTCTCGACAATGTCACTTGGTCTCATGCTCTGAGTAAAACAATCTGCTATATCTCCAGTTTCATCGTGAAAGTAAACGACAATAGAATGATCAACTAGGTAGTCTCCGTCTTCCGTTTCATCTGCTTTACTCATGTATACACGGTATTTCTTTGCCATAGCTTGAACTTGTTGCGGTGCTCCGGTCAAGAAGACGTAACTTGGATGAAAATCCTTGGCATAGTCACGCAAAGCCTTCAATGAATCACGAGCCGGATCAATAGAAACAAAAATGGGTTGTATCTGGCCGCGAAGTTTGGGGTGTTCCTTTTCTAATGTGTCCATCACTTTCCCTATTTTTACCATTTCAGATGGGCAAATGTCAGGACATCGAGCAAATCCAAAGTACAGTAAGGTCCACTTTCCTTTAAACGATTCATTGGTCACCAAATTTCCATCGAGATCTACAAGAGACCATGGTCCGCCGATCGCAGGCTTTCCAGCTGCAAGGAGACAAAAGAGTTAGTTGTTAGACATACATCAGATATCAATGTTAAAATTCTGCATGATGCGATGTATCGGACGTGGTGTGGTAAGAGAGAGTAAAAACTCACCTCCCCCGAAGGCATCTTCCTTTGGAAACCATCCCCATTTAGTCCTCACATATTGCCTACGCGCAAGTAGTTCAGGGTTAGGACTCCAACCAGACTCACTTGAAACCTTTAAATATATAGATAGTAAATGGATGAGAAAGATGTACAGAAGAAAACAACGAGCGTAGATAAGCCGAGATCACTTACAATTTTCCCCATGGCATTCTCAAGCCTTCTTTCTCTCTCAATTTTATAATATGACACCGCACTTGCAGCTGCAATAGCAACAAGTCCCAAAGCAGGCCAAGTAACCGGTCCTCTGGTCGAAAATCCAGTTGATCCCGATCCTTCCGGATCACCAGTTCCTGCAGTTGTTTTAGCATATTTGACAGAGGATGCTGCTGCTCCAGCATTGGATGGTGGAGGTGGTGGCGGTGGTGCTGACGACGATCCTCCCGAGTTTGAGCGAGCACCAGTCGCCACAATTGGAACCCGTGTTTGGCATATGGTGGCAGCGTTGCCAAGTTTGCGGATCATGCCGCGGCTAGCGGCTGTTCGTAGCATCATCGTATTTAACAATTTTATGCGTCTGATGTGGCAGTGGCGATAAAAGAAGGGGCATGTTTGGGACGACCGGACACAATTTGTCCTGTCCGGATTTTTGCACTTAGCACTTAGCACAAAACACTTCTACTACTTCATGATGTTGTTGTTGTGTAGACGATGAATAATAATCAATGGGCTCAAGCTATCGATCCTGTAAGCGGCCGACTGTACTACTTCAATCAGTCGACGGGTGAAACAAGTTGGACGCCACCTCCTCCTCCTGATACAGCGACTCAACAAACATTTGTGAGACAAGCAGCAGCACATGATGCCATCCCATCTGCAGCTCCATTACAGCAGCAGCAACAACACACTCAGCCGCTTACTGCACAACAAAACACAACAAATAGCGCTTTGCATTCTTCAGTGACATATCAATTGGATGCTTCGACTGCAACGACTCCTGGCTTGCTTGTGCCTTCCGTACGTGCCATAATCGAAAAAGAACAAGCTCAAAAGACTTCAATACGAAAGATAGAACTCGAAGGCGTTTCCGCTGGCACAATTGCAGATCTATGCAATGTCACAAGAGAGTGGAGATCTCGGAATCTTCATGTTGATGGAGGAGATTTTGCTACAGAAAAACATGCGGCTCCACATGACCAGAATGAAAGCCAAAATGCTAATGAGAATGATGAAGCTGCTAACCACTACTACAGGCCACTGCAGCCATTTTCGCTTCCTTTGCAATCACGTCCACCACATGTTGAGCCTGGCAGAGTTGACATTAGAATGCATGCATTGTACGGCAAATTGAGATCACTTGGAGAAGAAAACATTTCATGACCATGTAACTAAAACCAATCGTCCTAATTAATATAATCTTTTATTGCCACGAAATCGATTACTACAATACCAATGCGTCTCTCGATTTGTTAGTTGTTCTCTATCACATAGCTCTATCCAAGCAAAATGGGAGTAGGTAGAACATACTTATCTTCTCTTTTCCCTTTTCAACTGTCTGTTCATTCAATCACGGAACTTTTGAACCAGACGACCTTTAAATACCCTTGTGACTGTCACCACTGTCTCGTTTACTACATAATATTGTGTGGTGGCTATTGTTGTAGATCAAGAAGGAAGCAGCTGATAACAGTTTGACATGGCATCTTCTGTAGGAGATGCAACATCAGAGGCGACGGGCGGAGACGACGGTCCAGCAGATGTCATTTCAGATGATGAACTCGAAGTGATTGGTCCGTTGTCCATGAACTTGGGCCGCTACAGTTGCGAATTTGTCACCAACATACCAGCGAGCTCGGATAATAATGACCCATCCAATCCAAGGACATATTTTGACCTTGGGCTGCGGCATTTTTATGCGTATCAACATGAGGAAGCGTATAAATGCTTCCTCGCTACGTTGACACTCGCCCCTGACTGTGCATTTGCCCATGGAATGGTGGCTCTTTGTCACTGCCCCAATTACAACTTCAAAGGTGATGCCTACTATGAGTCAACTGATCAGCCAGAAGAGGAGCAGACTGTCTTGGCTGGCTCAGAAGATCTAACTTGTTTGCGCCGGCTTTATCCTTCTCAACAAGTTGCGGCAAATCATTCAATATTAGCAATGGAGAAAATTGAGGAGTTGAAAGTCAGATGTAGAAAACGACGATGGAGCTCATCAAGCAGTATTACAGACGAGGGTGGCACACAATATGAGCAACCTATATCTGATATTGAAACACATATTTTATCTGCAATACAAACTCTCAACGCTCACCCAGGAATCCGACCAGATCAAGCCGAAAGAACTGTGGGTCGTCCGTACGCTGATGCACTTGCTAAAGTTTACGAGAGGTTCAGTGCAAACGCTGAGGTTTGTTACTTCTATGCTGAATCGTTGATGGTACTTCACGCGTGGAAATTATACGAGTATCCAACAGGTCGGCCATTGAGCGAAGATGTTCACACTATAGAGAGCGTGCTGGAGAGTGCATTGAAATTACATCCTGACCATGCGGGTCTGTGTCATTTGTATGTACACTTGTGTGAGATGAGTAGCAATCCTGACAAGGCATTGAAAGTTTGTGACGCTTTGAGAAACAAGTTTCCTGATGCAGGTCATCTCATTCACATGGCTACCCACATCGATGTACTTGTTGGCGATTACGCATCTTGCGTCGATTATAATCTCGCCGGTATTGTTGCCGATGAGAAAATAATGCAAATTTCGCCTGACACTGCTGGGAGTGAATCATTTTACTTCGGATATGCTGTTCACAACTATCACATGGCAGTATACGGCTGCATCCTCGGAGGTATGGAGAAAATTGCGATTGAGGTTGCCAACAAGTTGAATGAATTGCTGAACGAATCTTTATTCATTGAAAATCCAGACTTGGTAAGTGACTCACTTTTGCTCGTGTTACATTATCGCTTCGCTCTAATACTGACAATACTGTTCGCTGCAGAGCACTTATCTCGAAGCATATGCCGCCCTCGATATTCATGTTTTGGTTCGCTTTGGACGGTGGAAAGAGATACTTGAACTTCCGCTTCCCAAGTACCCCTTGCTCATGCTTTTTAGAACTGCGTCCCTGCACTATGCAAGAGGACTGGCCCTTGCAAATACTGGCAACACGGAAAAGGCTGCTGAAGAAGCGAATCTTCTTGACAAATATCGGTTGAATTCTTGCGCAGAATTGAGAATTTTACACAACAACAACGTTGCTGATCTTCTGGCAGTAGATGCCCCAATGCTGCGGGGAGAAATTGCATATCATAGAGGCAATCATGACGAAGCATTTTCCTTACTTCGAAAAGCTGTTGAGCTGCAGGATGGATTGAATTACGACGAGCCGTGGGGGAAAATGATGCCTGTGAGACATGCGTTAGGTGGTTTACTCTGTGAACAGGGGCATTTCGATGAGGGAGAAAGTGTCTTCCGCGTAGACTTGAAATTTCACCCCAAGAATCCTTGGGCAATTGTCGGCTTGATTGAGTGTCTCCGGAGTCGCTTGAATGCAGACCACAGCTGCTGTAAGAAGTCTAGAGCTCAAGGCGAAGAGGCAGAAAAGCTGAAACAGGAAATTGCTGAACTTGATAAAATGATGAAGATACAACGAGCCTCAAAATGGGTAGACTTTGATATTGTTGCTCCATGTGTATGCTGTAGAAACAGTAGTGTAGTCGAAACTAATGTCTAATGTACATTTATTACTATATTATTTGCAACCTCTCTTCATCTCTTCCATCTAATTCGAAAGCACTTGCACCATTATTCCGTCGCATTAAATCAGAATTCATGTCGTGTATATTATCATCTTCGTCAATATCGTCAATTGTAAACTTGAGAGCCAAATCCGGATCCGAATTCTTCTCTCTGTTTTTGCTATTGAAGAGTGAATTTGATGTAGGCGGTTCATCTTCATAAACATCATCAGAATTAATGCGACTGAAATCAGGATTGATCTCGCTCTCGTTGCTGATATCCTTCTCCGCATTACTCAATAGCAGCGTGGCTTTATACAAAAATACACCCATGAATACAACGACGATACCTGATATGTTGATAACATTCAAATCATCCCCGAAAATTGTCACTCCGACGAGAATTGTAATGAGCTCTTTTATTACACCCCCAATCATGAGAACAATGGCATTCGATTTGAGAATGAGCCAGAACTCACATAAAACCATTGCAATTGCTATGAATGCCCCCGTAAGTCCCAAGCTTATTGTTTTCATCCCATTCTCAAAGTTGGAGAAGTAATCTCCATGTTCTGGACCCAACTTTTCCATCGGTCTTTCGATTATGAGCGAAAGAAGGAGCATGAAGATAAACATTGACGGTGACAGTACTCTCATTACCACAACCGACCCCTTTAACGGTGGATCAAGCTTATTCAGTTTCAATTGAACGAGAGTCCATCTTATACCACTGCAAACTGCTGCTGTTAAGCATAGGAAAAACCCTACTTTATCGAATTCAACTTCCCCAAATGCTGTTAATAATTCCCCTGCGACTATTAAACCCCCAACAGTGAGAAGGCTGCATGTCATTTTCTCAAGCCCAAACAAGAAGGCGCTGATTAACACCCATATAGGACTAGATGATTTGATCATTGTAAAGAATGTAATCGTTATTCTAACTAGAGAGAGATTCGATAAACCAACATCTAAAGCTGTTATGAATCCGCACGGTATTGATACGCCTGCAAGAGAGGAAACAGTCAGTTTACAGGTAAATAAGAAATGAAATCAAATTGCTACTTGTCGTATTAGACTTACCTAGAAATGTTTTCCATGACATCGACTTCACCACCGATCCACCAAAGAATTCGGGAAATGCCGCAGATGTAGAGAAACTGAAGACCCATTGGACAAGGAAATGAACACTTGTTAACAATAAGGGGCACGGAAAGTGTCCATGATTTTCACCAAATATAACCTTATTATACGAGGAGAGAGCTGCGCTGCATATAAACCAGCCCATCATTGCGGGCAGATAAATGCAGTGCTTTTGGTAAAAGCTAGAAGCAGTCATTTCTCTCCTGGCAACCGTTTCTTCGAGTAGGAGAGGACTGTCTTCAGATGAGTGTTCTTCCAGTAGGAGAGGTCTATCCATTCAGTAACGCAACTATATGGCTGTCTCTATGAGTTTATGATTGAAGCGAGAGTATTAATTAAGTGGTGTAGATACCGCCATCTTGCCGATGTTGTGAAAATGACATGACAGATCGAAGATGACTCGTACAAAAAAGAGACACCCAAGATGTGACACCTCTACTCCGTGGAGTACGATCATTGTCACATTTTTTTAAATCCGAGCAATATCCGAGCCGAGGTCCACAATCAGAGAGGAGAGTGCGTAGTTAAGTATCCTCTCTCATTCGCATCAAGGGAATAACTTTCGCAAGCTCCAAACAATGACGGATTCAACGTACGATTTCTCTCACATTTCGGCATTGCCTGTGAGCAGAGAAGGTTCTTCGTCGGGCTCCGATGGAATGTCTTTCATCAGCAGGCTAGGAACCTCTTCTTTGTTTCCTACTACCACCAAAAATTGGACAAGCGATGTCATGTCTGTCTCCTCCCGTCGCACATTCATCAGTCCTCACGTGCAAGCCAATGCTGTTGGCAAAGATGAATCAACACCTGTCGATGTGGTCAGTATATTGGAACAGCAAATCAATACGCTGCTCGAAGAGTCGATCTTGTTGAAACAGGAGAAGAAATATGAAGAGGCCCTCGAAAAGGCAAAAGAAGCCGTGAAAAAGGAACAGCTGATGCGAAAACGTGATAAATCACGCGGCGAGCTAATGTTCTCGACGCTTTTTAATCTAGCTTCAGCCTATGACGCGAATTCTATGCACGACAAGGCTCTGAAGACCTACTCGATATGCTTAACGAAGCAACGAGGGCATCCTTTTGCTGGCCGACTTCGTATCTCAATGGGCAACATCTATTACGCCCAACATGATTATCCATCAGCCATCAAGTGTTACGAGATGGCGCTTGATCAGCTATCCAAAGATGACCAGGCAATACGCAGTAAGCTTAGATGGAACATTGGCAACGCATTCTTTCGAAGCGGGAGACTTCGCGAAGCAGTCAAGAATTATCAAGATGTCATGGACTCCAATCCAGATTACCAAACAGGATTCAATCTATTCCTATGCAACTATGCCTTGGGAGATGAGGATGCAATGAAGCAAATCTTGAAGATGTTGGCAGCTATCCGCGTAGATGACAGTGCTGAGGATGACTCAGTGGACCAAGTTCTCTCTTCACAGATTGAAGAAGGAGCCGATCATCAAGCATTCATCCATCTCTCTACGCACGAGCAACTGCTGTTGACGGCAGCGAGATTGCTCGCATCGTCTCTAGATGAAAGTGATGCGACAGCCAGTCATGATTGGGTATGCAGTGTCCTCGAAGACAATCACGAGCATGTTGTAACTCATTTGGAAGTTGAGCAAGCCATCAACAAGCTGAAGGGCAGAGAATTCGGAATTGCTACTGAAATGCTCAAGGAGCTACAGAAAAAGAGCAAAGCTCTCGCTCTGACCAACCTATCATGTCTGAGTTTCCTTGGAGGCGACGGCCAAAAAGCATCAGACTATGCAGACAATGCAATCGAAGCAGACAGATACAGCGCAACGGCGCTTGTAAACAAGGCCAATTGCTTCTTTCTTGATGGAGATTTCGCGACGGCGAAAGATATGTATCTTGAAGCTATTGAAATAGAGGCTGATTGCTTTGAAGCAATCTATTGTCTTGGGCTATCGTCATTATCACAAGGTGATGCCGAACATGCATTGCAGGCATTTGAGAAGCTCCACAAGCTGACACCAAACAATCCTGAAGTGATATATCAAATCGCAGACATTTACGATCTCCAAGGGAGAGACAAGGACGCTATACAGTGGTTCAGCGTTCTTACAGCACGCATCCCAAACGATTCAAATACGCTTTCTAGACTTGGTCAACTATATTTGAATGGCAATGATGATCCACAAGAGGCGATGCACTACAAACTAGAGAGCTTTAGGAACTTCCCGGTTGATTTAGATGTGATAGGTTGGATAGGTAGCGAGTTTGTGAAAGACGAGCTTTACGGAAAGAGCATATATTTCTTTCAACAGGCTGCGCTAATCCAGCCAAACGAAGTGAAGTGGGGACTTATGATAGCAAGCGCCCTTCGGCGTGTTGAGGAATATGAAAGTGCTCTTCGCGAGTACGAAAGGTTGCAGCAAAGATTTCCTGGTAATAGCGAATGCAAGCGTAATATCCTAACTTTGCGACAGATGATCG
>Ga0209652_1004292_pt1 | contig 10065 bp, 8 predicted proteins | sample SaaInl74LU_5_DNA_FD_184641 | JGI IMG/M metagenome (GOLD analysis project Ga0209652, IMG submission 184641) | Marine microbial communities from expanding oxygen minimum zones in the Saanich Inlet - ESP_74LU_5_DNA (SPAdes) (version 2) | ecosystem: Environmental > Aquatic > Marine > Intertidal zone ...
CTCAGCGATCTTCGACAAACTACGAGACCACAATCGACGACCTCAGGATTCAGCTGGCACAGCAATCTGCGTTGCATGATATCATTAGCAAACGAGAGAAGGATCTCCAGCATCAACTCCTTGAGTACAAACGAAAGGTGCAGGTCCTCAACTTGGATTTAGACCACGCCCGAAACGAAGCTAACTCCTTTGTGCAAAGAGCCGAGAAGGCCGAACATGATAGCGAGACAAACGCGTCTTCATTGAGGAGTATGCAGCACAAATACGAAGTAACAATCTCACGCCATGCTACTGAACAGGAAGATCTAAAAAGAGAAATATCTCGCATCCGAGAAGAGTGTAAGAAAGAGATTGTCGCGTCTCGTACACATCAAAATGAAGCATTTGCACGTGAGTCTATGCTGTTACGTGATGCTCGCGACCATGCTATTGAAGAAGCAAAGAAGTTGCAGCAGGACCTCAGCGATCTCCGATATGAGCGCGAATCCAAAGAAGCCGAGTACCTGGACATCAATAAAGAGCTCGAGCGGCAGCTCTCGGATGTAAGAAGTGAGCTCAAAGTAAAGGTCTACGAATTCAATACCCTTCGAGCATGCCAAGATCGAGCCGTTGCAGAATCGAATCGGCTCAAGAAAGAGAGCAAGGAAACGAAGGCCGCACTTACTCAACTCCAAAACGAATACGCCAATCTGGATCGTAAAACAGCCATTGAAAAGAGTAAATCTGAAGAGATAATACGCCAGAAATGTGAATTGCTTGATATATACCAGCATGAAGATCTATTGGTCGAGGATGACGACGAATGCGGCGAGGCTAGTGATGCAGGCCACACACTCACAGGAAGGAAATCCTTGCTAAAGAACTCGATCGCTCTCGCAAGCAAGTGCCGTAAACTACAGTCAACTCTCAAGCAAACAGGTGACGAGCTTGCGATAGAGCAGGAAAAGAACCAACTCCTCACCAAACAGAAACAATCCAATCAGCGCCTATTTAACGAACTTGCAGCCCAAACCAAGAAGACCACTTCCTCATGCATGGTTTCTGCCATCAAAACAAAAGACAAGGAAATATTTGAATTGAGCTCCAAAATGAACATGCTTCAACTGGAACTAAGCAAAACTAGGCAAGAACGCGATGACTGTTCCTCAAAACTCACTGAGATAGTAGGAAGAAGGAATCAAGCGAAGGAAATGAAAGCCCTTGTAGAGAGTATGAGAAGCTCCATCGTTGCGCCTGTCGACTGCCCTCATTGCAAATCACGGCAAGAGTCTGTGGATGGGGAAGAAGAAGATATGTTGGATCACGTCGTGCATCGTGGCAAGGCTAAATAGCAATGTTGTCTTGACTTGGTTCCAGGAAAAATAAGATATACATAACATAGCAAAGAATGGTTGTACGAAGTTCCAACCTCTCTTTATTAATCCTACTCTTTCATTGAAATGCCTCCTTCAATAAGTCTCGTGTAGCCGACCATGATTTTGAGTACGAATCTTCATTGAATGCAAATGCATCACTCGGGTTGTAGTCCTGCGCTGGATTAGTGAAGCCATGTCGAGTTTTCTCAAACTCCATAACGCGACAGTTACACCCGATATCATTGAACATGGCTGTTGCCAAGGCAAGATCTTGTTTACCAACGAAAGGATCATCTTCACCGGTACAAACAAGAACGTTTGGTTTGCTAGTGGTCACTTCATCATCACTGTTGCTGCTTTTGTTTTCACTACCACTCACATGGCTCAACCTATCCACGCCATCAAACACGCCGTGGTACGTAACCAACACCTTTACAGATGGTACCTTCATTCTTGCTAATTCTAAGATTGGATGTCCACCCATGCAGAACCCGAGAGCAGCAATTTGACCAGCATCAACACCAGGTTGCGCAGATAAAGTGTCAATGGCCGCCTGGATTCGACACTTTAATTCATTCCTCTCTCCTTTTTCATCCGGAATCAATATTGACTTTCTCACTGTATCATATCTCGATCTATCAGACCATGCCCATCCCTCTCTGTCACCTATTATGTCAGCAATTAAAACAACGCACCCGTTTGGGAAGAGTTCCTTATCATTTACAAGAGAGTCCGCCTTCCAACGAAGGAACATATCTTGTGGACCTGCCCCTGTGTGGAACAAAATCAAGCCTGGTACCGCGGATTCATTGTCTTCTATAAGTTGTGATTTTCGGTATATGCACCCGTACAGAGACGTTTCATCTTTGTTATTGCACTTGTATTCAATATGGCTGCATGTCGATGTTTGTTTTGCTGTTCTTTCGTCAGCATCAGAAAGCCAAGCTTTGAGAATCGCTTCGGCATAATCAACATCCTTTGCAAGTTGAGGACTATCTTCACTACTTGTTGATAGAACCGATGAATCCAATGAAAGAATCTCAGTTCCTGGTTCCCAAGAAGACGTTAATGATGCGGCCATCCTTCTCTGCGAGAAACAGATCTTTTGACTATTAGGTTGCCTAGAAGCAAACGCGTCTATCTGATGACTCTGTAATAATATTCGACTTATAATACTCAGGCGAAGGAAGGATTTACTCATGCTGCATCAACAAAGAGAGGAGCGGGGCAATGATCCTCTTGTTATTGGGGTTCATAACAATAGCAAGGCGTCGCTAAAGATGTTGTGTTTATTTTTTGCTTCACCATTTTCCATTCTAGAATCTTGGTAAACGTTTGGCATGATTTGTGCTTTTTGCCCTTGCAGTTGCATGTCTGTCTACTTTATCTATCGCATCTATCGATGCACCCGCCACCCGCCATCCAGATCCAGAGTTCCAGACCACGCTACAATCCCAACAACAAACAACACCCAACCCAACCCCTCCAACCTGATAAACCTACCACACAACAGTCATTCATAGCAGCCACCATGACAGCCGAGGAAGAAGCAAAGCAACTTGACTCAGTGACGGATCGAGTCCAAGAGACAGAATTGGATGAGTCTCGGTCTAATCAAGCGCTCAGTGCACTGAACAGCGCCAAATCAGGCTCGGCCACTGCTGCTAGCATTTCAGTTAAGAAGGAAGATGTCGACGTGATAGTTGCAGAGCTCGAAGTAACGGAGGATGAAGCTGCTGCTGCTTTACGAGATGTAGCAGCCGAGGGAGGTAACCTAGCTGACGCATTGAGAAGGCTGGTTACTTCGTAGGAGTTAGTAATTGGTAACCTCGGATGTATGATTTTGCAAGTGAAGAAGAGAAGAATATGCGGGCAGATACATCATCATATATACCAACAACATCAAAAATAAATGCAACAATGCCGTATCACATCATCTTATCTATTGCAGTCTACATGTGGAAAGAACAAGTGCTTTACTGCAGACGTTACATTTTGTATCACATGTGACCTTAAAATGCAATCTACCATTAATGGGGAAGAAACAGTGCGTTACTGCTGACGTTACAAATGTGATTTTACTAATTTTCCTCATCATTATTGTTTGATGAAAAGCTGAAGGGATAGCGTGCATAAACATCATGCCCTTCTGGTACATCCGAGCTCCCTACCATCAACCTTTCCACAGCAGCCCAAGCAGACATCGCGCCCTGATCGGTACATAACCGTGGGGGTGGTACCAGCATATCCCACGGCTCGCCGCGATCTGAACACAAAGCATCCAATCTTCTACGCAGCTCCTTATTTGCAGCTACTCCTCCAACTACAGCAAGATGTTTTATTCCGTCCTCTTTTTGCACTTGTTCCATAGCTCGGCCTAACCGGATCTCAACATGTCGAAATGCCACATGCTGGAACGATGCAGCAATGTTGGCTTTATCCTCATGAGGCAATTCGTCCACCTTGTCAACGCCGCGTTCTACACAAATCTTCTCTGCTGCCAATCGTACTGCTGTTTTGAGACCTGCATAGGAAAAGTCACAATCTTTTCGTCTTTGCAATGGTATAGGCAGTTTAACTGATTTGGGATCTCCTTCCCTGGCCAGTGCCTCGACTGCAGGACCGCCACCTCCTCCGACTGGCAATCCCAAGAGACGAGCTGTCTTGTCGAATGCTTCGCCCAGCGAGTCATCAAGGGTACCACCAATGATGTAATATTTTCCAATTCCAAGACATTTGAGTATTTGACAATGGCCTCCAGAGACGAGCAAAGCAAGGAAAGGGAACTCCATTGCACGAGCCGAGACATCAAGTACTTTATCTTCTGTTTCTGAATCATCCTTGTTAATATACCTCTCAGCTGGTATTCTTGCCATCAAGATGTGAGCTTCTAGATGATGTACTCCAACGAAGGGTTTGTTGTGTTCAATTGCTAGGTCTCTTGCCCTGTGGCAACCCACTCGTAAACAAATTTCTAGGCCTGGACCCACTGTAACTCCAATCGCATCTACATCACCAATTTTCATGTTAGCCTTTTGTAAAGCTTCGTTGATGACCTTATCAATGTTTTCCTCGTGAGCTGTTTTGGCCAAGCCTGGAACGACCCCACCCCATTCTTCATGAATTGCATGTTGAGACGCTAACGATTCACCAAGTATTGTCCCATCACTTCGGATGATGGCAGCCCCAGTATCATCACAACTGCTCTCAATTCCCAAAACACAAAATGGCTTGTTTCGATCGGGTAAGCCACTCTTGGCCTCAAAAGAGATTCCATTCTCTCCCCCAGGACTATAAGTGTTTGCCCACTCATTCATACCTCTATCAACAGCCTTCGCAAGACCAATGAATTTGCGCCGTTTTTCTCGACCTGATTGGAGTGATGACTTCTTTTTCTTATTCTGCTTCGTCGTGTTAGCGGTTGTTGCATTACTTTCATCTACATTGGTATTACTTGCAGAAAGATGACGTGTAGTAGATGCAAGTCTCTTGTTCGTATTGCATCGACCACTTAGTGTAGGAGCAACGAATGCAGAAGCTATTCTTGATGATGATGCTGCAAGTCTCTTGTACGTATTGCATCGGCTTAGTGTAGGAGCAACGAATGCAGAAGCTATTCTTGATGATGATGCTCTGTGCAAGGTAGATACCAAAAGGCCATATATAGTCATTTTATACAGCATCATGTCTATTACGGAATGTATGGAGCGGTGTCACGATAAGTATAGTGCTGATAGGTTTCATGTTCATGGTTCAGGCCATCACTCCGTTTTGATTTTTGATTTAGTTAGTTTGGCATTTGGCAGTTGGCAGTCTTCGTGCGTCAGACTCATCCTCCTAAAGGGACAGAAGAGGACAGCCAGTGGACTGACCGGACCGACGCAGATGTTCCGACGACAGATGCGGCAAAAACAGATGTCCGCCATCACAAAAGATCTTGCACAGCCATCACTTCGGCAAGAATCTAACAAATGCACGTAATGCAGCTTTCCCAGTCGATCCGAGTTCCACTGAACGCATTCCCTGCTCACAAATACTCAAAACGCCGATAACGCAAGTCAAATAATCACCAAATCAATAAACCATGAAGCTCATTATCACATCACTCCTCGCCGCATCCGCATCGGCCTTTGCCCCTTCCGCCATGCCTCGCCATACCACTGCTCTCTGCGAACGTGTGGATAGTTCCTCAGCCATCGAAGCTGCCCTTGCTGCATCAAAAGAGTTCGGAGCAGCATCTCCCGAAGCTCGTGTTCTCTGGGATATTGTGGAAGAGATGGATTCCGCAGATAACACGTGAGTCTTGTCGATATTCTTTTCTGTGCATCCCGTATAACTTATCCAAATAATTTCTCTAACAACATGAACAATACAATACTACTTCGTTCGGCAGTGAGGCATTCAAACCAGTCGTAGTTGACGAGGAATACGCCGACAAAGTCAAGGCTCTTGCTCAGTTGCTCACCAAGACGAAGGATGAGCTCGATATGGTCAAAAATCTTGCTGATTCGCTCAAGGGGGTCAAGATCGCAAAGCCCGTTTCCTCTGGATCTGAATCCGACGACTCTGCAATGAAGGCTGCGCTTGAAGCTGCTCGATCTGCTGAAGCGGGCTCTGTTGAGGCCAAGTTGGCATGGGAGACAGTGGAAGAAATCGCCTCAAGTAACAACCTCGAGGCTACTAGGGCTCCCTTGGATGAGGAGTGTTTGATTGAGTTGATTGAAGGGTGCGAGGCTCTTGAGAAGTTCAAGGATGCCTTGGAGGCTAACTAGGTCGGGATTGAATACCTTGATCGTTTTTCAGAACAATTGGCTAGCAGTGAGGGCAGATTTTAGGACAGGAGCTATCGCTTGAGCTAAATAATTCATCTATATACATCCATCGGTATAATTGTAAGATTTATCCAATGTGATCCCATACAATTGATTTACTTTAAAGTACATTCACATTGTCTTAGTCCATACTCTCGGAGAACACCGGGTTGAAATCCAAGTTCATATACCACCATCGCCAGCAAGAGCAGAATGGATCATAATAGACCTGAATGCCACCGTACAGTGACTCTGAACCAAGGTGCACATCGATCCACCGCTGGGCTTTTTGCAGTTCTGCCTCTTGCTCTTCTTTCAGACGGCTGCGTATGACATGGAGGCCGCCTTGAACACGTGGACTCGACCTCTTGAGTGGGATGAGAAATCCTGGAATGTTTTTATTTGCTCCTAGCAGCTTGCTTGAAGGCCGAAGCAACCCACAAGTAGGACTTGATTGGGTATATCGCTCTTTATGAAACGCATCTGTATATTGCCAATGTATAGATTGTGCGTTCACAACCACCGTCATGCCCAGTGCCAGCTTTCTTGCTGATCTAGAATGTCCCATTGATTCAAAGAAGACAGTGGCATCTCTACCAGCCTGGAGCAACAGAGTTTCAGTACTACCTGGATGATCCTCAACAAAGTTTGAAATATCAACAACGTGGCCATGGAGTCCGATGAGACACTTCTCAGTGGTGTTGCAACCGGCAATTGTGTAATTGATCCATACTTCAGAAAATAGGAAATAAAACTCCTTCATTGATGCAGGGGTGCTGATGATGCCAGTAAACGGGGTATTGAATGGTTCTATTTCATCCCACATTTCAGCTGTATGCATAATAATCGACATCACATGACCTATTACCTTCCTGTGATGTGAACTGTCATGTTCCTGTATTGTCTCATTATCGTAGCATGCCATGGAACGCAATAAAGCCTCGCGTCCAATGTTCCAATCTGATAAAATCCAAGCAAAGTCGCGACGGAAGAGTGCTTTCCAAATTAGCAGTGCTGTATCACGACATGTGCTTGGCCCGTCAACAGTTTCGCATCCATCATCCAACATTTTCCTCCCAGATTTACTCGTACAAGCAAATGATAGCAAATCATTTGGAGGTAGGTAAGAACATATCAATATCTGCGCATCACAAGGCAATAATGTAACGTCCATACTTCCTCGATTTGCCATGGCAATCATTTCCATTAGTAACGTTCGAGAATTCTCATCTGACATGTGTTGCAGCAAATTTCCCGTTGACTTTGATCTCGTAGGAGAAGGATGTGTATTGTTTGAATCTGTTGTTTGATTGCTGGAGGGAGTATCACCCAGTTTGGCAGAGATTGATGAAAAGTATTCCGTGGCTGCATTCCAGGCCACGTTGTATACATACTGATTCTCTTTCTCAGCTACTTCCTTAATTGGTTGCATTTTACTCTCATCGGCACCATCTTGAACGTGTTCGACTAGTACATTCTCATCACAAACCTCTTTACGAAAGCTTGCAATTAGGGAGCGCACGCTTTCGAAAATTACTAAAGCGTAAACATATGTGCGAGCCACAAGATGATCAAAGACGGCAATAAACACTGCTAAGAATGGTCCACCTGAGAGAAAGAGACCAGCTGACTCGAGAAGTTCTTCGGTAGGATCATCGTATTGATCCTTTACAACTTCTTCTACTTCTGAACTGGTCCGTGGTGATGTCAGGCTTGGTAATGACGAAGACGATTTGCGTCTTCTAATAGATTTTCGTTTGCTCTGTTTATCATGTGTTGTTTCAAGCTTGGAGCATTCTAGCGGTATTGAATCTTCTTCCGCGTTTGAAGGATTTCTATCATTATCGTTATCATCAACAGTTTCCTCGTCATGAAATTCGCGATTGCAACTCATCTCGCGTCTAAATATTGTGAGCAGTCCCAACACGATTCCAATTACGACACGTAGGATGTCCTCCATCTCATAGCCGATTACTATCATGGCTAAAGTTGACAGTGTAGCTTAGTGTAGACCAATTAGTGTAGTGATGTATTTATGTAATATCATTATGCTGCGTTGAAGGCAAGCAACAAAGCATAGCGGAGGTTAAAAGCGGCGGCAGCTGCATCATGTCAGAGCAAGATGATGTGTGATGTGCTGTGTCTCAGCAGGAGCGAAAAGAACCCGCTGTGGTCGCTAAATGTCGCCAAAGCACAGAAGAGATGTGACGTGGTGCTGGCACCCTGGCAACATCGTTCCACTCCTCACGACGGTTCATGCGGACCGTTAACGTCCGTTCTAACCGGCTTTATTCAGTTCAGAAACGGACTTTTTCCTCGTGTATTGGTGAAAAGAGACGAAAGTAGACGAGAGACTTGTGAGATCCACGCGTGAGACGTTAAATCACAAACACACGAGGCATGAACCGTCGTGCCTGCTGTTGGGCTCTTGTTTCGTCCATGAGCCAACTCCACGGACCAGATCAGTGGCAGCATAATTCTCTTGTTGATTGCCTGCGTTCTACAACACAGTCATAGACGAGTCCTTTATCATTACAATTCTTAGTAACATTATCGGATTGAACAAAATAATAATACCATGGATATCTCTATGCAAATGATCAAGGATATTCCTTCATTGGTGAAGCACCATTGGAAGGCTGGGACAATTAATTGGCCAATGTCGATTTATATCACATTGATCCATGTGATTGGATTTGTGGGTGTTGCTAAAGTTATGCAGTGCAAAATTGAGACTTTGATGTGGGCATTTGTACTTTGGCCTATCAGGTGAGATTATTCGTTCAGTCTTCTTAGGCATCGACCCATTTATTTATTTCCACTTGTTGTTTTATGTATTATTTATTCATTCCATGACACTCTTGTACTCACACGGCATTTATTAATTAACTCCAAATAAAAACAGTGGCTTTGGTATAACAGTCGGAGTGCATCGTCTTTGGTCGCATCGCTCCTACTCAGCCTCCTTCCCCGTTCGCTTCCTTCTTATGCTTTGCAACTCCATTGCCAATCAGGGCAGCATTTACCACTGGGCGCGTGATCACCGTGTTCACCACAAATACTCGGAAACTGATGCTGATCCTCACAACGCCATGAGGGGATTCTTCTTTGCTCACATGGGATGGCTTTATGTCAAGAAACACCCTGAGGTTGTCAGAGCAGGTAAGGAACTCGACTACAGTGACCTACACGAAGATCCAGTGGTCATGTTCCAAAAGAAGTTGGACCCTTGGTTTGCTCTTTACATGTGCTTTGTCTTCCCAGCTCAAATTGCTGTCAAGTATTGGGGCGAGAGCTTCTGGCCTGCCTTCTTCGTTGCTGGTGGATTGAGGTACATGGCAGTATTGCATTTCACATGGCTTGTTAACAGTGCCGCACACTTGTTCGGTGACCATCCATATGATGTTGTATCCTACCCCTCAGAGAACCCCTACGTATCATTCTTTGCCGTCGGTGAGGGATGGCACAACTGGCACCACAAGTACCCCTTTGACTATGCTGCCTCAGAATTTGGAATTTCTAGTCAGTTCAACCCCAGTAAGCTCGTTATTGACATGTTTGCTGCTGTTGGATTGGTTTGGGGTAGAAAGAGGGGAACTGCTGCTTGGGATATGGGCCGTGCCAGGAGAGACAGAGACAGGGAGGCGGGTGTGCCTTTGCCCAAGCCTGCTCCTAGGCCTTGGGAGGTGAACAAGCAAGATTAATGAAATAGCTGTCCTGCTTTTGAGAGATCTTTTGAACGCTACAATGATGATTCTCACCTGTGAAATTGGATTTTAATATGTTACTAAGAATAAATAATGTTTTTTAACCTTATCATTGACTCTGTTAATACTTATCGTAGAGAAGTTGCCAACTTAGCTTGTAGATAGTTGCTATTCGAGGAGCAAGCCTGTAAC
>Ga0209652_1004293_pt1 | contig 10065 bp, 4 predicted proteins | sample SaaInl74LU_5_DNA_FD_184641 | JGI IMG/M metagenome (GOLD analysis project Ga0209652, IMG submission 184641) | Marine microbial communities from expanding oxygen minimum zones in the Saanich Inlet - ESP_74LU_5_DNA (SPAdes) (version 2) | ecosystem: Environmental > Aquatic > Marine > Intertidal zone ...
TCTTTCTATTCCATTCTTAACTAGCTTGTCAGCATAGCTTGCGCTATGAGGCCCCCATTGTCTATGTTGTCTGAGTTTGGAGATCGGTCTGACCTCAAGAAATTGCTGACCATTCCATCGGGATTTATTGTGAAATTATTACCATTTGATTCGGTTGACTTCTAAGATTAACTATTATTTGTAATGCTTTGCTGTTGCTTCTTCTACTATCGAAACTCAATCTCGTTCAATTTCATGAATCTAATTTCAGGACTGAGCGCCATTTTAGATTCTTCATTGTTTTTAGTCGTATTTGATTCAAAATAAAAAAAATAAAAAGAATGCAATTCCTACTAATATGCCAAGCGCTCTTAAGATGCCGTTTGAAATGATTTTTGTATTCATTAGATTGTTGCTTTTACGTCACCCATACTTAATTTTCTACCCCCACCAAAAGAATGACTCGTTGGTAAAAGTGTGCCACTCTCTGTGGTGATCCATTGGTCCCAAGTGGCAGGAGTTCCCTCCATTTTCATCGAAGGTACAAACATTTTATAACTTTTTGGAATGAAGTCTTCATCTAAAAGCCATAAATAAGCGTCACCTGGTGTTGTTCCACCAGAGGTGTATTTTACCAGCAAAGCGTCTTTACCGGCTTCCTTTTGAATACTTCGTATAATTCCTTTTTCAAAAAGTTTGTGAGGTGCTACCAACCAAAAACTATCATTATTAAAAAGGTTGGTTGCCTTTGTAATGAGTTGTTTGTTTTCTGTTGCTGATATTTTATTGTTGAAGTAAATACTGCTTTTTTCTAAATTATTTGGGTGCAATACTACCCGAATACTATCCCATGAAACGCTAACAATATGTTGCGCTTTGTCCCATTCATAAGAACGTCTTCCGCCAAAACTCCATGCGATATGATTGGTTGTTTTGTACTTTTCATGCTTGATTGCTTTCAGTATTTTATGGGCAATAGCATTTGCTTTTGGATTGTATGATTTTACATTTCCCATCGGCAGTTTCATCCCAAACAATGAAAGTGTGTGTGATGTGGGTAAAAGAATTCCAGATTCTGTAGTCTTTAGAGAGCTCCAAGAAGCCTCAATACCACCAATAGGAATTATTTGTGTCCACATTTTAAATGAAATTGGCAGTCCAGATTCCCCCAAAATCCATAAATAAGAATCCCCTGGAGTCGTTCCTCCTGAAGTATAAGTTCCAAAACCTATCGAATCTAACGGAGTTGTTAATGCTTCGTTTTCATACAAATCAAAAGTGTTTGCATCAATTACGTCTACGTATAAAGTCGTTCCGTTAATTGCTACCATGCCCAACACATTGTTTATTATAATTTGTCTAGTATCTTGTAATCCGTGATTTGCATGTGTTACTCTTGCAGGTGACTGATTTGTAATTCCTGTAAGTGTTCCACTTTGTGGTCCCGGAGTAATTGATGTGTGATCCGTTTTTGCAATATATTGATTGCCGCCATAACGAACAACATCGCCAGGTTGATATCCGCGGAATGGGCTCCAGTCATTTTCGTATTGGAAGCCTTCTACAAATTTAGTCCAGTTTGAGGAGTTTGTACTAAAGTCTGCTGCAGAACTGTGTTGAGTTACACAAATCCAAACTCCTGCGCCATAACGAGCTAAATCGTTGAGTTTATATCTAGTATTTGCTTTCCAGGCGCCTGTGTATTCTGTGCTTTGATTAAATATATCCCAGTAACTAATACTACTTTCTAATCCATCAGATAATGTTGCGGCTGAAACGTGTAATGTATTACATACATAAGTAGAACCACCGTATTTAACAAAATCATTTACACGATATCTAGTACTAACGGCCCATTCTGATTTCCAATCTAACCCCTCAGCGTAAATATCCCATTTAGCTAAATCAACTTCAAGTCCGTCTGTAGCATCAACAGCAGTTGCAGCAGAAGTATGGATAGTATTACAAATATAAAGTCTTGCTCCATAACTAACTATGTCGTTGTATACATATGAAGTGTCAGTAGTCCAGGTGCCTTTCCAGGTTTGTCCATCACTTACTAAGTTCCACTTAGCTGGAACAATGTCCAAGTCTGTAAAGAAATTTGATTCACTTGTATGTCCTATTGTACAAATATATGTCTTACCACCAAATGATATAACATCATCTTGATAATAAATATTTGCTGTGGTCCAAGGACCTTTCCATACAAATCTAATTCTACCTAGTTTAAATTCTGCCATTTTTATTACTCCGCTCGTATATTTATCATTATGTTAGCCCATTGCCGTTTATTGCATGGTATCGTCAAATCCTTTAAACAATAGCATTTGTGAAACTATTGTCCCTGAAATTTCTGTTTGATTAACTGTTATATTTCCTTGGCCGTCGTCTGATTCAAAGTTTCCATTAAGTAGTACATCGGCATCTATATATAAATATTGCTGTGCTGAATTACTTAATTCATTAAATGCACCACCAACAACAACTCTACCTGCTTGCAACTTATTAACTTCTAATGCTTCTCCACCAACACTTAACCTGTCTGCAAGGAATGTTGCAATAGCTCGTTGTGTCGGAATAACATTATTTGAATCTGCTGAAAAAGTTCCGTCAGTTGAGAATTCATTTACTACTGTACCGGATCCGCCTAATCTCACTCCACCAAGTGCAAGTTGTGACAGGCCTTCTAAGTTAAAAAACTGAGCACTAATTGTAACAATACCTGTTGCTTGCTGAATACTAAACAGCTCACCTGTTCTAAAATTACCATCTTGGTCTGTACTTACATAATATACTCTACCACTGTTAGTTTCAAAAACTTCATTTTCAGGAGAAGCAACAAAATAAGAACCGCTTGAATACACTGATGGATAATTAGTGTCTACAAAATTTCCTGTTCCGATATCTAAGAAATCGTGTCCACTAATTCTACACTGACTATATTTTTCACGAAACGTAACTGCTGTACCGTGAAGAACATTAAGATAAGTTTCTAGACTTGGACTAAGTGTGATCTGCACTAACCTAGTGTCGTTATTAGTTCCGTCATCACCTAAGTCTGTAATTATAACTCCACTAAAAATAAACAAATCATCAATTGGTTCTGACACAACATCAAATACGCCAGCAATTTCTATTTGTACACCAGGTCCCGGAACAGATCTGACTCCTGTTACTGTAAATATATTTTCATCTGGAATAAAATCTGCAAATCCGTCGCCACTTATTTTAATTGTACTAGTATTACTTCTATATCCAGCTCCTCTATTAATAAAATCTGGCTGGCTTACAGAACCATTGCCTATTCTAAGTTCAATAGCAACTTCAGATGTAAAATTAGGATCAACTATTGCGAATCCTGGAGGAGTTATGTATCCGCTACCCGGATCCCATATTTTAACAGATTTAAAACTTCCTGTAGTAATATTTGCTCTAACTTTTGCTTGGGCGCCTACATTAACATGGTTAACCCCGGCTAGAGTTGTATTTGATGCAATTAATAGCCATTTATTAACACCTTGAACTTTCCCTACAGTCATTGCACTATATAGTTTTTCATCTGATAATGTTCTAAGTGTCCATATTAATCCATCTTCTGTAGTAGAAAATTGATTACTTAAATTATTAGTTCTTGCAACAAACAAGCCGTTGCCGTATTTCATATCAGAATATGTAATAGCAGCATCTGCTGAAGTTCCAGCTGTCCAATTAATTCCATCAAAACTATATGCCGATGTGCCGTCAGCAGCTAGTATTAAAAATCTATTATTGCCATATGCAACTGATGCAGTTGCCCAAACTTCATCAGGCAATGCTTGATCGTGTCTGACCCAAGTTTCACCATCAGTACTTGTTGCAGTTGCTCTATCATTTGAACTTACAGCAAGATATTTACCTCTGCCGTAAGTAACATGTGACCATATACTAATAGTACTATCACCTACAGTATCATTTGGTATTGACCCTGAGGTCCAAGTTGTTCCGTTAGTACTTGATGCTACTACGTCTGTATCTTGTGCTACTAAAACAAATTTGCCTCCGCCAAATACACCGTCTGTCCAAGCTGCTCTTGTCGGAAGAGTTACTGATGACCAAACTTCGCCTGTTAAACTCGAAGCTGCACGTTTTTCGTTATTATCTGATATTGCAATAAATCTATTATTGCCACTGATTACTTTTTTATAAGTCGAAATAAACGGAAGACTAACTTCAAACCAATTTTGGCCATCATTACTCCATCTAGCATATTCGTCTTGAATTAATGAAACAAACCGATTACTATAAGCACTTCCGTTAGTAGTAAACGTTAAAATAGTACTAGAACTATCGTCACTTACACTAGCAACTGTAATATATAAATCATTACTAGGCGAAGTACCGCCTAGTAATGTACCTAATATTACAATTTTGTCACCAACGTCATATCCTGCCCCAGGATTTGTTAGAGTTACTGTATATAATGAGCCAGCTTTAACTACTCTAAATCTAGCAGATACAGGACTATCGTCAAATGTGTCCCCTGAACCTACAGTATATACAATATCAAATTCTTCGCCAAGGGCAAAGTTGTTTCCATTAGCATTGATAACAAGGTTAATAATACCTTCAGTGCCAGGAGATGTTGATAGTATTGTGGCAGTAGTGCCAGATGTTCTTCCTCGTATATTTAAAGGTACTCCGATATTAATATCAAATGATGCTTGAATATTAATTGCTGTATCCGATACTAGTTCTGCTAGTGTAATACGATAAAGATCATCATCTTTCCATAGCCTATAACTATTAGCAGTTAAATTACTATAAGTTGCCGTTGTGCCGCCGTATGCTGCGTCTACGTAATTTCTTTCTGTAAATACATTATATCCAGTAGAACTAAAGTCAGGTTGTGTAATAGTAACAAGAGGTTCAATTCTATATCTTGTTGTTTGATCCATTGCCGCAACAATAGGAGTACCAGGAATAACATGATCCCAGCCTGCTGCTAAGTCGCTGTCTCTAATTACAGTTACAACTTTTGATGCAAAAGTAAACGAATCAATACGCCCGTATTGACCAACACCTGTACCATCTGTGATAATAATTCGCATTCCTGCAATTTCTGTCTCTTCTTGGGTTGTGTCATTTATACTTAATGTAATACTTGAAGTTGAATCTAAAGTTTCTTGGGCACTACCTTGACGCCCTAGATATCCGGCGCCGCCTTTGTTACTAGAGCCGTCGGGTGATGCTAGTCTAGCTTCAAACAATGCGCCGTCTCTAAAATCTGTAAATTCAACTGTTGCATCGGCACCTGCTCCTACAATAGCCGCTGTTGCTTCAGTATATTCTTCACCTGTGTTGCTATATTCAAATATTAATACTTCATCAGTTGCACCTCCTGAAATTGCTTGTTCTACTGTTGCTTCATGATTTCTATTAAATACAAAAACTTCTTGAGGCACTTCTGTAGCGTCGACGCCGTCAGCAACTGATCCGTATCTCCCGTAAGAGTTATTTCCATTAGTTGCACGTATAACGCCGCCATCTTCAGCAAAATATCCAATTTGACAATAGTAAGTAAATACAGATACTAGCTCTGCTCTACCATTATTAGTAATCCAGGCACCAATACCATCACTTAATACCTGCGTAAAGTCATTAGCTGTCATAGACTTATTACCGCCGTCGTGTAATGCCCCATCTACTTTCATACCTATACATCCAAATCCGGTATTTGTGACTCCTTGAATATAAGGCGATCGATTAATAATCCAGGTACGATTATCTTCTGGGCCCCAGCCTGGATCAAGGCTTACAAGTGCGCCGCCAGTTGGCTTTTGATAAAGTTCGAAGACTCCTGGAGGATTGAGAGTTCCTTGCAATCCTCCTGTTGTGCAATCTCTTAAACCTGTAGTATCTCTTAAGAAGAAAAGACTATCTAACTGACTACCATTAACAGCATTAGTATATCTTCTAGCAGCAAGTATTGTACTGTAATTTCCGCTATATTTTATATCTCGACTTAATCCTCTTATAAAAGAATGAATGTCATTTTTAATTTTTATTTTATCAAAAGTGATTGCTGGGTACTGGTTAGTTAAATATGCATATATTTCTTCTTGTAAAAAATTATCATTTAATAATAGACCTTCAGCTCCATTAAGCCTTGCTTGATCTATAGATTCTGTATTTGATCCTGTTATCGCTGGGTCAACATCTCCAGAAATAACTCTAAAGTCTATATAATTTTTAAAATCTGTTACTAGTTCTGTTAAACGATCACTAGTAGCGGTATCAGCTGCTGGATAATTATTACTAACTAAAACAGGGGCGCCAAGAAGGTCTGTTATAACTTTGCCGTTTTCGTCTAAGGACGGAACTTGCTGTTCATAAGACTGATCTGTAGTATTATTAGGCTGTTTGACGATTTGGTTACCTAATAATATATCAAATGTTATAGTACCAAGATATTCTAAATAATCTATAACATAATCATAATCATTTTGATATCCTGGAAGTGCAGGCGCTGCTAGTATAGTAGTTGAACGGAGTTCATCGCCATTAACAGCACACCCTGCTGGGACAATAATAGGCCCAATTTCTTCATACTTGCCTGTACCTACTCGTATAATAGTAGGATCTAGTGCGGTAAAATTATCTTCTATATATTCAGCTGCATAACGGATAGTTCTAAAAGGGTTTTCGTAAGTTCCTCTGCTAGTGGCATCGATGCCACTAAGCGATACATAGACAGTGTCACTTTCTTCAATTCTATCATTCCAAAAAACAGCTAAGTTGTCTGACACTGTTAGTAGCTGATCTTGAGCTCCGATTGATAATTTTGCATCACCAAATGTACTTTCGTCAAATATAGTACTACCATCGTCGTCAATTTCTCTAGACAATCCATAAGTTAGAAGATCGCCTTTTTCTTGTAAAGCAGCTGGGCTACCTGATTGAACTAATATATCCCAGTAATCGTACACATTGCCGTTATCACCTGGATAATTTAATATACTCGATGTATGTTCAAAATTACAAGTATACGACGATCCTTTAAAATAAGCAACATCGTTTAAAGCATAAACATTTCCAATAGCCCAAGTACTTTTAAAACTCTTTCCTGGAATAAATAATTCCCAGATACTAGTATCAATATAATCTAAAGTACTACCGTCTGTTTCGTCTCCTGCTATATCTCTTAATGCTGTATATAAATTACCGCCTCGAGAAACAATATCACCAGTTTTGTATATTGTAGCTGCACTACTAACAGAAGTAAGAGCAACTTTTACCGTACCTATTGTAGCATCAACATTAGCATTATCTATTTCTTGTGCTGGAACTTTATTAATTGTAATTGTTGTAGAATCTAATATAGTTGTAATTTTTGTATTAGGTTGAAAAAATCCGCCGGCACCATTGACTTCAAGATTCATTCCTACTACTAGTTCAGTTGTAGATGGCACAGTGACAGTTGTCGGAGACCAAGTTCCTACAAAATTAGTACCCCTAGAAACAATAATCCAATCAGGACTCGGAACGCCTTCGCCATTATAAGGTGATGAACCATAATTATTATTAATAGCGTAGTACACAAATCCTCTATGACGTACAACATCACCTATATTATAGTAAGAAGAACTACTCCAGTTTCCGTCGTATTGAGTTCCAAATACTTCTACTATAAATTTAGTATCATCTAATGCAGTAAGATTTGACGTATGTGTAGTTGTGCAGCGAAATACAGTACCACCGTATTTTACTAGATCGTTTTTTCTGTATTCAGTATTAGATGCCCAATCATTGCGAATTTCTATCCCGTCATGATAAATTTCCCAATCAGCAATATTTGCTTCTAATGTTGCACCTGCAGAGTTTGCTGTTATACATTTGTATACTATACCGTTGTATTTTGCAAGTGCCCCGGGTCCGTATGTGGTGCCAGTAAGCCAATCAGTTACAAATCCAATATGTTGTGTGAACACGGCCCAATTAGCACTATTAGTTGCAAAGTTAGTTGCAGCATGTGGCACTGTACACACCCATAAAGAACCGTCATAATTAACAATATCACCTAAGTTATAATCAGTACCGTTTACCCAATCACCAATAAAGGTATTTCCTTCAGTCATTGTTTTCCACTTTGGCAAAGGTTGTGGAGGACTTGATCCAGGAAGTGTTGCTGTTAAATCTGTTCTAAACGCTGCGCTAGAAGTATGGGTTATAAGACACACATAACTGTTTCCATTAACTCGCACTATGTCATCTCTTCTATAGGCGGTCCCAGTTGCCCAGGTGCCTTTCCATGTATATCTAAATCGTTCTAACTTAAACTCTGCCATTTATATTCTCCTTAATATCCTGGACTTGAAATATTCTCAGGATATTCGTAATCTTGTGAAATACTTATGATATATTGTCCGTCTACCGGATCAACATAATATGTTAACAGTCTGCTATCCCATTTAAGTTGGGGATAACGTAAATTTTGATAAATGACATTATGCTCAATATCAACACCTTCTAAAAAATCAATGCCTTCTTCATAGTCAAGAAAGTTATTTGCTCCAATTCCAACATCGTTAATAACAGCAGTTTCGTCACCTGCTAATTGATCTATTCTAATTAAAAATAATTCACCGTCGTCGTTTCTACGTAATCCATAAAAATATCTTTTAATAAATCCGTTAACTACAGCTTCTGGACTTGTTCCAATAAAATAACTCATTATGTAATCTCCACGTAACTAACAATAACGTCAACTGAATCATTTAAGCTCGATCTAACTAATAATCTATTATTAGGAGCTAATACTAATTTCTCGCCAGTTGACACCGCTCTTAAACTTGTGCCCGCAGGTAAAAGAGAATCTTTTAAATAATATCCCGAAACACTTGTGTCATCTTCTACTAATACATCTACATAAACAAATTTATTAGATAAGTTTGTAAAACTTAATCCTAATATTGTTACGCGAGCTGATGGTAGTGTTTCATAGATTAACACGGGAACCGTTCCGCAATTTTTAATTACTGTGTTTTTTAATACTGTTGCCATTTTTTCTTATCCAAATATTAATACTTTTTCAATTGCAATATCTTCTGCATCAGCAAAACTAATACCACCACTTGATCCTGCAACTGATACCCAATTAGTACCATCAAATAATTCGACCCTTTCATCTACAGTATGATATCTAATCATACCTGCACTTGATACAGGAGGTCTGTTAGTGTCGTCACCAATTGGTAACACGATTCCAGCTGTACCTCCGATTTCTACATATCCAGTTCCAGTACTTTGAAGTAATGTATTACTGCCAGAAACTGTATTTAAAATTACATTGTCTTTGATTGCAATGTTATCTAAAACTACTCTGCCAGTTCCATTAGCACTTAGTACTAAGTCTGTGTCTGCTGTAATAGTACTTATCACATTTCCGTCAAGCTGTATATTATCTACTAATACCTTAGGTGCCGATAGTCGCTGCGAAGTAATATCAACAACAGTAGCATCTTCTATAATAAACCTAATAGTATTATCATTAGCACCTTCAGTTAATTCAGCTGTTACTCGTGTATTACCGTCTTGATCTTGAACTCCTTTTAGATTAATCCATCCAGTGTTGTTGTATCCTTCAAATCTTTCTAATTCAGTATTATATCTAATTTGTCCAGCTGCAGGAGTTGGACGTTCGCTTGTATTGCCTTTAGGAAGAACTAATGATCCAGTGCCAATAATATTTACTGTACCACTGCCTGGTTGCAAAATTAAATTGCTAGTAGATGTAATAGTACTATCATTAATTGAAATATCATCAATAATAATACTACCGGTTCCTGCAGAACGTAGTTCTAGATTACTATTTGATATAGTTGTTGTAATAAAATTATCATCGATTAAAATATCACCGGTTGTAAAATTGTTAGCTTGTATAGTACCAATACTATCAATATTACCAACATTTAATGTACCATTAACGGTTAAATTATTAGATATAATAACATTATTATTAGGAATTAATATATTTCCTGTGCCATTTGCACGTAGTTCTAAATTTGTATTACTTGTAGTTGTTGTAATAAAATTATCATCAACTAA
>Ga0209652_1004294_pt1 | contig 10063 bp, 3 predicted proteins | sample SaaInl74LU_5_DNA_FD_184641 | JGI IMG/M metagenome (GOLD analysis project Ga0209652, IMG submission 184641) | Marine microbial communities from expanding oxygen minimum zones in the Saanich Inlet - ESP_74LU_5_DNA (SPAdes) (version 2) | ecosystem: Environmental > Aquatic > Marine > Intertidal zone ...
CAACTCCTCTTCAGCGGTCACACCATCACAGGCGGAGCTCTTGGCAGGGCCGAACACCTGGTCATCAAAGACCTCGACAAGTGTTTCACGGTCACAATCACCTTCATATTCGAGGATGAATGATCCAGAGAGGCACTTCTCTGCGGCGGCGGTCGAGGAGACGCCGGCGAGGATGGAAATGTAGGCAAGGGCACGGGTGCTAATCTTCATGCTTGTCGTAACAGCTGGTTGGAATATGGAATCTTCTGTGATGATATTATTCTTTGATAGGAACGTTTGCTAGAAGGCGATGTTGTCTCAGAGTTGAATTGATTATTATGGATAGTGCTGATATTGCTAGCCTAGAGAGTGAGCATGCTCGGTAGCAGTCAGTAAACACGGTTGGGTTGGGTTGGGAGGCTGCATAGCAGTGAGGGAGTGGTGACGAGTCATTTTGTTCACGATTTTTGAAGCGTGAATGAAGGATTTGGCCTCTTGCAAACACTTTTACCTCTCTATTTAGATGTCACAAGCCGGTCGTTTCACATTTTACTAAACCTATTAATTAAGAGCCACCAGTACCGAATCAGACAAATCTTTTCACGACCAGCCCTCAGTTCGCATTGATTCAATGACTGATACGAACAAAATGACCAAAGTAGTGAACACATTTGATTCACTCTCTGTTTCCCGAATCGTCAATTCATCCGTGTGTGGCACCACCACCGGCCCACTTTGAACCATTGATACAAATCCTCGTCGTCTAGCTCATCTCATAATCAAGATAAGATAAGTTTCATCACATCAACTCTTTCAGCCAAAGCATCCAAACAACATCTTTTCTCAACGCAAATAATCATCAAGAAACAAAATGAAGCTAGTCATCGCAGCCTATCTTTTAGCCACATCTGTTGGCATCGCAAAAGCGCAGACATGCGTCCAAGGGTGAGTGTCGTCGTCGGCAGTGACAGAGATGAATTATTCTCTTTAATATTCATCATCACATCGAAACTTATTATGTATGATTAATTCTCACCATCGCCTCTTCTTTACCATCACCTTGCCCTCTAGATTATGGAACATTGAGGTCACCGGGAAGTGTGACTATGCAACCATCCTCGCAGCCTACGAGCAGCAGGTCTTTCATGCCACCGGTGCAACATCATGTGCTGAAGGCACCGTCACCGCCGAGCAGGAACTCAACAGCTTGCTGACCAACCTCAATCAAGATGTCGCCACCATCTGCAAGAACTTGTACGACAACATGGACACAACTGAATTCTACGAAGGCGCCGGGAAGGGCACCGACTACGAGTTTGAAAAGGCCTTCTACAATGGTCATTCCAAGTGGGTAGAAGAAGTTGAGACCACTTACGAGAGTGCCGATGGCAGTGCCACCTCCCGCCTCCGTGAAGATGCTGCTAGTGTTAATGCGTTCTATCAAGGTGACGGAAGTTACTCTCAAGTTAACATGCCACCCCTTGAGAACTTTGAGCAATGTGACGCTAATGCTGTCATGTGCTGCTGGCCCAAGGATCGTCAAGCTGCCGACAACAATGGAAACTGTAACAGAAATACTTACAGTGAAAATTGTGTTGACAAGGATCCCGCCGATAACACGAACTTGTGCTTTGTTGACATGGAAAAGGGCTCCTTTGCTAGTGGAATCGAATCAGACGGACTTGTTGAATTCCCTGGAGACGGTGACGATGGAGAGGGAGCAATCCATTGCCATGGATATGCATGGGCTAATGACGAGTATGATCCCATCACTCGCTACAGGGCCAACAATCTCTTCTACGTTTCAATGTATGATCACATGCATCAACGCGGTTATGTTGAGAATATTCCTGGTGCTCCCATGTGTGGATGTGTGGAGAAAATGCCCATGGCAACCAGGTCGGACTGTACCCAGGTTGATTTGACGGAAGACTTTACGGTGGTGTTTGATGGGTCTACTATTGAGGCCAAAATGACCAAGGTCGAAGTGGATTTCAATGCTTGCCAAGGAAAGAATGGAAGGAATAATGACTTGTATGCATACCATTGGAGACTGTATGAGGAAGGGTAAGTCGCATTATGCTGCCTGTCATCTCTTTATCGACTGATCACACAAGACTCACCCTTTACTTCCTCTATCCCATCTTTGACTTTCTACAGAAAAGTTGACCGCTTTCAATTCGGCACTGTCGGACGCACCCTCACCGACGACCATCGTTGTGAATACGCAAGGGAGGCCGAGTTAGCTAAGAAGGGTCTCCAGTACGGATACAGCTTTGACCAAGGCAACTGGACTCAAGTTGCTGGCAATGCGGGCATGAGTACTGGTAAACCAGCCTTGGGCGAAAACGCTTTCAAGAGTTCTTACGAATTGAGCTCTAACAAGATCATCCACCGCACTTGTGGAGACTGCGAGTCCCCTGAGCACAAGCATGTTTACCACCGTCGCTTTACTGCAGTTCCCGACGGCTTGAACCTCCTTGATCACCTCATGAACGGGAAGAACAACGCCGGTGGAAGAAGTGTCTGGAATGTAGACTTCCAACTCTACTCGACCTACGAGGATGCTGTCAATGATGAAAATCGTTGGCAGTGCCCTAATAATTCCTTCAACTATGGTGCAACCTTTGATGGTGAGTGCTCTCCCTCTGGAGCTCGTCGTAGAAACCAGTGGCTGCAGTTCTCGAATCCTCACGACAGCCCAGTGAGGAACGTCGGCATCTACATTGACACGCCTACTGGTGAGGGTGTTAGAGCTTTTGATACCCGTAGCGGAATCTACGTGGATGAATCTATCGGTAATCCGCTGTTGGATGGTGCTACGACCTTGAATGACGACGACACTTACCACATGACTTGCGGAGGAGCAGACATTTGGGGCTGGAAGGACGAGGGCCACTTCAAGTCTCGACCAGAGACTGGTGATATTGAGATCGTTGTTCGTGTCGATGAAATCGCTCCTATCACTGACGGCTGGGCAAAGGCGGGTGTCATGCTTCGTAGCAATTACGACGACGACGCTGTGACCGTGTTTGGTTTGTTGTCTGGCACAAATGGCGTTGCCTTGCACACTCGTGTTTCCAAGGGTAACTACATGACTATGCCAGGAGGAAATTACGACCTCAACCAGAAGAATTCCTGGCTCAAGCTTACAAAGATTGGTTCACTGATGTCCTTCTATTACAGTGATGATGGAGTTACCTGGACTAAGCGTGCCGAAGAGAATGTATTCTTCCCCGAAGACGAGTTCCGCGTCGGCCTTGCATGTACTTCGCACAAAACAAGCCAGCTTACTGAGGCAACGTTCTCTAATTACGAAGTCACTCGCTACGCTGCCCCTACTGCCTCGCCAACCGTGTCCTCGGCACCTACCGCATGGGATGCCGATAAAGATATTGGAGAGCCTCTCAGGAGTGGTGAATACTGGGCTGACGTTGGAAGCGGTGTTACAAAAATGCGTGGAGGTGGATCTGGAATTTGGGGATCAAATGATTCTTTCTTCTTCCATTCCAACCAGCGTGAGAATGATGACTTCACCATGACTGCATACGTGCATGGATTCGGCAGCGGGGAAGCCTTTGCCAAGGGTGGTGTCATGATCCGAACTGATGATAGCACTGATGCAAGCAATGTTTTCATCGGTGCCATGGGTGGCTACAAGGGTATTGGATTTCAATCAAGGCAATCCGCGGGTGCAGCAACAGTGCACCACGGAACGCACTGGGTGGGCAGCAACATGGCTTGGATCAAGCTCATCAAGACTGGTGATGTGATTGAAGCTCTTTACAGGACAGATTCTGAAGAAGAGTGGAATTCCCTCGGCACCAAATCTGTAGACTTCGCCGGCGCCAGGACCGTACAAGTGGGGTATGCTGTAACTGTAGGAAATGAGGACAGCTCTTGGAATTACGCAGACTTGTACATGAAAAACTTTTCTGTCGAATAAATTATGGGGCCTGGGCTTGGGAGATTCATTGTACTTCTTGAAATAAACTAGTAGATATTATCGTCGTTACTTCATCAGATTGTTACAATCATCTTTAAAAATATGCTCATCTTTCTTCTACAATAATAAGTATGTGAACACAATTAGATTGAGAAGCAGTGGATCTTGCCGTGCTTTGACATTTTGTAGCAAAGCAGCGAGAGAACTTTTCAGTAATGTTGAAGCTGGTGAAGACAATACTAAGAAATTGAACTCGTGTAATTTGAATCTAACTTTACTCCCTTTATTATCGCAACATCATACTGCAACGTTTGGGACTCAAATGGACAAACAAAGAGGTGCATCATATCCCTCTAGCTGAGTAGTCTATCTCCATCATCGGTGTATAGGGCTTTGACTTTCCTTTTGAGCGCTGCTGCCCCCATATTGCCGAAGATGGTACTCTTATCCTTTCCTTGTTCGTTCTCGGTCCTCATCATGTTGTTTCTATCGTCGTAGCTATTACATCGCCTCTTTTAGTTGCAAAGATTGAGCTGCTACAAGTAGAATACATGAGGAGCATGAGCCACTATCAATTGTTGGTAAGATTGCACCTCCTCGTGGACAGCAAGACTGAACATTGAATTGTTCTTCCTGATATTGCCACTGTCATTTCCTCCTCACATTATTGACTTTACCCTTCTCGAGGCAATCGCATTCTCCTTAAGCTTCGTCTGATTTTATTCGTCTTAGATGCACTGATTGTCCCTCCATGTCTTTTGTCGTAGGGGCGTGTCCTACTGCAGCTGCTCCCACATATGTTGTCATCGTAGATTATTCACTCTTCTTCTCCATCGTATGATAATACAGACAAAATGAGTGATTGTCAAGGTGCCTCAGAAAGTCATTATTTGACATATTGTTCTTGGTTATTTGAGTTATTTTGTTGGTGGCGTGGGTGAAGTTCGTAGATGAGATGCGGGCTGGTGCAAATAAAAGATGAAGCATCATATCGCGGCGAAAAATCTATGTTTGCAACAACTATCAGCGCCGTCTAATTGATTGTAGTCTTAGGTGTGCTTTGAACCAGTATCTAAGCAAAGTCTCTCCAATACAATCTCCAACGTTTCCCTCTTTCAGTTGCGTTGCTCAACCTCCGACTTTCCACTTCCTTGGAGAGAAGAAGCTATGATAGGTAGTTATCTCCTCGTGACGCCTTTTTTAATGATGCAATCTAGATGCAAATAATTGACATTGCACAGCATCTTCGAAGCTGACAAGCCTTACTCCGGCCAACATCAACCACCCACAAGCACACCCCACAGCACACCGCACACCCTAACCTCGACCTAGAGAGTAGATCTCTTTTCACTTTCTTCTTTCTGAAAGTTGGAGGAACGATACAATACTTACGAGGGTTACTTTGGGTTAATGACCCCACATTCACGGATCGCACTTTACTTTGACTCTGGACATTTTGCTCGTGAAAATTGTCTCCGGCACTCAGTGAGTCAGTCCACAGTCACGATAGGCCAATCGGTCACTACTGGTCATTCATTCACGCTTGTCATTCTCTGCCCGCTCTAAAAAGGAGGGCACGATCGTGTTCACTTTGTACTGCATTCACGCTGCTGGAGACCATTCACGGTGAAACCCCCTGCCACATCCTCCTCTCCTTCATCTTCATCTCATACTATCTCTTCAGTGAAAACTATCCTAGCATCCCCGCTGCTTCCACCATTTATTTCCTCCCGACTACTACTTACATCATCCAACCATGAAGCTCACTTTCACAACTAGTCTAGCACTCCTCACTGCAGCATCCGCATCATCTGCCAACGGCGGCGGTCTGCGCAGCCGTAGATTGTCCCTCTTCGCCGAGGACTCGTCAGCCAAGAAGAAGGGCAAGAATGCATCTACCGCTAGGGCATCCACATCCAACGCCAAGGCCGATAAGAGCGATGATGATGCCGATGACTCCACTCCTCTTAAAACCATATCCAACGCCAAGGCCGATAAGAGCAACAGTGATGACTCCACTTCTCCTAGAACCACCGACCCCGGCAGCAAAAGTGCCAAGGTCGAAACAAAGAGCAACGTTATTGGCGGCGCCAAGGCTGCCAAAGCTGCCGAAGCTGCGAACTTGAAGATGGAATCTGCACGCCCATATAACGGACTTGAGACGGAAGAGGATTTGTACTACTTTGGAGATAAGATCGAGGGCTCCTTCGAGTTGGATGACGAGACTCTCAGTGACGCCGCCGCAGCTAATTTCAATGCTACTTTCATCAGCGATTACAAGATTGGTATGTTCCCATTCATGGGTCGCCCCAACTGCGATGGAAATCCAGCCATCGTTGAAGTCCCTGTCACCATCGCCGACGGTGGCACTGCAGATGCAAATGCCACCGACTTCGAAGGCACGTTCTCTATTGACACCTCCATTGCTTTAAGTAAAGAAGGGACTGGGTTTGACCTCTACCTCATGGACGAAGATGGTTGCAACGAAATCCTCGGTCCTCTAGCAGTCACCATCACATTGACCCCAGAAGAGCAGAAAGCAGAAGACGAAGCTGCTGAGCTCAAGTCCAAGTCAGCCAACACTCCTAGGGCAAAGGCTGAGAAGGGCAAGGCCGCTACCGTGAAGAAAACTACTTACAAGAAGAAGAAGAAGGAGGTCGACCCCGAGAAGATCACCGTTAAATCCAAGGAAGCTCTTTCTACTGAAGATTATGAGTTGGCTACAGACAAGGTTGAGTACGAAGTAGATGAAGACATTGTGGTGAGCTACAGTATTGTCGCCGCTCCCACCGCAACAGCCGAAGGTCGTCGTCTCAAGAAGAAGAACAAGGACCAACCTGAATCTGAACCCATCACAGATGAGCCAGAAGACGAGCCAGTCAAGAAGAAGAACAAGAAGAACAAGGACCAACCTGAATCTGAACCCATCACAGATGAGCCAGAAGACGAGCCAGTCGATGAGCCAGTCGATGAACCAATGGAAGAGCAAGTCGATGAGCCAGTCAGTGATCAGCCCGAACCTGAATTGCAGCCCGACCCCGTCGTATCTGAGGACGATGAAGATGAGGAGGGAGAACAACAGCCCGACCTTTTACCTACTGACTTGGCAATCGAAGAAGCGACCGTTAGTGACCCAACTGATATTACCAAGTTCAAGCTTGGTGTCTTCATGAAGATGGCCAATCCTCAACACGGTAAGCTCCTAGCTCTCCATGAAGTGCCTCTATGTACTTCTGGAAGCTGCACTGCCGAAGAGATTTCCGCTGGTACCATCACGATCTCTGCCGCAGATATGGACACGAGCAGATATGGATCTGGTTACGATATCTGGATCCTTGATGACAGTGGTGACGGAATTGCTGGGCCGGTCTTCTTCGCTATTGATGCGTAGAAGCTTGGGCAAATATTGGGGTAGTTGTTAATTTTAACTAAGTTTGTACTTTATCATAAAGATTCATTATATAGCTCAATGCACTCTCTAGAGAGACTAAGTGCTCATTATTTGACCATTAGACAAAGGGACGAAACTTAGCAGAACTAACTGCTAAGTTTGTGCTCGTAATTATATATTAATCTCTGCCATATCACGTTGTGGAGAGTGTTATTACGCTAAGTGAAGAGTATTGCAGCCGTTTATTAAACTATTAATAGAAAAAGAAGAGATTATATCTAATTACAATTACTCATGAGCCCCTTGACCCCTGAAATACTAGAAGGCAATTTAAACAACAGTAGCTCCACTAGGGACCTCGATGTAGAATGCGTGTTGGCCAGCATGTCCTCCACTCCACTCATAAGAGTTCCACTGATTGCCGACGTAGCCTGTAGGACCACTGTTGCGAGGGAATCCATACTTGTTGCTGTTGGAATTGTAGTCGGCTTGTTCCCACTCATCAGTGCCTGTGAGAGCATCTTGAACGGATGAGTACAATTCGTAGTCGACGTGGAGCACGTTGTTTTTATTCCTCCATTGGTTGGTGAGCAGGTTTGGAATATCAATAGTAGTATCCGTGGAAATTCCTTCTTGGAAAGGAAACCAATCAGTGAGACGTTTGTAGACAATCTCTTTATGAGAATCAACGGTACAAGATGTGCACTTGCGCATAATCAAGCACTGGCGGCCTTCACTAGCAACGCAAGCATCCAAGTCAGCACGCATCTCTGCGTCGCCTGCTGCGGCGTCATAATCGGGGGGAAGGAAGAAGATGCCTTCACCGAAGAGCTGCTTCCAACTACGGCCTTCATATTCTGCACCATCCAAATTCATGAGTGAGTTGGTGGCGGAAGGGACAAGCAATTGCTCATCGTTCAAGTAGACCGCATTGGTAATATCACAGTCATCCCCAACGAGGTACTCGTCGATGGCAGTTTCAATGTCCGAACCAGCATGAGTTGCCTTGACTTGGGCCTTGAGATCATTACCACCGCAATCACCGTAGGTAATGGCGACTGAGTGGGAAGCAGATACATCCCCAGTGTCCTTATCGACGGAGAACGTGTATTCTAGACCAGTTCCAGTGGAAGTGACGCAATCAGCCTTGGTGACAACGGGCATCTGCTCAACACAGGCGCACATGGGAGCTCCGGGGACATTGCCCATGTACCCATTGACGGCAGTCTGGAACAAGGAAGTGTAGAACAAGGTATTACCCTTGTAGATGTCACCATCCTCCCAGGTGAATCCAACGCAGTGGGAGGATTCATCACCAGAAAAGACGCTCCATGCAGACTTGATGTGATTGGATTGAGGCGATTTCGATAAATCGTGACGACAGATATCGGAGTTGTCGACGAAGGCATCAAACTGAGATTCAACGAAGCAGCACATGGCTGTATTCAACTTGCAAGACCCCTTCTCGGCGTCAGGGTCAATGTTAAAGTTGGGCATGTAACCATTGTCGCCATAACCATTGGCTGCATTATATTCTTCCTTCTGCGCGTATTCAGGCCATGCGATGACTTGATCATTCATCTCGTTGTCAATGAAACGCTTAACACGAGCAACATCAATGTCGAAGGTGTTTTCACCATCCTTGACATCTCCGCCACCGTTCATGGAGCGTTGATCGAGCTGGTAGGTGCCTTGAATCTCAACAAACTGAGTTGGAGCATCATACTCGCAGAGTTCTTGAACTGCTGTGGCAGCATCTCCGTCAGGGAAGAGCAAATCAATGGTACATGTAGAGCCTGAGGTTGAGAGGGCGGCTTCGAGGGCGGCAAGATCGCAGGTTGAGCCGAGGCTGATGTCGCCCTCGCATACAGCGTCGGAACGACGGATGAGGAGGGCCATGGTGAGGGCGGAGATGGAGATTTTCGTCATGATTGATGATTAAATTGCTCAAGGAAGAAGAGGTGATGAGATGATGATGATAGATCAATGAATTTATGCAATAAACTAGGCTACCGATTTGAGTGTTTGGGGTTTGGGCCGGTGGTGCCACACAACATGAATGAAGTGATGATGCGTGAAGCAGAGAGTGAACCAAAATTGTTCACTACTGTGGTCATTTTGTTCGTACCTCGGATCGGAGTCACTGTGGATTTTAGCGAACCGAAAAATATGCTGGTTTGATGGTCGTGAAAAGATTTGTCTGATTCGGTACTGAGGTGTCGTAAGTAATAGATTTAGTAAAATATGAATGACCGGAAGGCCCAATTGCTCTGTCACGAACGCGGACCAAGGTGGACCAGCCTCTCTCTCGTGAAAAAGTTGACCATGACCTGTGACAAATCTCTTCGTGAAAGGAAAAATCGACAATTTCAATCACCCACTACTCCCACCATCGTCAAACGATTGCTATCGTTTTGTGCATCTCATATGTCGTCTGGTGAATAAGCCAACCAATCTTCCACTAGTCATTATTTATTCAGCCTGCCATACCACAAAAGAAGAAACATCAATTGTATTGCTTAGCCAAACAAAACAAAATGAAGATAAGCTCCCGTGCCCTTGCCTACATTTCCATCCTCGCCGGCGCCTCATCGACCGCCGCCGCAGAGAAGTGCCTCTCTGGATCATTCATCCTCGAATATGAAGGCGATTGTGACCGTGAAACACTTGTCGAGGTCTTTGATGACCAGGTGTTCGGCCCTGCCAAGAGCTCCGCCTGTGATGGTGTGACCGCTGAAGAGGAGTTG
>Ga0209652_1004295_pt1 | contig 10062 bp, 19 predicted proteins | sample SaaInl74LU_5_DNA_FD_184641 | JGI IMG/M metagenome (GOLD analysis project Ga0209652, IMG submission 184641) | Marine microbial communities from expanding oxygen minimum zones in the Saanich Inlet - ESP_74LU_5_DNA (SPAdes) (version 2) | ecosystem: Environmental > Aquatic > Marine > Intertidal zone...
TTACCAAAACTGTGCGCCGTGCATTGAGCTTGAGCAGCAAGCACCTCGGCAAGCACAACAAATTTGGCGCTAGAGTATAAAAAGAGCTTGACACTGTAGCGCACTTGTGCTACAGTATACGTATAAGTTAACAAACAAGAGGGCAAAAAATGTTTGTATTTGTAGACGCTAAAGATAGCAAAATTGAATTACACATAGAACAGAAACGCATCGGCAGTGCCGGCACAGCTGCAGAACTTGCGCTGTTGTTTGCAGCCAACAACGTTACGTTCGGTCAAAGCATACACTGTTCGTCATCGATCGACTTTTGTGATGAAGAAGGTTTTGCTGCACCCGGAGACGCTGCTATGCTAGTCACCGAAGCAATAGAAATGGTTGCTGTGTAAATTAGGGGTTGACAAGCACTGTAGAAGGTGCTATAGTATACATACAAACTTAAACAAAGAGGGCAATCAATGTTTTACATCTACGAAAAATCATCAACTTACATTATGGGCAAGGTCAACAAGCGTGATGGAGTGGTCCGTCCAGATCACCGTCAGAGCTACAAGACAATGCCTGCGGCCAAAGCTGCTCTAACACGTATGAGCAAACGGCATAGAGCAGATATGCTAGACAGCGTGAATGATCCACAGTTCCGTTTTGGAATTGCAGACGCAGAGTACTTCCACACTAACTTAGAGAAGAAGCGTACAGTGTACAGCATAATGGATCAGGCCAAAGAGCGTCCGATCACAGAGACTGTTAACACTCCGGGCTATATGTCACCCAGTTCAGAATCATACTGGTCAATGTAAAAAAGATTAAATTAGGGGTTGACAACAGCCCCTAATGGACGTATAATACTTGTATAACTTAAACATAAGAGGGCATCTTAAATGAACAACATACAAACAGCAATCAATGCAATCCGTAAAACTAACACCCGCGATGAACTGAACCAGATCGTTGAAGCGGTGAAACTTCAACAAAACTTCCTAGCTCGTCAGAGTGCTAGAAGCTTTATGAAGGGCGATGCGGTGAGCTTTGTAGGCCGAGGCGGACGCACAGTGATAGGTACGGTGAGCAAGGTCAATCCAAAGACCATCGTAGTTGATTCACCAAGCCAGGGCCGCTGGAAGGTGACTGCATCAATGCTCAACAGAATGAGCGAAGATTTATCATAAAAAAGTAAATTAGGGGTTGACACTATAGCATCAAGGTGCTATAGTGTATATATAAATTAAACATAGCAAGAGGGCTACACACTATGGGAACACGTTCAGCAATTGGTTACAAAACCGCACAAGGCACTATCCGAGCAAAATATTCACACTATGATGGCTATGTCAGCTACACCGGCGTGATGTTGCGTGAGCACTACACAGATCCAGCAAAGGTCAAAGAGATGGTAGAGCTAGGCGATCAGAGCTACCTTTCTCCAGAGATTCATCCTAAAGGTCCACACTCATTTGAATCACCAGAAGAAGGTTGCACAATCTTCTACGGACGTGACCGTGGCGAAACAGATGTAGACGGACAGGAGTTCGAGACATTTGCAGAGTTTGTAGAATACTACAAGGATTGTGGATGCGAATATTTTTATGTATTCGACGGCGAGGACTGGATCGTTAACGATCACGGTGCTAAAGATGCGGCAACTGGGTTTCCTGTGTTCGACTTTGTAGAAGTTGTTCAGCTAAAAGAAATCGTTGCCTAAGGCAAATTAGGGGTTGACACTATAGCATCGAGGTGCTATAGTGTATATATTAACTAAACAAACAGAGAGGGCAATCAATGTTTAACAGTAACACAGACAGCAGAGACAGAGCTTTAGAACTTGTCGAAGACGGATATGTATCAGCAGAGGCGATGCTTACTATGTGTCTCAAGTATATGTCTACAGATGAAGTAGAAGATATGCTAGACACAAATGAACTTTCAGAACGATTCATGGAGGAAGTGTAATGCCTAACTGGTGCAGCAATTCATTGACCATCAAAGGTGATGCGTCCACACTCGTAGCTCTCAAAGAGATCATCGAATCAGATGGTGAAGGCTTGTTGGAGGCTATTGCTCCGATAGGTGAATGGGACTATGGCACAGCCGTAGAGGCTTGGGGAACCAAGTGGGACATCTCAACAGAAGGACTCGAGTATACGGACCACGGTGACGGCACAGCTGAGATCACTGGTTGGTTCGACTCAGCATGGGGCCCACCCGTTGATGCTTTCCAGAAGTTGGCTGACGACTGGGACTCATGTTACATCGAACTCCTATACGAGGAGAGTGGTATGTGCTTTGTAGGTTGCTGGGATTCAGAAGGTGGTGATGATCACTATGAGTATTCAGACTTCACCAGCGATAACATCAAGGACAACATCCCCGAATACCTTGTAGAGCATTTTGCACTAGACGAACGCCTCGCAGAGTATGAAGAAGAAGAAAAAGAGGTTGACACCGTAGACTAAAGGTGTTATATTAAGATATAAGCTGCATAGAGGGAAGCCATGCAAGAACTAATCGAGATTGTAGAAGACTTAAAAACTATTGATACGTTTGGTAGCGATACCACTGCGTTCGAATTGATTCTCCAGAAGTGGGAAGTTCGATTAACAGATGCCGAAGCTGATATGGAACGGCAGTTCGAGATGTTCGAAAAGGAGACATTCTAACAGACACTGGGCCCTTAGCTCAATTGGTTAGAGCTTTCCGCTCATAACGGAACGGTTCCGAGTTCGAGTCTCGGAGGGCCCACCAACATAGCTCCCATGGTGGAATAGGTAGACACAACAGACTTAAAATCTGTCGCTGATACAGCGTCCCGGTTCGAGTCCGGGTGGGAGCACCAACTAACTGCCCTTAGCTCAGCTGGATAGAGCAAGTGCCTTCTAAGCACTAGGTCAGAGGTTCGAATCCTCTAGGGCAGGCCAGTTATTGGAACGGGCGGAGAAGCAGGTTGTGCCCTCGACGTGTAAGACTTCTCCGTCCAGGATAAAAGATTAAATTAGGGGTTGACAAACCATCATTTAGATCGTATACTGTATATAATAATTAAACAAAAGAGGGCAATCAAATGTTTATAGTTACAACACAAACAATCGAAAACTACGGTGCACACTGTGAGGACGGTAAGTTCTCCAGCGGTAACGCTTACTGGAAGTTCAAAGGTGGCGACACCTATCTAGTCGAGGACTTGGATCGTCCACAGGACGCCACAGCGTTCGTAGCCGCAATGGTTATGAACAACGACATTGGATACAAAGAGTATCCTGCGGAGACTATGACAGTCGCCGAATGGGAGCAGACACTGCCAGACGATGCTGGTGAGCCACAATCGTGCAGAGACTACTACCTATCGCAGGTCAAGCGAGTATCACCTAACACAGGAAGCCGTGTACAAAAAGGCATGACTGAACAGGAGGCGGTGTAATGGAACAGTTCGTTATTCGCAACTCAAAAGGTCGTCTTATCGCAGGCGTGTTTGTGCCGCTGAAGAATCGGGAGCAAGCAGAACGAGTGCTGGCTCAGTGGCAGTACAACTATCCGCAAGAAACTTTCCACATTGAGTCAAATTAGGGGTTGACAACATCGCTGACTGGTGTTATAGTATATGTATAGTTAGAACAAACGGAGGGCAATCCAAATGTCGACAGAACTTAGAAACGTTCCGGACTGTGTAGCACAGAACGAATTGACTCAGACTCGCTTCTGGGGTGGCAAGGATCGAATGACTTGCTTGCAGGTTACACAGGTTAAGCCAAAGAACGAACGCACCACAAGCGGTTCAGCAGACTTCTTCAACCACTTGTCATTGACAAAGCACCAGGCACGTATGTTGGCTGTAGAGTTGATGTTGTTCGCAGAAGGCAGAGAAGTTGATTGGGAGGTAGCAGACTAATGATTAGGATCTTCAACTCAGCATACGGACGCAATTCAGACAGCCGTGAGATTCCATTAGACGAGGTCAAGATTGTAACACAAGGCATCGAAACCTACACTGGTAAGCCTTACATCTTGTTCGAACACAAAGACTATCCACTAGGTGCGCTGAACGCATCGTTCGACGGCAGTTACTGGCAATGTGATATGGATTAAATTAGGGGTTGACAGCGTAGCACTTCGGTGCTATACTGTATATAACAATTAGGAAATGAGGGCAAACATGAAACTAGCATATTGTGATTACATTGCAGATAGAATCCAAAAACTTTTGGATCGTGAGATCGGCGACAACGAAACATTGATTAGCAATGTTGGTAATGTACAAATGGACCTGCACCCAACAGAGGGTTGGTTCCAATCAACTAAAAAGGTAATTCAAGTTACAGATACAAACGGCAAGAGCTATGTAGTAACTGTAGAAGAAGCACCTGAGCTTTGGTTCGAAGATGTCGACCAAGCAACACTAGACGCGGAGGAGTAGATGATTAGATTGCTCATCGGCGTGGTGATTGGTATTGCTGTTAGCACTACCTTCCCAACACAAACACAAGACCTCAGTAACTTTCTCCGTGGACAGATCAATGCTGGCGCTGAAAAATTAGTTGAGGCAACAGACAAATCAATGGTTGACAAACTCAGTAACTGAACGTATACTGTATAGACAATCAAGTATTAACATATGAGGGCAAAACGTTATGACAAATATTAGAATTAAAGATGGCACATACAAGATCAGAGGCAAAGAAGTTGATCTGTGTGATATGGTATTTCCTTTAGTAGAGGATTTCAAGGTAGGCGCAAGTGGTGGCTACGTAACTGTCGATGGAGGAGCAGTTGCAGGGTTCCCGGATCGTAACATCAAGATCCGCTGTGTAGGACCTCAGTCGTATGAGACTGTAGGAGACTCCGTAGCCACTAGCTCAGTCGCAGAGACTGATGCAGAGATTGTAGAACGCATTCGTTCACGCTTTAACATGTTGCGCGACATGACTAAGGCCGTTAAGAAAGGTGATGTGCGAGCTATGATCGTAAGTGGACCTCCAGGTGTTGGTAAGAGCCACGGTGTTGAGGAAGTACTAGATCGATACAAGACTATGGAGTCACTAGGTGGTGGCAACCAGTTTGAAGTTATCAAAGGTGCAATGAGCCCAATCGGACTCTACTGCAAACTGTTCAACATGGCAGACAAAGGTAAGGTTGTCGTGTTTGATGACTGTGATAGTATCTTCCAAGATGACCTGAGCCTTAACATACTAAAGGCGGCACTGGACTCGAAGAAAGAGCGATACATTCACTGGAACACTGATTCATTCAAACTACGTAATGAAGGTGTGCCAGACAAGTTCAAATTCGAAGCCAGTGCTATCTTTATCACCAACATGAAGTTTGACAAAGTCAAAGGCAAACTACGTGAGCACCTTAGCGCACTAGAAAGCCGTTGTCACTATATGGATCTAACTATCGACACAGAGAAAGATAAGATGCTACGTATTGCGCAAGTGATCAGCGATGGCATGTTGGATGCATACAAGTTGGCAGATGAAGTCAAAGAAGACATTGTAGACTTTGTAGATATTAATAAGAATCGCCTAAGGGAACTGTCATTGCGTACAGTACTAAAGGTGGCAGACTTGGCAGTAGCGTTTCCAAACGATTGGGAAGCATACGCCGAGAACACTGTTATGAAACGCTCCTAGCCCTCAGTGAGCACATAACAGTGAAACGATTGAGCAAGTAAGACAGCCCTCACGCTCTGCTCAATCAACTCGCACCCAGTGGACCGCCCTCATCCACTGGGTGCAACCTTTTCTAAATTAGGGGTTGACAACTGCACAAATAGAGTCTATAATATATACTATATTAAACAATAAGGGCAACGATATGAAAAATCAAACTTACGGAATGTTCACTTCAGAAGGCAACTACATGGTAGGACGCATTGTAGAGGCAGCACAAGGTCTCATCAAACTAGATGGTGATGAACTCAACGCTTGGCAATTTGCATACCGCGAGTTGCAGAAGCTAGAGAAGGGATCGTTCATGAAGGACGGTGTTGAGAACACCTTTGGTGAAGCAACTGACACTGACGTGCGTGAGCAAGTGTATGAAGCTATCGTCCAGAAACAATTCGAAGTTCCATTCTATATCTAAAAAAAAGGTTGACAGTATGCGCCACTGAGCGTATACTGTATGTATAAGTTAAACAAATGAGGGCAAACATGAAAAACTTAGAAACATATGTAGAACAGAAGAACAAGTGGAACGCAATCTTCGGCCAGTCAGCAATGACTTTCCCACTAAGCCAATCAAACGCAGATGACTTGATGAACTCAATTGCAAGTGAACTGAGCCCAGAGAACCTACACTGTGATGGTGAAGCGCCTATGGCATACGTGCGTAAGAAGACCAAGTTCCTAGACACAGTACAACGAGAGTTAGAAGCATACTGTTTGAACAACTGGCTTGATACTCCTGAGTGCGTATATTAGGGGTTGACAACTGTACGATTAGATCGTATACTATTATTATAAATTAAACATTGCGAGGGCATACACAATGACTACATTAAACTTAACAACTACTAACTTGAATGACTACACTGTAGAGGACCTACAGGCTATTAAGGCAGCGGCTCTACAGCATGCCAACGATGCAGGTGTAGCACACATTGAACAGTATGGTGAGCAAGCCTACTGTGGCTTTGCTTGGGTTAACATCTGGGACATCAAAGGCAATACTAAGCTGGGCAAGCGTATGAAGCAAGCAGGCTTTGAGAAGGACTACACAGGAGCCTATAGCATATGGAACCCAAGTGGCTTAGGCACACAGTGTATGAGCACCAAGGAAGCAGGCGCAAGTGCTGCCGCTCAAGTGTTTAAAGCAGCAGGCTTCAAGTGTAGTGCAGGCTCTAGGGCAGACTAATACCCACTAGGGGGTGCTGAGTTACGTAGGGTAGCAGGCAACCTAGACAACTACTAGAGAACGGAAGGAGGTTAGTATTAGTTTACTAACCTTTTTCTTATTTCAAAATAAAATAAAATAAAAAAAATCTTTTTCAAAAAAAAATATTTCTCGAGGGGTCGGGGGCATCAGGGGGCTCGGCATATAAGCTATTGTTTTTATTAGTGATATTAGTGCGCTTAGTCCCTAACTGTTTTAAAAATGGGGTGAGCTTAAATCACCACCTCACTTCTGTAAGTACTTCACCAGAAATTTTCGTAGCGCAAATTTTTACCCTGTAAAACCCATTTGGGCACTGTATATAAAACTTCGCTCTATAATAGAATCACAGTTCAAATTTTTTTGCGCACAATTTTTTTTACTGTGCTAGAACCCTTTTGGGCAGGGGTCGCTTCTGCAGAGCAGAAAGACTCTCTGTGTACAGCAAATTGATCTTTTGCTATGCAAGCGAAGCTAACCACACGCAAACGAAGGGGTCGCTTCTGCAGAGCAGAAAGACTCGCTGTGTAGCGTGTTAGAGCTTTAGCTCTAGTATACGTATAAACAAGAACCTCTTAGCTGTGGCGCACGGTAGTGTACGCTACTAAATAACATAGTATGCACAGTGCTCATCACAGTTTGAACACATGTCAACAGAATGCGCTTGTACGTTATTATATACTCAGCAAACTAGTTGAACGCACTGTGTATACTCTTTTATAGTATAGGATACCATGTACGAAGTAAAACTCATATACTCTCCAGAACCAACATCTACTATAGTCAAAGAGTCAATCACATACTGTGCTACTATAGAACTATTCTTAAGAGGCATCCATACATCACAATCAAGCGCATCGCGTATTGTATTTGAGTCGGATCGAGACAGAATGTTAGCTGTAGTGATATTGAGTGACAGCACAAGCTTTCGACCGGTGTGTATATAGGTGTCTAAGACTTAATATAAGCTTCGTACAGCGTGTTGACAGTTTTAGATAACATCTGGTACTTGCCTGCAAACGTGTTTGTTGTACGGTAAAATTTTGCTTAAATCTAACTATCGTTAGCTGCTTCGCAGCTTCTAGGATTTTGCGCGGACGCTTCGCGCTGTTTAGGCTATTATACGCCTACTCTTATGATTATTCTAGTATCAGGTTCAATCATCAGTTGAGTAATTTCTAGTACACCTTTGGGAATAATAATACTTTGCCATTCAATAAACTCTCGATCAAGTGGAGTGTCAGCTTGTGCAATAGCTATACTCACAGGTTCAGTTGGTGTAGCAGCTCTATTGCAAACTGAGATTGATGCAATAGCATAATCGATTGTTAAAGGTACAGTATATACTAGTGTGTCTGAACCATCTGTTGTTGTGATATCTGTGGTTGCCCATCTACCGTGATTGGTTGGTCCTTGGGCTGTTTGTATACCGTGTACTGTTACTGATATTGACATTTGTGTTTTTCCTATCTAGATGTACGCGGATTGCGTATCTGTGCTGCTCTTACAAGCCCGCTTGGTTTATAATCCTGTAGAGGATAGCGTGCTACCCAATCTGTTGCTCCTTGATGCTTTGTTTTATTTAATCTTGCAGCAAGGCTTTCTGCCTTCAACCTGGCTTCGCGTTCGTTTACTGTGTGCTTGTAGGGAGCAATTAATGCATCTTGATCAAACTCTTGCTTGAGCTTGTTGTTGGTTTTCGAGTATGCTTGTATTGCATATATTTTGCTTGGTTGTCGTTTTGCCATAGTGGTTTCCTTATGCTACTGTTATGCTTCCTATTAGACTTTCTAAGCCAGTACCGTTGAGTGAGATAGCTTGTGCGCCGTATCTGCTGAACAGCATACGATTAGGTGCTCCCATCAAACTGTCATAGATGCGTCCGTAGTCTGTGTCTGATCCTGTGGTAAACAACACTGCTTTAGCGTCGTTCCATATACGCTGCTGCATTTGTGCAGGTGTAAGATCAGGGAATCTCTGTAGATGCTGTGCTACAACACCTGCTACCTGTGGCGATGCCATTGAAGTTCCGCCTATACTCATAATAGGAAATGTCTCGTTGTTGGGATAGCCAGTAGTAAGGTACGAGCCTGTATCGTAGTCTCTACTGGTTGCTGCCATTATATCTGAGCCAGGTGCGAATATGTTTACACCAGGTCCGCGTGTGGTTGACGTTGCAGTTTGGTCCAGTAGTATAGAATTATCGGTGCCGCCTGTGCTGTTCTTTGCTCCACTGTCTATGTTCCCTACCATAAAAGCATTGTCTGAGTAAGGCGAACTACCTCTGTGATAGGTTCTACTATTTCCTGAAAAGACAACACTATTGTCGTAGTCAGGGCCTCCAACAACTTCTGCTTTGTGTAGATTATTACCTGCTGCAATACAAATGTGTAGGCCATCGACTATCATATCTTCTATTTCAGCATCAACTGAAGTAACACGTACAGGTATACGATGACCGGTGCCGCCATTAAAATAGTTTTGACTTACTCCTGTAGCTGCTTGTAGCTGGCTGCGACTGATATAATCAACGCCATATGTCCAAGCAGTACCTCTGTATACGCCGCTAGTTGGGTTACCAGTTACGTTAGCACCATACCCCCAACTCATGTTAACCACTGTTGGGCGACTACCGGCTTTGGCAGTGTGCCACAGTCTAATACAATCAAACGCATCCGATATAGCAATACCTGTGCCATCGGCGCCACTTAATGTTTCTAGTCCTGCAAGTTTTTGTGAGTAGATTCTAGCACCTTTAGCCCATCCGTACAATAGCCCAGCGGCAATGCTTGTACAGTGTGATCCGTGCCCGTCTAGATCTCTGTAGTGGTTAACACTTTGTGTTCCTGAAAGTCCTGATGCAGTATACCAATCAATTTGTTGTAATCGACTAACACCGTTGTAGTCATTCCAATCAGGATGTCCAGGATCAATGCCGCTATCTTGTACAACAACGTCAACGCCAGTTCCGTCAATTGCATATTCATATAGGCCATCTATCTCTGTTGATCGTGCAATGCCGTTTTGAAAATTGTTTGTACTGCTCATGCAACGTCTAAGTCCCCAGTTAACATATTCATTTAAAAGACCGCTACCACGAAAAAATCTTCCGCCTTGGTGTGCGTTAAGACCAATACTAATATCGTCACGTTGATCTGGGGGTATCTCTACTGCACGTACTCTAGGGTCACTACGTAG
>Ga0209652_1004297_pt1 | contig 10059 bp, 5 predicted proteins | sample SaaInl74LU_5_DNA_FD_184641 | JGI IMG/M metagenome (GOLD analysis project Ga0209652, IMG submission 184641) | Marine microbial communities from expanding oxygen minimum zones in the Saanich Inlet - ESP_74LU_5_DNA (SPAdes) (version 2) | ecosystem: Environmental > Aquatic > Marine > Intertidal zone ...
GGCTAGATCAGAAGAAATACAGACAATTAACCTCTAACTTAACCCTCCTAAAAATGGCAGAAACGAAAAGCTAAAAATGGCAAACTACAGGTTAGTTATCAGCGATTTCTTCTTCCAATAAGACTGCACTCGAATACATATCTTGAGGATGGGGTCGACACAGTGTTGTCGGTCTTCTTGGCAGAGGGAGTGAAAACTGGCTTGAGCTTGATTTAAAATGAATTTACTCTTGCTCGACCATGCAGCTCTCTGATCTGAAGTTGCAGCCCCTGACATCTGGCCGAAGCAAATAATATACATACTTGATGGAGAGTCAGCTCAAGCTACTTCATCTTTAATGATAATAACTAAGCTACTTCATCATTACACTCAGCTGCAGCCGAACTATTCTCTCCCATCAACTCAGTAAGCTCATTAAACTTGGAAGGTAAATCAATCTCTGCGTACACCAAAACTCTCCCGTCACTTTCTTCCGCAATCCGTATAGTTTCCTTGTGATCGTTGCATTTCTTTATTTCAACTTCCTTCACTTTCTCCCACATTGACCTTCCTTGAGGCGAGTTATAGAAAGGATGTTCGATGACAATCTTATTCGAGCATAGGTAAAAGCCATTTTCTCTTAACAACCTAGCCGGTCCTCCACCGTCGTAAGTCTTGTCGCCTAGGAGTGGACAGTTGCCCGTCCATGCCATGTGTCTTCGCAATTGATGGTAGCGACCAGTCTTGGGTTTGAGTTCCACCATACTCAGTGTGTTGTTGCGTGCATTCTCGATTCCAGTGTACTGCTTTACCCGTCGCCATACCGTAACTGCGTTCTGATCTTCGAGTTCATTATCAATGACTTGCCATTTTCGTTTCCTTGATTCGACATCATCATCATCGCCGATACAAACTCCAAGTTTCTCTGCTTCTTCATTTGAGATTGACGTATCTTTTGGCTCCAAAATATCACCATTGACAATAGCAGTGTAGGTCTTCTTTGCTTTTCTTTCCTTGAACATTCTACTCAACTCAACCATTGCAGGTTTTGTCTTTGCCACGACCAGTAGACCACTTGTACCCCTATCAATCCGATGTACAGGCGTCGGTCGTCGTAGTACTGATACAACTCCTAGTTTAGGAGGTGAAATCACCCACGGCAGGCAACTTTTGACCGTCATCCGACCATATCCCCCTCCCTTGGGTCCAAAGACTACAATCCCCTCTGGTTTGTTAACAAGGGCAAAGTAGTCATCTTCGTAAACTACAGGCAAGTGAAATGGTGCTTCTTTGTGATGGTTGGCAGATTCCGAATAATTGTGTTCCATTCTTGCTTGTACAGCAAGAATAAACCCAGGCACCACTCGATCACCAACTTTTGCAATCTTCAGCTTGTCTCGATCAAATTTACCATCAGTCAATGTACCTTTATGTAACAAAATCTTTCTCTTTCGACTTTCTTTCCGTGCTCTAGTTTGTGTCGTAAAGTGATCTGGAAAGAGCAATATCAACGCCGCTGGAACAGTGACGTTCTCCGGCTGCAACTTCAATCGTTGGATCTCCTCTGGTGAAAATGCATGTTGTATATCCGACATTGAAAATCCTCCACTTGGCATGGATGCATGGCTGAGAATGTAGAATTTATCTGGTATTCCTTTTTGTAGAGTGTCAATGTCAAGAGAGTCCTCGGTTGTAAATTTTGAGGTTAACTCTTTATAAGTATTGTTGCTGTAGTCTGCAGCAGCTGCGCCTTCCACTTCTTCGACATCTAGAACTTCACCAACGTCATCATCGTCTGTGAATGGTATATCTTCTTCTTCCTCTTGCTTGTTTGTTGCTGCGTCCATCGTGAAAGTGTTCGCTAGATTGCGGCAAGTAAATGCTGGTTTGTGACTGAATCTTCCTCCTATAGCTTGACCTAACGGCCTATATTGATTTCTAAGTATCCTGAGAGATGAGAATGCTAGTGATCGGTGCATGCACAAGAGAAGGATCACGCTGATAGTAGTTCTAGCGGAATTCATTGTCGGCATCAATTTTTGATGGCTGTCATGGTGGGGGAGGGAGATGGGAGAGGCGGCAAAAAGAGAAGGAAACGCGTGCGCAGGAAGGGGGGCACTCGGGCAAACCCGAGGGCTACCAACTCGACGCGAAGCACGGGCATTTTCTTTGCGGGATGATGATGCACGTTCTATGAACGCACCATGAACCACACTATCGTAGGGAAACAAACAATCGTGGAGACAACATCATAGTCATTGCTGCAAATCCACTTCAATAGTATTGTTACACAACAAACAAACAGCCGCCATGAACTTGACAATTCTCTACGGATCAGCCACCGGCAACGCCGAACACATAGCCAAAGACTTGGGAGAGAGCATCAACGAAAAGAAAATCTCCTCAAGTGCATTTACCTCCGCCACCGTCCTCGAATTAGATCAATTCAAACGCAAGAAACTATTCGAATCATGGTCCTCTCCACCAGAAGATGGTGATGCTAAATATACCAAACATGCCCTGGTGGTAGTGTGCAGTACAACCGGCAACGGAGACGCACCCGAAAATGCCGGCCGATTCGTCCGATTCGTAAAGCGCAAACCCCCCACAACTCTTTCCGATGCACCCATGGAACACGTTGCCTATTCTGTATTGGGATTGGGTGATACCAACTATGACAAATTCTGCGAATCGGGCCAGTTGATAGATAAGAAATTGAAAGAATGGGGTGGGACACGTGCTATGCCTGTGGCTTGTGCGGATGAAGCGACGGGGTTGGAGGCGACTGTGGAGCCTTGGGTGGAGGAGGTGTTGGGGAAATTGGAGGCTACTTGTGCTGCTGCTTCTGCTGCTGGTGGCGGCGAAGAAAAGAAGGATGATACTGTGGATGCAACAACAACTTTGCCAGAACAGTTGGATCAAAAGCTGGTTGTTGGTGAAGAAACTGCATCGACGTCAGCAGTGCAACAATCTAGTCCTGCTCCTGCGGTTACTCAGGAAATTGCTAAAGAATCAACAACACCTCTCTACGTTCTATATGGTTCAGCCACTGGGAACGCAGAACATATTGCCAAAGACGTGGCTGCCACCTACGAACTGTATCTAAAGAACCCATCATTCATTGGGTACTTCCCTTCCGTCGTCTGCTGCGAACTCAATGATTACAAAAAGAAATGTCTATCTCAATGGGAGACTGAGCCACCTTCCAATACAAAGCACGGTGTCATTATCGTTTGCAGTACCACTGGTAACGCCGATGCGCCTGAGAATTCGGATAGGTTCGTAAGATGGTTGAAGCGAAAGTCAACTGATTCGACACAACCATTTAAACATTGTGCCTATGCAGTTTTGGCATTGGGTGATACAAATTACGACGTATTCTGTGCGACAGGTAAGGTAATTGATAAACGATTGAAAGAGTTGGGTGGGACAAGATGTTGTCCTGTGGCATTGGCAGATGAAGCTACAGGTTTGGAAGAGACTGTAGATCCTTGGACTGGGAGTGTTATTCAAAAGTTGGCAGCAGAGTGTAATGGGTCTACACGCATTCAAGGATCGGTTGCTCCTTCAGCTGTTGCTGCTCCTGTAGCAGAGGCTGCACCTCCAAAGACAATCGTGAAAGAGACATCGTCATCTTCCTCATCAGAAGAGAAGAAGATGGAATTTGACGAAACTGTGCCTGCTGTGAGTCAGTCTTCATCAGTGGGTGTAGCGACCATTCGTAATCTACTATCATTGCTGCCCAAGGATGCCATCCCGGCTGTTGACAACAAATCTCTTCCGAGTATGGTGTCAAGTCTCTCATCCTGTGAATTAGTCAACGATGAAGAGTTGCAAGGTCGTGAGAGGGGAAATTCTGTTGCGGATAATATGACAGTATCTTCCGGAAGCAGCGGTTTCCATTACACTTTGAACAAACCCTACGAGAGCACCGTTTTGAGTGCAAGATATTTAACAAAAACCAATGTTGAATGTGCCAAGAAGGCAAGCGAGCTCGTTTTGGATTCGAGCACTTCTGATGAGAAGATAGTGGAGGCAAAGAACTTGTACAATAACCACTTTCCATTGGCAATTGGAGATGAAATCGAGTGTACCAAGAACGGAAAGCGAGTGATTGAGATGACTCTATCACTACCTGACGATTTCACGCTTGAATATCAACCTGGAGACTCCGTTGGTCTCATTGTTCCCAACACTCCTGAAGCGACCAACTTCATCCTTTCAATGCTTGAAAAGAACCATGGCGTGCTGCCAAGCCAGAAGATATCAGTAGATTCGAACCATCCCATCACGGTTGAAGAGGCCATCCGCACTACCATTGATTTGTGTTCACCGATGAAGAAGAAGCGGCTGTTTATGTTGTCGCAATTTGCCGCTGATCCAGAGGAGGCGCTGGCACTTCGTTTGCTTAGCAGTAATGAGAAGGGCAATGATTTGTTTCAGCGGTATGTTGAAGATCAAAATCGAACAGTGATTGACATACTCAAGGAATTTCCCTCATGCCAACAGTTGATTACATTGGAGGGTTTGCTTGGATGCTTGCCAGCGATCCCACCAAGATATTATTCTGTTTGCTCAAGTCCATTGGCTGATCGTCAAGCCGAAAATGGAAACTATCATTTGAAGGTTGCATTTTCTGTCGTTGATTTCCTCACTCCTTCTGTTTCCGAGGACCTCAACAGTGGGAAAAGAATTGGTGGTCTAGCAACTCGCTACCTGGAATGCATCTGTTCGCCATTTTTGAACAATCCATCAGGCTCTTTTAAGGTACCAACCGTGCAAATATTCCCCAAGCCAACTCACGAGTTCCGCCTACCGACAAACATGTCCACTCCACTAATCCTCATTGGTCCCGGAACAGGCATTGCACCATTCATTGGATTCCTATCTCACCGCCAAGCTCAAATCTCTTCTCTAGAATCGTTTGAGGCGGCAGAAACTGCTTCTGAAGGAACATGGCGTGGAGGCTACGAGTTAGATCCAGAAGAGCTACACATTTCCAAGGGTGATTCTACTGGATTGAACCTTGCATTAGACTACGTCAGAAAGCAAAAGACTGGAGAGATAGATTTGTACTTTGGTTGCAGGTACAGTGATCATGACTACTTGTATGAAGACGAACTTGAAGCGTTCAAGTCAACAGGAATCTTGAGCAATCTGTACACAGCATTCTCCCGTGAACATGGCAAAGAAAAGGTGTACGTTCAGAACATCATGCAAGACAAACCTGAATGCAAGCAGCGACTAACTGAAATGATTTTGAACAAGGATGCGTCCGTGTATGTGTGTGGAGATGGAAATGCAATGGGGAAAGATGTTCAAGAGGCTATCGTGAATGTTTTGGCAGACAAACTTGAATCAAAGCAAAGTGCACTGGCCTACTTAGACCAGATGAAGACATCAGGACGCTTTGTGCTGGACATATGGTCTTAAGTTTATCTTAATGGTTAAAAGAACTTGATAATTCATCGTAATAAGTAGAACCTTGTTGTCAGAGCCTACCGAGAAACACACAATCTCGACCTAGCGGAATGAATCTACCATCAATGATTTTCAACGTAGGCGACTCTTCAATTTCATCTTCCTCGTCACTCTTTTTCATCAAAGCAGCATCTAATCCACCCAACGAAGGAAGTCCCAACCCTCCCAAAACTGTTGGTGCAATCGTGACACACACGCAATGCACAAGTTCACTCTCATCATTATCATCATCATCATTACATTCATTCAAAAATGACGATAATATCCCAGCTCCACCCTCCACCATAACACTCCTAATCTCAAATTGATCACACAGCTGATACATCGCATGCTTCAAACTAACCGAATTCGTCCTCTCATTAATCGGACACGGAAGCAACGTAAATGTAACTTCTTGCGTCACATCCTCCTCCTTCTTATTATGATGTGTCACATGAACTGTAATTTTGATGGGCATACAAGCATCCTCCATATGATCATTCTCATCAATCTTTTTATACACTATAATTTTGTAACTTGTCTTGGGCCTCTTTCGTTGTAGGTGCACATCTTGAAATATTTCCATCAAGTCTATAAACGAAAATGCCGCCTGATTGGAACAACATATGATTGGATTGGTGGCACGGATGCGTTCTACTGACATGTCTGTTGGGATGGTCGTTTCTTCTAACAATGTCGAATCAGTGGGAAGTATCGTATTGAATAATATCTGTTGCAAATGCCGAAGATGTGTATCTAATACAATTGGCATGGGTTGTTGCAATGAAGGCTTTGGAAGACGAGCGTTCAGTCGCGGTTCATCTAGTGCAAACGTCGACCCTCCTATTAATATTGCATCATGCATTTTTCGCAATCTATGAGTCAGCACGAGTGATTCAGGGCTGCTAATTTTCATGTTGGAAGTGGTGGTTTGGTTCGGTAATTTTGCTGCTATCATCCCATCGAGAGTTTGTGCATAAGAAAGTGTTATGAAGGGTCGTCGGAGTATTCGTGGTTGTTGGATGTATTTGGAGTCATCTCGGTCAACAAACAATTGTTCATCTATTTGGGCGGCATTATTGGCTTGTTGCTTTTTCATCCAAGAGGATATATCGGACAGTATGGAATCTACTGGGTCAACAACTTCTTTTTGAGTGATGTTATTTTCGGCACTGCTGACTGGAATAGTATTGTTGTTATCTAAAGCAGTAGTATTATTGTTTGATGGTATAATCTGATCATCTGTAGCTGAGTTGGTGGCATTGTTCTTGATTTTCTTCACATCAGTAGCGGCTGTTATCCTTGGCTGATGAGATATGCCGGTTTTAGCTGTGTTGACTTGCGCCGACGCATCAGCGTTGATAGACACACAGCAGCTCGCCAAGAAGAGGACAAATAATAATAGTAGCGCACAAAATGTGCAGCGTGGCTGGCGAGTCATTTTGATTGTAATAAAGCTCGCTACAGCTCCCTATCTACCAACGCAAAGGACAAGCAATGTGAGATGTGAGACAAGTTTGTTTGGATTTTTTTTTCATTTTGCACTTGGAGGCTTCTCTCGCGCTTCTCTCTTCTCCCACTCGCTACCTGTAGGGCTTGGTTATCCTTGGAATTGCGTTGGTTTCTTGACATGTTTTTCCACAGAAGCGAGACCTATAGTGCACTCGCCTCCACACATTTCTGACTCTCCTCTCTCCACAAAAATGCTGCTGCTCATGAAGATCATTTTACTGCAGCTTTCCGCCTTGCCACTGGATACACCAGCCAACAACCACTACATCTTTGCAGCAGCAGCTCAAGCTTCCATAATCCATAATACAGCAAGATAGAGTTTAGTTTGGTATTCACACCAGATCTACTTACACTACACATATACCATGTCAGCCGAAGAAACAGCCACAACTACAACTACAACCGAGGAGCAGCAAGCTGAAGAAGATCTATCAGCTCTCCGCGATAACATCGAACGAAAGGGCAAGAACGCCTACTACTTCGCCCACGCCAAGACTGCCAACGGTCCAAAATGGGATGGCAAAATCGAACCCAAACTGCTGAGCACAAGCTCTAGCAACGTCTCCTCCTCAACTAGTGCAAGCATGTCCAAATTATCACTCATGGCCAAATCAAACATTACAAATTATGCATTCTTGGATGATGGGGCAAAGGTCAAGATATATGTCAATCTGCCCGGGGTAGGAAATTGTGACGATGATAACATTACCATTGATTTCACAGAAAGATCCTTGTGTCTTACGGTGAAAGATTATGCCATCATTTCGCCATCCTCCTCTGCTTCCAAGGAAGAAGATGCTGCAAGTGAGGAAGATAAGGGAGAACTCATTATGGATTCGGCTCCAGAGACTGTCAAAGAAATTATCGAAGAGAGGAAGGAAGATAGGTGTTTGACCTTTGCGAAGCTGTATGGTGACATTGAAAAGGCCACGTTCAAGAAGAAACCTGACAAAGTAATCATTACTTTGAAGAAGAAGGGTGATTCCAAGTGGAATTCCATCATCGCCTGATCATGACGTGGTTGTACCATAGAGATAAATGGGAGAGGAAGGGGAGGAGTGATACAAACAAATCAATAATCAGGCTAATAATACTACATAGATTTATTTGCCTCAACTGCATTCGAATGGAATGAATTCTTGTATTTAATTAGCAATGAAGAGCATCTATCCGCATCAAAACTTCTCCGTCGTTTCCTTATGGACTACTTCTGGGAGCACATAGATCAGCTCTACAACCATACACAGTCTGCTTCAGAATCTCTTCTCTGCTCACCTTTCCACCAGGCAACGGAGGGCACTTTGCCACTGCTCCACTCTCCAGTAAACCAACTTCAGCGTCACGTAAGGATTTCATATCGATATCAAGTGGCTTTGGCAATCCCTTCTTCACACCCTTGGCTTCCAAGAATGAAAATGCAGCCCGGTAATCCTTCCCAGTGTACTTAAGATTGTTCTTTAAATGAGCAGGAATGATACGCTTGATCGGCCATTTGGCCACCTCATCTGCAAAGTCGAGTACTTCGATCGGTTCACGGTTCAAGATGAGCTGTTGTAAGATTGGTGCTACCAATAGACCGCCCTGGAGTGCTTTGAAACTGGCAATGTCGTCGCCTACCCAATCCCAGGGGTAAATTCCAGCAAAATCGGAGTTGATATCAGGTCGTCTCTCTGCAAGAGCAGTGTTACTGTCGGCAGTAAAGGTCCATAGGAACAAATGAGTACATGTTAAATGTCAAAATGCAAAAATAACGACCGAGAACATCAAGTGATTGTTGACAAAGTCATGAACTTACGTATCCTTGATGTTCAGCGCCCCGGGTGTGAAGAACAGTCCAAACAAAACGACTCTTCTCCAACCACGTTCTCTAACTTCTGGAGTATCTTCAACAACTTCAGTGACAGTAGTCCTCGCATGGTACAACAAAGGCTTTGGATCATCTTCAAAAATCTTGGGCACTTCCTTGGTCACTTCCACAACTGTATCTGTTACGAGCAATGTTTTGGTGGGCTTGTGGAAGAATACTGTTTCACCAAACGCTCCATCTTTGGAGATAAGAGGACCCAATGTTCGGAATTCAAAGTCTTTCCAATCAGCAGGAGCATCGGCTGCATTGGCAGGAATGACGTTTGTTCGGCCAGCTGGAAATCCTAAAAAGGGTATGGGAAGGTTGGATGGAAATGCATATTGTCCTGGCTGAGTCCACACTTGCGCCGTTGGAAATTTTTGCGCAAAGACACCCGCGTAGGTTTTGTGTTCAATGGCCACAGATCCCAAGACAATATGCTTCACAGGTCCATGTTCCTTTTCCAATTGCCGCATCATGCTCAAAAGTTCCGGTGTAGCCGCAATAGCATCATACACGAACAATCCTCCCTCTGGTAGTTTGATTACTGTCATACGAAGTGGAACTTGAACATTCAGGATACCAAACTTTTGATCAAATGTCCAAATAGTATCATCTACAATAGATTCCATAATTGTTTTCTTGCGTTTGTACGGTCCCACAGGTAATATCCCCCATAAGCCATAATCTTGTGGAGTATTCTCACGCGTTCCTGCAAAAGTTGTTGTGAGACCAATGGCTGCAAAGGCCAACTCAAATGTTTGACGCCGAGATACTTCCGCTTTTATAAGTGCGTCATTATTATTATCGGCTGTTGATGATTGGAGAGCAGACGATGAAGATGTGAATGTGCGGATGTTGGATGCCACTGGGATGCTTTGGAATCCCTCGGTCACAATGACCAGTGCTGCGGCGAATAGGGCGATGAATGATGATGCTGTCTTCATCGTGGATGTAGCTAGTGCTAAGTAGGTACCTAGTGTATTGGATCGGTGGGTGGAACGCTTACAATTTAAAATATGACGTCGGTGTTTGTTAGGTTTTTGGTTTTGCAGTGAATTGAAAGATGAAAGATGAAGATGTGAGGTGATGAGTCACTGCCGCGGGGTCTAGGTATTGAGGTAGGTAGCTTTGTAGGTGGAAGGTAAAGAGATTATTCATCTAGATATGTAAAGGGATTGTATGGTATGGTATGTAGAGTGAAGTCGGACGGTGGTGGGCTTCTTTGGAAGGATAAAGTAAAAAAATATTTACTTTCAAGA